>Ga0209400_1000401_pt1 | contig 37368 bp, 37 predicted proteins | sample M_130807_EF_Meta_FD_187313 | JGI IMG/M metagenome (GOLD analysis project Ga0209400, IMG submission 187313) | Freshwater microbial communities from Lake Montjoie, Canada to study carbon cycling - M_130807_EF_MetaG (SPAdes) (version 2) | ecosystem: Environmental > Aquatic > Freshwater > Lake... | reverse complement strand
TTCTATGGATCCCGAGGTTGTGTTATAGGTGATTACTTGGCCTTGGAATAAGTGTGAGGGGTCCGAAGATGCCACTACCACCACGGAGTTGCCAGGTGTGAACGAGAGGCGAGGGCTTATACCAAGTGTCTCGGAGCCACCTACAGTCACGGGATCAGACATCCAGTTACTGATCGTCTGAGAGGTGAAGAGGTCACCAGACATGCCAGTAGGGCCCGTTAGACCTTGCGCACCCGTTTGGCCCGTGGCTCCCGTTTGTCCTGTTGCACCTGTTTGGCCCGTAGCACCCGTGAGGCCCGTGGCGCCTTGTAATCCAGTGGCTCCTGTAGCACCTTGCAGTCCTTGAATGCCGTCTAGGGGGTTCAAGTTTACGATGTAGATCCCACTAGGGAAAGTAGCACTGCCTTGGACGGATGTTACCGAAATTTCTATGGATCCCGAGGTTGTGTTATAGGTGATTACTTGGCCTTGGAATAAGTGTGAGGGATCCGAAGATGCCACGACTACCACGGAGTTTCCAGGTGTGAAGGAGAGGCGAGGGCTTATCGCGAGCGTCTCTGAGCCACCTACTGTCACGGGATCAGACATCCAATTACTGATCGTCTGGGAAGTGAAGAGGTCGCCTGACATGCCAGTAGGGCCCGTGAGACCTTGTGCTCCCGTTTGTCCTGTGGCTCCCGTTTGTCCTGTGGCCCCTGTTTGGCCGGTAGCACCAGTGAGGCCAGTAGCACCTTGTAAGCCAGTGGCTCCTGTGGCACCTTGCAGTCCTTGGATGCCGTCAAGAGGGTTCAGGTTTACGATGTAGATGCCACTGGGGAAAGTAGCACTGCCTTGTACGGATGTTACGGAAATTTCTATGGATCCTGAGCTTGTGTTATAGGTGATTACTTGGCCTTGGAATAAGTGTGAGGGATCCGAAGATGCCACAACTACCACGGAGTTGCCAGGTGTGAAGGAGAGGCGAGGGCTTATCGTGAGTGTCTCTGAGCCACCTACTGTCACGGGATCAGACATCCAGTTACTGATCGTTTGGGAGGTGAAAAGGTCGCCAGACATGCCAGTAGGGCCCGTCAGACCTTGCGCACCTGTTTGTCCTGTTGCTCCCGTTTGTCCTGTGGCACCTGTTTGGCCCGTAGCACCCGTGAGGCCCGTGGCGCCTTGTAATCCAGTGGCTCCTGTGGCACCTTGCAGTCCTTGAATACCGTCTAGGGGGTTCAAGTTTACGATGTAGATGCCACTGGGGAAAGTAGCACTGCCTTGTACGGATGTTACGGAAATTTCTATGGATCCCGAGGTTGTGTTATAGGTGATTACTTGACCTTGGAATAAGTGTGAGGGGTCCGAAGATGCCACGACCACCACGGAGTTGCCAGGTGTGAATGAGAGGCGAGGGCTTATACCAAGCGTCTCGGAGCCACCTACTGTCACAGGGTCAGACATCCAGTTACTGATCGTCTGCGAGGTGAAGAGGTCACCAGACATGCCTGTAGGGCCCGTCAGACCTTGCGCACCTGTTTGGCCCGTGGCTCCCGTTTGCCCTGTGGCACCTGTTTGGCCCGTAGCACCCGTGAGGCCCGTGGCTCCTTGTAAGCCAGTGGCTCCTGTGGCACCTTGCAGTCCTTGGATACCGTCTAGAGGGTTCAAGTTTACGATGTAGATGCCACTGGGGAAAGTGGCACTACCTTGTACGGATGTTACGGAAATTTCTATGGATCCCGAGGTTGTGTTATAGGTGATTACTTGGCCTTGGAATAAGTGTGAGGGATCCGAAGATGCCACAACTACCACGGAGTTGCCAGGTGTGAAGGAGAGGCGAGGGCTTATCGCGAGCGTCTCAGAGCCACCTACTGTCACGGGATCAGACATCCAGTTACTGATCGTCTGGGAAGTGAAAAGGTCGCCAGACATGCCTGTAGGGCCCGTCAGACCTTGCGCACCCGTTTGTCCTGTTGCTCCCGTTTGTCCTGTGGCACCTGTTGCTCCCGTAGGACCCGTGAGGCCCGTAGCACCTTGTACGCCAGTGGCTCCCGTAGCACCTTGCAGTCCTTGGATGCCGTCTAGGGGGTTCAAGTTTACGATGTAGATGCCACTGGGGAAAGTGGCACTGCCTTGTACGGATGTTACCGAAATTTCTATGGATCCCGAGATTGTGTTATAGGTGAGTACTTGGCCTTGGAATAAGTGTGAGGGGTCCAAAGATGCCACAACTACCACGGAGTTGCCAGGTGTGAAGGAGAGGCGAGGGCTTATGGTCAGTGTCTCTGAGCCACCTACTGTCACGGGATCAGACATCCAGTTACTTATCGTCTGGGAGGTGAAGAGGTCGCCAGACATTCCAGTAGGGCCAGTCAGACCTTGTGCCCCCGTTTGTCCTGTGGCTCCCGTTTGTCCTGTTGCACCTGCAAGGCCGGTTGCTCCCGTAGCACCCGTGAGGCCTGTTACACCTTGCAAGCCAGTAGCGCCCGTAGCACCCGATGGTCCTTCGATGCCATCTAAGGGGTTCAAGTTTACGATGTAGATGCCACTGGGGAAAGTTGCGCTCCCTTGTACTGATGTTACATAAATCTCTGTAGTACCAGAGATTTTATTATAGGTGACTATTTGGCCTTGGAATAAGTGCGAGGGGTCCGAGGATGCCACAACCACCACGGAGTTGCCAGGTGTGAACGAGAGGCCACTACTTATGGTAAGCGTCTCTGAACCACCCACCGTTACTGGATTAGACATCCAATTGCTGATCGTCTGGGAGGTGAACAGGTCGCCAGAAACACCAGTGGGGCCTGTTGCGCCTTGTGGGCCCGCAGAGCCCGTAGCACCTGTGGTGCCTGAAACCCCTTGGAGTCCATCAATAGGATTTAAGTTTATGTCATATATATCTTCAGGGAATGTATTTGAGCCAGAGAATCCTCTTATACGCACATATAGATTGCCTGTACTACGATTATATGTTATTACGGTTGCTTGTATAGTTTGACCCAAATAAACACGGGAACTTATTAATAATGAATGGCCAGGAAGATATGATAAAGAGGGTTCCACAACAAGCGTAGCAGTTCCTCCCACATTAACAGGCTGCCACGACCATGTATTAATAGTATGACTGTAATAAATATCTCCAGAGGCACCCGTCGGCCCTGTTATGCCTCGCGCACCCGTTGCACCTGTATCACCCACGCCCGCAGGTCCTTCCGTTCCATCTAGCGGATTTATATTGATATAATACACGTCACGCGGAAAACTCGGACCACCGCTTAGACTTGTCACATACACTTCCGTATTTCCATTTATTTTATTATATGCCATTATCCTCCCTTGAAAGTATATGTTAGGGTCCGATGACGATACGATAACAACGGAGTTGCCAGGTATGTAAGAAAGTCCTGCGGAAAATGTCAGAGTCTCATACCCTCCTACTACTACCGGATTTGAAACCCAATTACCCACAGTGGCAGAATAAAACAAATCGCCTGATTCTCCCTTTGCACCTGTTGGGCCGGTCGTGCCCGTTGATCCATTGTATAATGAGGGCACTGTGTAGAGTATGCCCTGTTGATTATCGTAGGAGTCTAGACCTAGATACACCCAGGCTGGTACTGCAATATCACCAGGCGGTGTGGTAGTGTATTGATTCACACCATCCGTAGAAATATAGAGGAAAGAACCTTTATCATAGGAAGATAAATCCACATTGTTAAAAAACTTTGTTATATTTCCATAGTATGTGCCATAGGATTTGTATGTAAACCACCCATTAATCGGAATATTTACACTGGAAACAAGACCAACTACATACTGTGCATTCGTATTATTCGCCTTTTTGTATGTTCCATCAGCAGGATCTATCCAAATAGATTCACCACCCTCAAATCCATGAAGGGGCTGGTATACAGGCACATATTGATTGCCGTAATTGCGTGATAGAAAGCGACATATAATATCATAAGGTAGCTGGGGCAGTGAATTGTCAAAGTATTGACCAAACAAAGGGCTGAATATGGGTAGTCCGTCGGGACCTAATTCAAAATATATATGACCTCTGTTAAAAAGGGGTGCGCCACCATTTTGAATAGGATCCATTTGATAGTTATAATTCTCCTGATCTTCCAATTGTAACGTAACATTTGTTCCGTCATTGGTATCAATCTCGGTAATTTTCCACGCAAATCCTCCACTCGTACCAGCCAACCAGCCCCCAACCTTTATATCTAAGGTATTATATGCGAGTAAGCCATTTGAAAATAACTGTGGAACGACGATTGTTAAATCCACATAATACCGATTATTACCGTTTACAGTGGTTCCACCATATGAAGCATCACCGTTTCTTGTTTGATCTGTTACAAGTTGTAAACAGATAGGAACAGGGGGTGTATTTGGTGTTGCCATCTATCTACTACCTTCAAATATAAAAGTTAAGAATCCCAGTTTTTAACTTTTATATTTTTAGGAATGCTGTGAAGTACTTTACGGTATATAAAATTATAGTTAGAGAATACACAAATAAGTTTTAGGAATATAAAACGTATTTGTACTTTATATATTATTTAGCATATATTCCTATTGAATGTCAATGCCACAGTTGCAAGCTTATATGTAAGGCCATCACCGTCATAAGTTAAACTTCCTGATCCCGCTACACCCTGTATATTAAATGCTCCTGAAAACTGAATGGATGTATCTATAATTTTCAGTTTAGAAACACCCATGGCATATGTTAACCACTTAGGATTTGCTTCCCAATCTGTCAAATTTGAACCAGAGGGAGAACCATACATGACCATGGCAGAAGTTGGCATTAATAAATAATTGCTCGTAGAGTTTGTAATATTTGAATTAGATATTAGAACAGCCCCTGAAGAAATAGATGCGGAAAAATTTGCCGGTAAAGTATTGCTTATTGAATTCACAGCAAGATTATTCACATTTGATCCTGAAATAGTTTGATAATATAGGTTAATATAGGCTGTCGTATTCACATATGCCTGAGAAGGTATCCAGGCAGTATCAAAATCTAGACCACTCACCTTTGTGAGAATATCGCCAGCATTTCCTCCCACAGGCACACCGGGGCCATCCAGTGGGTTCAAATTAATTTCGTATATATTACTAGGAAAATTCGGGTCACCTACGACCTTTGTTATATATATTTCCATGCTCCCTGTTACATTATCATATGCCAGTACCGTGCCCTGAAAATAATGAGAAGGATCCGTGGTAGATACAACCACCACAGAATTACCATTGATATAGGAAAGACCGGGCGCGAATGTGAGCGTTTCAGATCCACCCAGTGTTACTGGATTAGAAGTCCAATTACTTACCGTAGTGGATTGAAAGATATTGCCAGATGGACCCGTATGACCTGTAGGTCCAGTAAATCCAGTATGGCCCGTAGGTCCTTGAGGACCATCAGGGCCTGTAAATCCAGTATCGCCTGCAGGTCCTGTGGGCCCTGTTACCCCATGTTGGTGATAGCAAAAGGCATTCGTGTACGAATGTGAATGCGATGCCATGCGCCTTATTTCTGTAAGTCCTCCTGATGATAAACCAGAAGACATTCTAATATCGTTACATATAAATTTTACTTCACCGGAAATTTTAATTCATATTCCCTACCCATGAATACTGTAGCACGATCAAAAATCCTGTCATTTATTTCTTTGAATCGTTCGGCGTTGTTCGTATATAATATTAACGATTCGTAGTAAAGTGTACATAGTCTCTGCCACCCTTGTACAATACTATTGCCATTCTTATATCTTATGGCATTCTTGTATAAAGTCACATCACATAACTCTGATTTCGCCTCGTATACATACTGTATAAAATCCATCATTCTATCCATATAATCATACTCATCGGGATTTTTCATGGTTTTCCGTAGTGCATTGAGTTTTAGCATGGCAGTATACTCGGTCTGAAATGTTTGCATATTCCATCTCGCTTGGCGAAAGGCCGAGAATGCTGTGCTCGTATGGATTCCATAAAGAGATATTTGATTCCATAAAGATATCATTTGTGCTTGTGTTAAAGGGCTGTTGGTAAATGGATTACGTGGCTCGGCGCTTTCTTCAAATACGCCGTCGTGATGGAGCAGGCGTTCCGTAATATCGCGCATGAGCGTGGATGCCTCAAAGACGTGGGCGGTCCTGGATTTCCAGTTCACAATGTATACAGGCTTCTTTGGCGGATCCATGGTGACGATATCATCTGTATTGGCGATTTTTAGATGTTTGAAGCGCCAGTGATGTAGGAGTTTCATGAATGCGAGGCGGAGCTTATATATGGGTGGCAAATACTTCCTTGCCTGGATAATTGTATCCAGATTCCACCAGTCGCTTGTAGACTTAGGAACTTGTTCGCCCCTTGTCAATTCAGGATATAGATATGTTCCCATCTTAAAAAGCCAAGGATGAAAAAGAACGAGTTGAGAATACCGAAATATTGTGGCCCTTATGTATTTTTTCGTTCTATCATCGAGTTGTTGTACCGGCGGATAAACGGCAGGGAAAAGAGGTTTCTTCCTTTTGGGTCGTTGATCACGACGTAGACCTTTTTTTGCTGGTTGCATATACCTGGGGTAATATGTTAAATAAGCCTTAGATAGGCTCAAATACGTATAGTACACCTTCTTCTAGGTAGCCCTTGGCAGTAGCATTTTTATCACGCGCGATCCCTTGGCCATCAACAAAGTATATATTCCCCTCGTGATCAAATACCCGGTCCACTGCCTCATTCTGTGATGCCGCCGCCGTAAGACCAATGTGTTTCTGACAGGCCTGAAAGCCCAGGAGACACGGCGCACGACACCGAAGGCGCACCGCCGTGTCCGTATTTCCTAGAGGATATGTACACGAACACGATTCGGGCACATCCACATCCAAGAGCCCTATGCGAACTTGGGATTTGATTTTCGCCCAGAGAGCTTTGGGATCGGCTTTCTGGTGCTTGGCAATGTCTTCCACCAGACGCTTAGCTTGCGTCTGTAGAGTACCTTCAAGAAGCGTCCACATCTCGGCTACAACTGGGTAGGACATCTGCGGACATGTGGAACAGATAAAGTCGGGCATCAATTTTAGTGAAGGAGATGGCGCCTCCGTCCGTCTGGGGACCCGTATTATGGGCAATTCTCCATGGAATTGGCCATAAGACGCAAGTAACGTCAAATAAAATGCGCGTTGACGTTACGCGGGAGTATATATGGCTCATTCATAATATGGAGACCATTATACCTTGTAAAGAATGTCGTGATCATGTAAAAGCATTTAAGAAAGAAGTTCCCCCTCCTGCCGGACCTGATGAGGGCTCCTGGTTCTGGGCGCTTCATGAATCTGTGAATACGCGCCTTGGAAAACCTGCGGTCGTGTACTCAGCGGATATAGGCTCGGGTGTCAGTGTAAAAGAGTTGTGGAAGGTGTATAAAAATACCTTGCGCGACTCCTTGATTAGCGGTAGTGTAAATGGCGTGGCTCTAAAAGAATACGGGCGTCATATTGGACTGTGGGCGGGATTTGCTTGTATCTAGGCCCCTACGCACACGATCGGATTATCAGCCATTCTCGGAGAAACCATGCCTTGTATGATTCCAAGAATGTCTGCCGGCCGTATTCCACAGTCGACATACAAGATCTGAAACCAGGCAGCGCCCGTGAGGCCAGTTATTACAATGGGTATTGCGTTATACATGAAACTTCCTTCGCAATCAGAATACAAATAGCGAGCCACAAGTAGGAGGGCAAATATAATCGTCGTGAACGCCATCACCATCATAGAGCGCTTCTTGCGGTTATTCACTCTCTCTGCGATTTTATTGCTCTTACCGTCATTTTCACTCAAGACATTGGAATTATATTCAACGGGTACAGGCTCATTCATTATAGCCGTGGCATTCGCCATTATAAATCCATAGAGGAACACAAAATGAGATACCCAGGTGGAAGGGTTTATACGGGGCGTAGATGTATTCGGCAACATAGCACATGCCCCTGATTTACTTGCAAGATATCCAGAATCTTCATCATTATACACGGCAGAACGTGCCATGGCAATCGGATTGTAGAAGAATAATACGGATTTATTGAAACCAAATGCCTGCAGTATATAGGGCACTATCATGAGAAGAAAGAGTAGGTAATTATATCCACCTCCCAGAGCCTGGGCATATGTCCACAGTACGATTGTTAGACTCGATAAGGAAGCTAGACTGTTCCATATATTCATTTCGCCTCCTGGAAATATATTACTCGCAGGGTCGGAAAGGAATGAGAGTGCCGGTACTAGGATTGTGTGGCCAATTAGAAGATATAAGATGCCTACATTGGACGTCATTGTTCCGAAGAAGAACAGGAATCCGAGAATAAGTAGTGGAAGAGTGTAAAATGTGTCCCTAAATAAATCCCTAATTTCTTCTACAATGGACATCCTCTAACATTAGTCTGTTTTTGTTGTAACACATATATAATCCATTCCCTTACGCTGTGTTAAAGGAGGTATGAAGAGGAGGTTAACGGATCCTTTGCCTAGGAGAGCCGCGTTCTGATGACATATTATATATGCCACTAGACCTGCTAGGATTGTTGTAGCCAGAATATTGAAGAAGCTGTCACATCCATAGGCGAGGAAGTAGATGAAATATAAGCTGATAAACAGTAAGCCTCCAATGATGGCGGTATACGGACGATTGCTATAAGCAGGGCCTAGCTCGGAGCATTCTTTGCTGAAAAATACCATGGCTTGGATACAATAGACTGTGCCGAATACCAGATAGTATATGGGATAGTTCGGGAATTTGCGCTTTACACCGTTATCCATAAATGATTTGAATCGGGAGGGGGTAAGTACGCTGAAATAACTGTTGCATTCTTGTCTCATGTTTTCTGCTTCTGCCGATGTCATCACGCCGTATTCGGGCGTTGTGGCGAAATCGGAAAAATAGCCGAGGGCCAGATACAGAATGCTCGCTTCCACGACGGACATGGAGAATATGAAGAGGGGGTAATTCACGGTAACTGCCGACATGAATAATGCGCCGCCTGAGAGCATAATCGGGGATAAATGTCCTAGTTCCGCGAATAGGCGTAGAAATCCGCCTGAGCCTGTGTCGGCCTTTACACTCATTCTAATATCAACGATACAAACAATAAAAGAAGGGTCTAAGCAAGTTATATGTATTATATACAAGTATGGGCATTCCTTCGTATTTTCGCAAAATTATACAAAAATATCCATCTATTGTGAGTCATAACGTCATGGATAAAAAGGCTAAATACTTGTGTTTTGATTTCAATTGCTTGATCTATCGCTGTATCCGGGCACCTTCTATGAGTGGGCTACCCGCTGTAACGATGAGTGATCCTGAGTCTGTTCTGGCGTGGGAAAATGCACTCTTGAAAGAAGTGAGGGCTACTGTAAAAGAGGTGTGGGGGGCGGCCGGTAAGCCGGCGCATGTTTTTTTGGCCGTGGATGGGGTCGTGCCGAGTGCAAAAATTCGCCAACAGCGCGTGCGCCGATTCAAGTCTGCGTGGCTCCGCGGCAGCGGAGGCGGCAGCGGAGGCGGCAGCGGCAGCTGGGATTCCAATTCTATCACGCCAGGCACGGAATTTATGCGCCGGTTGACTAGGGTGTTAGAGGGGTTGTGTAAGGAGAAGGGGTGGATTCTCAGTAGTGTAGACGAGCCCGGTGAGGGAGAGCACAAGGTAATGCGGTGGTTGAGAGGGAATGCTGGGGAGAGCGATTGTTGTGTCGTATACGGCCTTGATGCTGATCTGATTTTGCTGAGTATGTTGACAGGTGAGATGGGCGCCTTGGATATGTATCTGTTACGCGAGAAGCAGGAGTTTGGGCCTGCTGCGGCGGGGGCAGGCCAAGGACCTCAAGTATACACGTTCATGAATCTGGGCGAATTTAAGAGACGGTTAGGTCTTACTGGGTACCAGGAAGTTATAAATTATCTTGCGCTCATGTCGCTTATGGGCAATGACTTCTTGCCTCATAGTTTGACGCACAAGCTGGGAGATGACGGGCACGACTGTGTCTTGGACGAATTGCGGGAAATGAGGCGTGGTGGAAGATGGCTCGTGGTGGATGATAAGATACAGTATGATGTCTTTGGCGGTGTGTGTAAAAGGTGGTCTGTGGATGAGGATGCGCGCATGGAGAAGATGATTCGGGGGAAGCGCCAACAGGCCGAGAGGGGCGTGGGGCGAGGGATGGATCCCTCGGAGGCTCTTCCGTTGGAATGGGATGTGGAGAAAGTGCTGGTCGGGGGTGACGGCAAGCTTCGTCCTGGGTGGCGCGATATATACTGGTCTTCGTGGATTCATCCTATGGCACAGCGCGATAGGATATGCTCAGAGTACTTATTCGGATGTCAGTGGATTCTTGATTATTATTTGGGCAAGGAGGTTAATATGTTCTGGATGTTTCCTGCGTGGATTCCACCCCTGTGGAGTGATTTGTCCAGGGCGCAGGTATCTGAAGACACGGCTGCCTCTGCCTCCGCTTCTCCAGAGCCAATCAAGCCCGAGGAACAATTGGCGATGGTTCTTCCCTTGGAGAGCTGGGATCTCGTCAGAGATTCTTCTTTGCGTCGTCTGCCTGCACTCGCACCGCAGATGTGGCCGAAAGAATTCGGCTTTTTCTCTGCCGGACGGAAATGGCTGTGGGAGTGCGAGGCTCGTGTCCCTGTCCTATCTGCGGAAAGGCTCCGTGAGATTTTGAAAGAGGGAAAGTAGTTATATGGAGGGAGCACATCAACGGATATATCAAAATCTTCTGGCCATTCGTTCGCCGGGCGTACGAGCGCAGATGATCCAGACGATTCTCAGCTCTCCCGAGCACTCGGCCACGATGAGGGCTGCCGGAGTATATGGACACCTTTTACATTATGTCCAGGTCGTTCAAGCCGGGGGAGCGCCACCGCCGTTGCCGTTTGAGCGAAGCAGTGGCGGCAGCGGCAGCGGCAGCGGTAGCGCCAGTCAGACCGTTGCCTTGCGCCAAGGGGGTGGTGGTTCAGTGGCAGCGAGTCAAAAGGGGAATGAACGCGCGATGAATTATTTCAGCGCCTGCCTACGTATCTTGAATCTAGAGGAAGAAGTAGCATTGACCGAGTCCACTCTGAAATCGGCCTACAAGAAGGCAGTTCTATCTGCCCACCCCGACAAGGGTGGATCCGAAAAGGAGTTTGAGGCAGTTACTCGCGCCTATGCCTATCTCGGCGAGATTCTCAAACGAATCCACGGAGGTCGTGGTACCGAAGGAAAGGTCGAGGCTCCCACCGCCCTCCAAGGAAATCGCGAACAGGACGCCGATAAGTGGAAGATGGTTGAACCAGTTCAATTGAATGCCAAGAATCTGGACATGAATCGCTTCAATACCATGTTTGAGAAGACGCGCATTCCCGATCCGGAGGAATCAGGTTACGGCGACTGGTTGAAGGGCGGTGGCGATGTGGCAGAGGCGCAGGGGCCAAAGTTCAGTGGCAAATTCAATCGGGAAGTCTTCCATCGCGCCTTTGAGGATGAGAACAAGGCGCGACAGACGCAGACGAGGCAACAGGGCGGAGTCATGACCGTCCAAGAACAGTCGCTGGCCAGTCGCCTCGGATATGCCACAGAACTCGGACGCACGGCACGAGACGATTACACCGTATCGGCAAATGACCCGGGACTCAAGTACACAGATTTGAAGAAGGCCTATACAGAATATAACACCTTTTCCCAGGAAACGGCCGGTGTGAATGTCCAGACACGATCCTTGGACGAATACACGAAAAACCGCGACAAGGCACCGGCACCTCTCGCCGACAATGAGATGGCTGCGATTGTCGCAGCAGAGAAGTCCGCTGCCGCCCGAGAAGAGCAGAGAAAGTTGCGTGTGGCGCAAGAGGCCGTGGAAGAATCCAGTTATTTTGAGCGTATGAAACGTCTTGTTATACGCAATTAATTGGCACAGACTAGATAGAATGAAGAAGGAACATATGATCGTTCTCGGATTAGGACTGGCCCTCGTAGGAGCAGCCGTAGCCTGGGAAGTCGTAGGCGGATTACCGAAACCCATGAGAGTGGAAATTACGAAGGAAACTCTACAGATCGGTCTTAGTAGGCCTACCATCTGGATATTCTTGAATGACAGCGATACAAATAGCCGTTCCTGGTCGGATTTCATGGCCAGATCTTCCTCGGCAATCAATATTCCGATACTCAACCTCTTTTACCAGACGATCACCAAACATAATGGAGACAAGTATCGCATAGAGGTTGTGGGAGGACTTCAGCGCGTGGCCGAGCTCATGGGAGGCTGGAATAACTTGCCCACGCTCATGCGCAATCCCAAGGCGCGTATCAATGGCCCTGAGGAGGATTGGATTCGTACTGCGCTCCTCAAAAAATACGGGGGTCTCTGGCTAAGTCCTTCCGTCGTCTGCCTACGGCCGTTTGGAGACTTGCCAGCCAATAAGGTCGTGGCCTTCGGTCAGGATACAGTGCCTATGTATGGCTCGGCTGTACCCGGATTTCGTGCACTCTGGTCTCCTAAAGCGGAGCATCCCATATTTGTCCAATGGGAGGCTCGCATTCGGGATCGTCTGGAATTCCAGAACGGTGGGAGACAAGTGCGCGGAGACGCCAAGTCTGATTGGGTGGATTTGACGGCTAGCGCAGGTGAAGGAGAGGTTGAGGTTCGTGTCAAAGAAGAACTTGGACGCGATCCTCGGACGAATAAGTCGCTTGATCTAGAGCAGATTTTCGCTGCGGGCACGGAAGGCCGTCTGCCGTTTTCTATACCGCCGGCCGCCGTATATATGCCTGTGCCTTATGGCGATTTGCTGGACAGAAGGGCCTTTGGATGGGTCTTGAAGAGCTCAGAAGAGCAGATTATGGAATCCGATCTGGCCATTCGCTATGTGTTAGAGGCGTCATTGAATGGCGGAATGAAGGCTATGTAAATTCTACTAGTATTTGTTCATCAACTACAGAACCTTTCTGTATTTGATACCAAACCTCTTTTACATTTATACAGGAACGTTCCTTTTTTGTTACGGATATTTGTTGAGTATCAAGGAGTTGGCGTATAATGAGCAGTCCGCGCGCAGGTGTTAAAGGGTTGTGTAGGTATTCTTTGGCCTTGCACGGAAGATAATAGGGTTCTAGCTCTGGGAGAAGCTCTTCCAGGGCTTGGAGATTTATACACGATTTGGAAAACCACGTGGAGTCCGTGAGGCCGGTGAGATGCATGGTTTTGAGAGAGGCTTCCACGAGTTCTTTAGGAGGAGGCGTGCGGAATATATTTTTGGGCATGTGTATCTTATTGGGTCGGTTGTTTTATGCCTGCGTTTGTATTTAAAACCTTGTCCACGATGTCCATCGTATCTAGCCAGTGCTCTTTGCCTTGTTGAATACATATCCAGCCCATCATCACGAATTGTAGGATGCGAAAGCGCGTGTCAGGATTACTGCTGGGAAAGAGGGATATCTGTTTTTCCACTGATAGGAGGATGTCATCGAGTAGATAGCCATTCATAAAGAGATTTGTAATAGAGGTGTGTACCATGTGTACGTCTTTATTGGTGAGGCCTTTCACGAGTGTTTGGGTATGGGCTGCGGAAGTGGGGAGGAGAGGATGTAAAAGGGTGATGGCTTCTTCTGTGGACTTTCCTTCGGTGATGAAAGCCTTGTATAGTTGAAGAACCGTCTTGATTTCGTGGATGTGTATGAAATTGCTGATACAGAAGTGGCGGAGAGATTCTGTACGCGCTTGTGGAGGTACTACGAAGGATTCTAGGAATCTCGGATAGGCATCGAAAGGGCTGATGGGTTCTAGCTCCATCGTGAGACAACGACTGCGGAGAGGGTCTATGAGATGGGAGGCGTGGCGACTGGCGAAGATGAAGCGTGTTAAATGGGAGAATGTTTCCATCGGCCTGCGGAGAGCTTGTTGGCTGATGAGGGGGAGAGTGTCTGCGTCGTCAATCACGATCCAGCGGAGGGAATTTGGTTTGGTATGCGACCTCTTACAGAAGTCGTTGACCTTGTCGCGGATGGTGTGAATACCGCGGTCTTTCTCGCTTGTCAGCCAGAGGACGGACTCAAGATGGAAGGGGGCTTCTTTGCGGAGGAGGGTGATAAAGTCTTCTAGGAAGGTGGTTTTTCCGGAGCCGGGTGGGCCTGTTATGAATATATGGGGAAGATCGTGGATGGTTTCTCGGATCGATTGGAAAATCCCTTCTTGCCCGAAAAGACGACCCTTGAACTCGGGCATATTATTGGAAGGTTGGGCGTGTGGCTTAGGCCTCTATAGGGCCCATAGGGGCCGGTAGGACAAAGAGCCTCTATAGGCCTGGGGCCTCTAGAGAAGCCAGTCTAAACATTGCGTGTGGCAAAACGCAAGATGAGCAAGGATCTATACGAAGTTCTCGGAATTCAGCGAGGTGCTGACCAGCGCGAGGTAAAGAAGGCGTATTTTGATTTGGCCAAACAGCATCATCCCGATAAGGGCGGAGACGCGGAGAAGTTCAAGGATCTTCAGAATGCGTATGATGTCTTGTCAGATGAGAAAAAGAGGAGTGTGTATGATATGACAGGCCATGTTGACGGGGCTGTACAGAACGATAATCCCCATCCTTTTGGAATGCCTGGCATGCCTGGCTTTGGTGGTATGCCTGGAATGCCCTTTGGCTTTCCTGGGATGCATGTAAATATGAATGATTTATTTGGGAATATGTTTGGTAGTGGCGGTGGTCCTAAGAAACAGGCAAGGAGGCCAAAGGGTGGCAATAAGGTGCAGGATATCCCCCTGAGTCTATCGGATTTCTATCACGGAAAGAAGATTCGCTTTGACTTGGAGCGTAATGGCTTCTGTGAGGATTGCAGTGGCAATGGCTGTGTCAATTGGCGTACGTGCGGGGAATGTCGTGGCTCAGGTGTAAAAGAGGTCATACTCCAGATTGCTCCGGGGATGGCAGCGGTGAATCGTGGACCGTGCGGGGCTTGTGGCTCTGAGGGGCGTTTGCGGGGAAGTGAGTGTGGCAAGTGTACTGGGCGCGGATTCATAAGCCAGACGAAGGCTCTGGATGTCGTTATAAAGGCGGGGTCGGCTGTCGGAGATATTCTGACATTTGAAGGCATGTGTAGCGATCACAAGGACTTTGAGAAGGCCGGGGATCTCTTGTTGCGTTTGACCACGGCCGATGAGTCGGGACTAGATATTGTGCGTGAGGGTTCTGCCTTTCGGTATGAGTGTAAGATTCGTCTGTCGGAGAGTTTGCTAGGATGCCAGCGGAAGATTATGTCGCATCCGGGATTTAAGGATGGGCTGGTTGTGGATATTCCTGCGGGTACGCAGAATGGTGAGGTGCTGGGTGTAAAAGGGAAGGGTATGCCTGTTGCTACGCAGACGGAAGGGTTCGGGGACTTGTTTGTTCGGGTGAGTGTGGTAGTGGGCACGGAGGAGAAGAAGGTTTTGGAAAATGGCAAGGCCATTCTTCAAAGTCTTTTTTAACGAATAGTGCTTAGGCGCTTCCTGAACCGTTGGCGAAGGGGTCGCTGGTGAAGGCCGTACCCGCTTTGGCCGCCGCGCCGCCTGAGATCAGGGCGGGTGACTGGTTGACAGAGGCGTAGTCGGTAGGTAAGAGGCTGTGGGCACCCCCGTACATGTTATTGCGTCTGCGCTCCAGGGGGGTTACGGCGCCTTCGTACTCCTCGGGGAGGTACTCCGGGTTCTCCTCGCCATCGCCGCCCATTTGATTGCGTCTGCGGCGCATTGCGGGCGCATTGTTGCGTCTGCGGCGCATGGAGGCATTGTTCTTGCGGTTGCGGCGCATGGAGGCATTGTTCTTGCGGTTGCGGCGCATGGAGGCGTTATTCTTGCGACTCTTGCGCATGGAGGCGTTGTTCTTGCGGCTGCGACGAGCAGAGGCGTTGTTGCGTCCGCGGCGCATGCCAGCATTCTTACGGTTGCGGCTGCGGAGCATAGAGGCATTGTTGCGTCCACGGCGCATGGGCGCGTTCTTGCGGCTGCGGCTCTTGCGCATGGAGGCGTTGTTCTTGCGGCTGCGGCGAGCAGAGGCGTTGTTGCGTCCGCGTCTACGACTTCTGCTTCCACCATCCTGCATTCCGCGAACGGCCGCCGTGCTCGCATCCAGAGATCCCACACCCGCCTGGCCACGGAGGTCACCCTCCAGAAGCATGGCATCGCCGCCAGCCAGAACCGGGGCACCATGGTAGACATTGCCACCTCCCATCTGTCTCATCTGTCCGGGCATATTCGCCGCAAAGTTCTTTCCCTGCGCCAGGCTTTCGTCCGCACCACCCGACATGCGTCTGCGTCTGCTGCTCAAGTTACGCATATTAGGAAGCATTTCTACAAAGACTCTAGATTTTTTCCATGGCCATAACAGAAAACATGGAGCCCCAGTGGATGCGCCAGATTTCCAATCCTATGATCTGCAACTTCTTTTATGGATTCTACGTGGTGTACGCGGTTATCTTCATTCTCTCCCTCCTCTTCACGATCGGAGTGTTCTCCTATTCCAAAAAGATGGGTAAGATGGGGGTTGTCATGGGAATGCAGGCCCTTCTAACAACTTTCCTCGGAGGCGTGCTTATGCTCTTTTATTATTTGATCTGCGACCGGGCGCTTCTCAGTAAGGCCGTTCAGGATGTAAAAGAGAAATTTGAAAATAAACGTATGTACTAAATAGAAATGGCTCCCGAATGGACGAATAAAATTCCTAACTATGCTATTTGTAACTTTTTCTATGCATTTTATGTGTTATATGCAGTTATTTTTGCGTTCGCTGTCTTACAGATAGTATACATTTTTGCGGTTGTGAAGAAGTTTGACCTGAGTCATGGTGTTATGCTGGGCTCCGGCATTTTTACCATGGCTTTCGCGCTTGTACTCACCCTCTTCCACTATCTCATGTGCGATCGCATTCTCATGGACAAGGCGATTGAGGATGTGGAGGGGTTTGCAGTCGCTGCGTGTCCATGCGAGGTGGATGCAGCAAAATGCAGAAGTGATGCCAAGGGTGACAGTGATGCGCTGGCTGCTTGCGCAACAAAGTTTGATTGTACAGATAAATGTCCTAAAGCGGCTCCTGCAGCGAAAGTAGCGAAGCCTGCTCCTGCAGCGAAAGCAGCGAAGGCTGCCCCTGCCCCGAAGGCCGCTGCGAAAAAGAAGTAAATATTGTACTAACGTCAAATGCCAAAGTTAAGAACAACTCCGCCTTGGCACTTGACATTAGACACATTTTATATAATCCTTCAAGGATGATATAAAAGTGTTTTTATAGGTCTTTACACCATTTACGCGGCTGCGACACGCACGTTGGAGGAATCCGCCAGGTCAAAGGTCTTTACCAGGACATCAACCGTGGCAGCATCCTCACCCGCCACAACGGGGCGCACAAGCGCATACGTGGCAGTCACAGCGCCATCGGCGCCAACCACTGTCACCGTCTTGCCCTTGTTGATGTATCTAGTATACTTGGAAGCGCGTTGCTGGGTCACTGTTCCAGTCACACCTTCACCGTTTGCATTCAAAACGCCCGTCTCAGCAGGATTTGTAGCCGCATCAAACTCATCGCTAGTCATTGTGGCAGATAAATCACCAACAATGAGGTAGTGAAGAGGACCAAGAGGGCTAGACACAGCGCCAGAACCAGCTGTAGCAACAACAAATACAGGCACCGCCTTGAAATACTTCGCACGCACCGGAACCTGGGAATACGCAGCAGCCACAGACGACATTTTATATTGTATCCATAGATTTTATTTTTGACGCGATCTTTTCCAAATCCTCCTCAGCCTGTCGGATAGAAAGTTCAATCGCCATCCGAAGACCCTCCGATAGATTTGCCGGAGCTTCCGCGAGCATTTTCTTCCAATGATCCCGAACCTCCTCGGTCATCTTTTTCAGTTGCCGTAGTTCTTTCGCTGTGTAGCCGTCTATTTCTAAGCCGGTGTGTTCTTCTTGTGCATCGGCAGAAGAAGACATCGCAGGCAGTCCGTTTCTAAGGTGTAAAAGGGATGGGCTTTAATCATTCCACAGTGTATTGACTTGGATACGGCGCTTCTGGAGCTTGCCACTCACAACGTAAATGGAGTTCTCCGTAAGCACAATGTAGTCCTCAGCAACCTTGTACGTCTTCAGGATAATGCTTGTGAACTCCTCAGAGGACTTAACAAGCATCTTCTCCTTCGTCTCGCCGTCCTCACCCATGAACGCCTTTCCATTACAAGAATCGGCGTAGTAGTCCAGGCGGATCGGGTTGTCCTGGGCCATGGCCAGCTTCGCCGCCTGGACTAGAGTAGCCGGTGATATAAGATTATAATCGTGTTGAATGGGTTTTTCAGAGATTCTTCTAGGTTGCATAGGGTTTGTAAGTACAATTTCTGTTATATTCCTTGGGTCCTCATCCTCCGAAGACATCGTTCCTAAATTTATATAATCGCCTGGGCTTTAATCATTCCGCAGGGTGTTCGCCTGGATACGGCGCTTCTGGAGCTTGCCATTAACAATGTAAATAGAGTTCTCCGTAAGCACGATATAGTCCTCAGCCACCTTGTACGTCTTCTGGATCATGCTCGTGAACTCCTCGGATGACTTGACAAGCATCTTCTCCTTCGTCTCACCGTCCTCGCCCATGAACGCCTTTCCATTGCAAGACTCGGCGTAGTAGTCCAGGCGGATCGGGTTGTCCTGGGCCATGGCCAGCTTCGCCGCCTGGACCAGAGTAGCCGGTGAGGGAAGAGGGCCCTGCTGCACAGGTGCCTGCGCCGCAGAGGCTACGGGTTGCACAATCTGCTGAGGCGGGGGTGCGGACATTTCTGTCGGGTGTTTCGGGTCCTCATCGGAATGAAAAAACGCAAGGCCGGTTATCTGGAATCCCACCACTTCCTCGCTGAAGCTGAAGCAGCCTTAGCTTCCCTCGCCAAATCCGAGTCAGTCGTATGATACGTCTTGCCCTTGAGTAAAAAGGAGGATACGCGAGCATAGCCCCATTGTTGTTGCGTAGCTCCTGGCCGGTGACCCGTCCTCCACGCAGCCATTCCGCGGTCGTAGGATTCTTTGATAAAGCGCAAAGGTACGCCGGTAGCCTGGGCCCTTTCCTCCAACGACTTCTTATCCGGAAAAAGCCGATTCCATTTCAAGGTATAGCTCGACGGCCGTGTCGGTATGATAGAATCCGTCTTGAAGCGCGTATACGCCCTCGGATTCTTGAAGCCTATGCGCGAATGATAAGCAATCTCCTTTTTTCTCCTCGTCTGGTTCTTCCGGCTCAGGCCACGATAGTATTTCTTCGGCCAGAATGACATGCTACTATTATGCCGGAAAAGGCTTGATGATTTCTCGGGCGTGTTCCTTGAGAATCTTGTTGATGAATACATATGCCTTGTCAATCTGCTCAAAGCGCCTCGCTCCCGTAATAATGATGGAACCTGTGTGAAAGGGGCTGATGGTGATTTCCTTGCACTGGCCGAGCGTCCTGCCGTCGCCGTTGCCGACACAGATGCTGTCACCGCATGGACATACGCCCTCCGTGGAGCCGGGGGGAGCCGACTCGTTGTAGAAGTATTTCGTGTCACAGCCCTGATATATTGTGGACTCAAACGAGCTGAACAAGTTGTACCGGCCAATGAGAATCTCGTGGAGCTTCTCGCGATTGATATTGCCGTTGATGTGGTAGTCGCTGTTGATCAGCTGAATGTTGTACTTGTGGGGCTTCGCCTCGCCCTCCAGGACGGGCTGTGAGAAGAGCGTGAGTTCCTTGGCTAGCCATGCGAGTGTCTCTTGGGCGAAGGAGTCAGAGGGGATGCCTGTCATCTGAATGCCGCCATTCTTGAATAGCTTGATATTGACTTCCTTGTAAACGGGCTGGCCATCGGCCGTCTTCGTGTATTGACGCCGGACCACGAGGGTTGACTGGTTGAAGAAGATGTTCTTGGACTTCTTGCGCTTTGTGAGTTCGTCGCGAGAGCAAGTACCGACCACGATCTTCTCCTGGGCCTTCGCCTTTGCCTTGGCTTTTTGCATTTCAGCCGGAGTCGCGTCGGGTTTTGCCAGAAGGATCGGCTTGTACTCCACCTTGAGGAAACCCTCGGCCGGCCATGTCAAAGGGATGGCGCGTTCGTGGAAGAGTTCCATGAGTCGTTGGAGATGGATTGTAGTACCTAGGTCGGCCGTGACGACCATCGTGGATATCCGCAGAGGACCTATGGTCAGCTGCGCTGGATCCATGTTTGTGTAGTGGGACTTGGTGGATTTAAGTGGTCTGGGAAATCATTTTTTATTTATTTGGCTTTACTATTCCAACCATTTAGCCATGCGGGACGACCAGAGTTTGTATAAGAGTTCTTTAGTTGTTTCCTCTTCCAAATAAGGCTGGGTTTCCGAAGCCGTGAGAGCCGACCACAGGGCTACTTCTCGGGATGATATAGCTGTCTTATTCAGTTGAAAGAAGAGGAACCAGGTAATGCGCTCACGGAATGGCGTTCCTGGCTCGGTAGCTAGGGCGTAGACTTCCTCAGGACCAGATGCATGGTGGAATTTATATAGGAATCTGGTGACTTGGCCAATATACTGGGGGCACTGCTTGAAGAAGCGGATATCGCCTCTCCTGTACAGAGAGTCTAGCGCAGGGACTTTCTTGTTCAAGATGTTTTCTAGGCGATTTGCCGGTGTAGGGTTGAAGGGGAGTACGAGGAATTTATTCAGGATCTGTGGGTGAATGTGTGAAAGGGAATTACAGATGAAGATGATAATCACATCAGCGGTTGATCTTTGGAGTAGTGTACGCAGGGCACATTGTGCCTGATCTGTGAGAGTCTCGGCCTCGTCGAATATGATGAGTTTGGGGGGAGCCTTGCCGTCGGCGAAAAAGAGGGTCTGCATACGACTTTCCACAAAGGGATATATCTTCTGGCGCATAGTATCTAGACTGCGCTCATCACTGCTATTTAGGAAGAGTAGACTCGCGAATTTGTTGGCCGTTTTGCCGTGGAGAGCTACTGCGAAGCTCTGGGCAGCCGTGGTTTTCCCTGAGCCTGGGGGGCCGAGGAAGAGCATGTGTGAGCGCGAGTCTGGGTACTTGATCATGGTTTGAAGTATATCAGGAAGTTGGTCCGGTGGGAGAATAGCCGCCATATCTAGGGGTATTCCGCCGAAGTTGTTTAAAGTCTAGAGGGGGAATGTTATAGAAATGCCTGGAGTTGTAAGGCGGGGTAAGAAGAAAGTAGAGCCTGTTGTTGATGAATCGGCGGTTGTAGTGGCGGAGCCTGTGCCTGTACAGGTCCCTGTTCAGGTACCTGTAGAAAAGGAAGTAAAGGCCAAGAAGGCTGCTAAGGCAGTGAAGCCAGTGAAGGTTAAGAAGGAGAAGAAGCCTGTACAAGTAGTGGCGGTGGTGACGCCCGATGGTATTGAAGGCACCTTTACGCCAGAGCCTCGCCGACCTCTCATCGTCAATCTTCCTTTTCGCAGTGGTGATGTGGCGTTCAATGATACGGAGATGCGGTACGATCCGTCTCCTCCGCCGTCTGTACAGCCTTATGACGATGGCCAGGCGTATTTCCAAGTGAATACCGAGGGGGCGTCGGAGGAGATGCAGATTGGTGTGGAGAAGGAGGGCTGGAATATGAAACTACAACAGGCGCTCGCCGCGCCTTCTGGGGCGGCCGCCGTACCTTCCCCTGTTGTGAATGCTACGAATGTTACGAATGTTGCGAATGTTGCGCATCCTATGAATGCTGTGCATGTACAAGAGCCGAGCCCAGAGAATTACTCGCGGGCCCAGTTGATGGCGTGCTATGCAAGCAAGCCCGGTGAGAATATGCGCGTGCCCGAGAAAACCGATATCGCGTGTTTCTGGTGTACGCACGAATTTGAGAACAAGCCGTGCTTCTTGCCCACAAAGGAGGAGAGCGGTGTGTATCACATCTACGGCAACTTCTGTTCCCCGCAGTGCGCCCTAAGTTATTTGTTGGAGGAGCATCTGGATTCCCATGTGCGATGGGAACGAATGGCTCTTTTACACCGTATGTACAGGCCTCAAGGAAAGCCTGGGTGCCGTCTGTACCCGTCTCCTCCGCGAGAGAGTCTGAAGAAGTTTGGGGGTGTGTATACGTATGAGCAATTTCGGCGCGTTGTTTCGGACAATAAGGTGCGTGTAGATATTCAGATTCCGCCGATGGTGAGTATTCTTGGGACCCTGGACACAAAGCCGATTGACTTCTACGATAGCAGTCTGCAGAATACGTTTACGGGTGGATTCAGCATGGATCGCTTCAAGGCGTGGAGTGAGCAGGGAGGGGCGCTTCGTTTGAAGCGGAGCAAGCCGTTGAAAGACAAGGAGAGCACTCTGGATTCATGTTTTCAGATTAGTGTAAAAAGAGGCTAAGCGATGAGCGATGAGCGATGAGCGATGAGCGAAGCGGATAAAGCGGATAAAGCGGATAAAGCGATAAGCAAAGCCGAGCTTTGTAAAAAATTGATTCGGCCCGTGTTTCCTAAATACGGTCCCAATGAGTTCTGTACGTAGTGTAACTCTCAACGACGTTGCTGTGCCGTCTTCCGACACGAAGACACATATTGTGATTTATCACGAGAAGGGAGAGAATGTTCTGGAGGATTTGCGTTCTGAAGTGACGAGGCTTAGTGCACTAGTGGATCTTCTTAGCACGAAGGTTACGCAATTAGAGTCTGGGGCAAAGACCACGCCCTTCTTTACGGCCGAGGTGGCTCCCGCACCGTGTGGCCTAGATGTATGGCGGATTTCAGAGACGCCTACGAGCGCCGTGGAGTCAGAGGATATTTCTTCCAAGGATGTGCTACAGGTACTTATTCAGAAGCTTCCTGCGAGTTCCATGGATGTTGAGCGGGAGCAACACAATGCCTCTGCTGTAGCCGAGGCCGAAGAGGAGCAAGAGGAGGCCGAGGCCGAAGAGGAGCAAGAGGAGGTTGAGGAGGCCGAGGCCGAGGCCGAGGAGGAGCAAGAGGAGGCCGAGGAGGAGCAAGAGGAGGCCGAAGAGGAGCAAGAGGAGGCCGAGGAGGAGCAAGAGGACGAAGAAATGGAAACAGAGGAGGAGGTTATTACTTTCGAATCATTTGAGTACAAGGGCGAGACCTATTACAAGGATCCTGATGGCCAGGTATATCAAGCAGATGCCGATGGTGATTTGGATGAGACTCCCATCGGCGTGTGGAATGAGGCAAAGCAGAAGATTCAGAAGTACGCCAAGGCATAACTTCACAACTTCATAAAATATATTGCGTAACATAAGAATGGCTTGTTGGCCGGCAAATATTGTAGGAGCCTTCTTCGTAGCTTTGCTTATTTTTGATGCGATGTCAGGAGAGTATGATGATCTACTTCCTCATTCTGCCGCAGGAATTGTCTTCACATTTGTATTTTGGCTCTTATGCCATGGTGTGGGAGAATCAGTAAGTGCGGCAGTTTTAGTAGTTCCCAGTGTAGTCCTCGTAGTCTTTGTATTCAGCATATGGTTTGTTGGTAAAAGTATGAAACAACGCGGTTATTGTATGAGTAAAGGTAAAGGCGATCAATGTCTTCCTCCTAAGCCCAAATGTCCTCCTCCGAAACCCAAATGCCCTCCGCCAAAACCAAAGTGCCCTCCTCCTAAACCAAAGTGTACACCCTCTTAGCAGGTCTAAACCTCTAGCAAATAATTCCCCTTAGTAAATGCACGAATCTCTTGATCAAACTCTTGATAGGATCACGCACTGGGTGTGGAGTAAGTTCTTATTATGTGTACTCTCAACCACCCACTTTGTCTCAGATGTATATAATAAACTAGCAACTACGGTGGCGCGAAGTGTAAAAGGAGCAATGGATGCGCATAAGGAGGCCGTTTGGCTTTTTACCGCTAGGAATTCTGTTCCTTGGATTACTTATGGGGATGAATACAAGGGTATTCACTACCCCATTATATATTATCCTGAGAAGAAGCGTATGTTTATGAGTCCGAATTATAGTACGGAAAGTGAGTCGTTTGGTGATGTTGTCTTGGCGAATATGACAAATGAGGACAGTGGTCTAAACATAGAGATGAGTTCTACATTCCATGGCATTTCTTGGAGTTCTTCTAGCGAATCTCCTAGCTTGTATGAAGTGGCTCTGATTCACTGTCTCACGCACGACATTATATTTACGGAGAAAGAGATGGGCGAGTTCACCCTGGAGATTTTGACGGCCGATTCGGCTTCTGTACGCGTGCGCTTGGATTCTTCGCTTGCGAAGCTTTCATTTTGTGGCTGGGACGCATATTGTGCGGAGGAAGTCAAATCGGATTCCTCGTCCACGACCGAGTACGTTTATAGTGATGAGGAAGAGGCTGTAGACGCAGTCCAGGCGGATTCCAGGCCTAAAATTGATTGAGCAGGGATATGTAGAACGGGTCTCACGCCATGGAGACCCATAACCTTGACGCTCCTTTACCCTCTGGTGGATGGATATTGTATTTCCATCCAGCAAAGGAAAATCGTTGGCACATGGACACTTTCCGTGTTGTGGCCAAGCTACAGACGTTTCGTGATCTTGCCCATGTATTTGGGGCTATTACACCTACAGACTGGATTCGTGGTAAATTCTTCTTTACTCCTGAAGGTATTCCGCCACTAATGGAGAATGCTCGCAATATTCGCGGAGGTTCTTATAGTCTACGAATTGATCGCGCCTTTGCGCATGAAGTAATGCTAAAGTACATGATTGCAGCGGTTCTTGGGAAATGTGTAAAAGATGTTGGTGATGGGGTTTCCTGTATTCGTATCACACCGCGCAGGGATTTCAATATTCTTCAGATATGGAATCGTGATTGTGGGAAGTTCTGTGATCCTGCCGGCTTGCGCATTGTGGATGGGCGTATTCCTGCCGATGAGGTGAAGTACATGCCACATGTGGAGAAGAAGATTTAGGCGTCTTATGACTGTGTGTAGATAATCCAAATGCCGAGTCGGCTGTTGGATTATTTGTTTTTTGTGGAAATAGAGCCGAAGTATTTTAACCCGGGGACATTAAATTGTGAAAACCACGAATTCAGAATTTTGAGGTATTTATGTATTTTTACGTCACAAGAATGATATATCAGCGTCCATCTTTTTGCTTTAGCGGAGCCTGGACAAGCTTGATCTCTCCCAGGTTTGCAACCGCATACTTTATGATGAGAGGATAGTCATTCTTCAAATACATTTCAATAGAAGGGCACAGGCTGGTGCACTTCGTGAACAGGACGAGGTGCTTGAGCTGGAAGATGCCCTGGACGACCTCCGAGACACTCCCAGACTTCTGTACCTTCATCGTGCTATTGTTCTCAGACATGACCGTCTCCTGCTCAGCAAAGTCGCCCTCGCAACGGAACACGAGGTCCGTGCCAGAAGAAGTGATTTCCACATCCAGCTTCTCCCCAAGCGCATTCATGTCGCGACAGATCTTCTGGAGATCCACTGAGGGCATGTGAATAATGTTAGAGAAGTTGAGGTTGGGGATCTGGATCTCGTCAACATTCGTGTCAAAGAGTTTGAGGAAGTAGTTCGTGACCGTGGACTTCTCCGAGTTCTCCATGCGAATCCCGAGCTTATTCGGATTAGACGCAGGTAGGTAGAGCGTGAGATTATCATTGTTGCCCATGGTCTTGATGAGCTTGAAGAAGTAGATCATGTTCACGCCCAGGATGTGCTTTGCCGGGCAATAGAAATTCTCAAAGCGGTCATGATGAAGACGGAGATACACTAGGACAGTGTGTGTCTCATCAACGGACATGACTTTTATGCCATTCTGGTCAAACTCCAAATTCGCCTCCGTAAGGATCTCTTTCAGTGCTTCAATGAGTGTGCGGAAAGCTCCCGCCTGGACAGTTCGGACTTCGAAGAGGTTGCCGTTCGCGTTGGCCTTGCTGGTGCTCATCTAATGCCCGGAGGTATTCCATCTTTAGCCCGATGGACACAGTTAAAAGTTGCGGCGTCTTGTTTTGCGATTCCGTTTGCTGTTTAGTCTACGTCGTGTTGATGACTTGGAATTGTATAAGCTATATGCTTGTCTGAGCACAAGAGGCAGAAGATAATAAGCACCCCGAACTCCTTCAAAAACGGATGGATAGTATCCACCTCTTTGTTTCATTTACTCTTGGGGAATATAATTGTATATATATATAGAATGGCTAAGACGAGGACACGCAGAGGAGCCAGGAAAAATGTTACGCGTAGAGGTGGAGGGAAGGAAAGCGGAGGCATGGATGTAGAAGGTTCCAAGGTACGCAGTGTTGTTAAACCGAAATCTATGAAGCACGGTGCCAAGGGAAAAACACATACAGTTATAAGAATAAAAGGAGTGACAAAGGCAAATATTACTCTTAATAAAAAACGACGAGCTGAAGCAAAGGCAGAGAGATACTTGCAAAAATATCGCGCTGCTCTAGCTGCAGCGGCGGCTGCCGCTGAGGAAGAGGAGGAAGAGGAGGAAGAGGAAGATGAGGATCAGGAAGCGTATCTTGGAAATGAAGAAGAATTTGAAGAAAGAATGGCAGAAATACCAAAGCCATTTTTACCCTACGTCGCACCTCCTGTAGATAATAACAATGCCATGAAAAAATTATTGGCAAACCTGCCAAATGGCACAGGTCCCGCGGGAAATAATAACAATAGCAAATAATCGTATAAACAGATGGAACTATACTTTGGATTTGGTATCGTGTGTAACAAATCCGAGAGTCTCAACGTAACTTCGGCGGTCTCTTGTATAGAATCCGGCGAGAATCGCATACTGGTGTTAAAGGAGACTGTACGGAAGATCGGTGTGAATGAGCCAATCGGTGTTCACACCATGAATGAACGCATGGTCGGATACATGGAAGAATTCATCGGCCACACTGGATTTCATAATTACCGGCCAGAATGGCTGGTATTTAAAAATTGACCAAGGGTTCCCCCTTACTCCTCAGTCCCACCTTTCAAATGACGAGCGCTTCAGGCAGTGACTACAAGAAGCTTTCTCACCGCGAGCATATTCTGGAGTTGCCCGATACCTATGTCGGCAGTGTAGAGACCCATGAAGAGTGGCGGTGGGTCCTGGACTCTGACGCGGGCAAGATGGTCCACCGCAAGATTCCCTTCAACCCTGGATTCTACAAGCTGTTTGATGAGCTCGTCGTCAATGCGCGCGATGCGCGGATTCGCAGTATGACCTCGGCCAATCCCGTCAAGCATATTGCGATCCATGTTGAGCAAGAGGGCGGGTCCCTGAAGATCAGCGTGGAGAACGACGGTGACGGCATCCCCATTCAAGAACACGCCGAGCATAAGGTCTGGGTTCCAGAGCTCATCTTCGGCCACCTCCTCACCAGCGGGAATTACAACAAGGAAGAGGAGAAGATCGTCGGTGGCAAGAACGGCTACGGCGCCAAGCTCGTCAACGTGTTCTCCACTGAGTTCAAGCTAGAGGTGCGAAGCCCCGCCCAAGGCTCCAAGTACACCCAGGTGTGGCATGACCACATGAGCCGGTGCGACAAGCCGTCCGTGAAGAAGGACGCCGGCAAGGGCTTTGTGCGTGTAACCTATACTCCGGATCTCTCGCGGTTCATTGGGTTTGAGCAAGAGGAGATGGTGAATGTTCTGCGCACGCGCACTTGGGAGCTCGCCGCCCTGTGTGGCAAGGACGTCAAGGTTTCGTGGAACGGGACCGCCGTGGTAGCCAACACCTTTGACAAGTTCGTCAAGCTCTTCTTGCGCGACTCGGCCGGCGTGGTCTACGAGACCTGTGGCACCGACGCGCGCCGTTGGGAAGTGGCCTGCGTCCTCAGCCGTTCTCTGTACGACGAGGACAGCGGGTCGGCAGATGAGTCTGCCCACGCCGTCAGTTTCGTCAACGGCATCAATACTCGCAAGGGTGGCAAGCACGTGGACGCGGTGGTGCGCACTGTCCTGGGCGATTTCTGCGAGGCCGCCGCGAAGAAGAAGGTGCCTGTGAAACCCGGCCAGATTCGCGATGCCGTCGTCTTCTTCGTCAATGCCACAATTGTGAATCCCGCCTTTGACTCACAGACGAAGGAGACGCTTACTACGCCCGCCGCAAAGTTCGGCAGTACCTTCAAGACCGACGGGAAGCTCGTGGATGGCCTGATGAAGATTGGACTGCTAGAGGAGGCCCAGGCCGCCCTCGACGCCAAGCAGGCCAAGGACGCGAAGAAGACGGACGGCACCAAGAAGAAGACGTTGCGCGGATTTCCCAAGCTGGAGGACGCGCTCTGGGCCGGCACCGCGCGCAGTGGCGAGTGTACCTTGATTCTCACCGAGGGAGACTCAGCCGCCACGTCGGCCATCACTGGCTTGAACGTGGTCGGTCGCGAGCGCTTCGGCGTCTTCCCCCTCAAGGGCAAGATGATCAACGTCAAGGACATCTCCCAGGAGAAGTTCAACAAGAACGAGGAGCTCACGGCCATCAAGGCAATCCTCGGTCTGCGCCAGGGAATGCACTACAAGGACCGGACCAGCCTCCGTTACGGTCGTGTGATGATCATGGCCGACCAGGACCATGACGGCTCGCACATCAAGGGCCTGGTGATGAACTTGTTCCACACCGAGTGGCCGGAGCTGATGCAGATGGGCTTTCTCTGCTCGCTCGCCACGCCTCTGTTGAAGGCCACGCGTCGCTCAGAGGTACTCAGCTTCTACAGCGCCGGCGAGTATGAGCGGTGGTTGGAGCAACAGGGTGGGTCCAGTAGCGGGTGGACCATCAAGTACTACAAGGGTCTGGGTACGAGTACAAAGCAGGAGGCCAAGGAGTGGTTCGAGCGCCTGGCCGAAATTCGCTACGAGTGGTCGGCCGGGGCCGACGATTCCATGTCGCTCGCCTTCCACAAGAAGCGCGCCGATGATCGCAAGGATTGGCTGTCCAACTACGACCCCAAGCGTATCTTGGACATTGGTGCCGGTGGCTCCGTGCCCTATACGCGCTTCGTGAATGACGAGCTGATCCACTTCAGCAATGCCGACAATCTGCGCTCCCTGCCCCACATCATGGATGGCCTCAAGCCTTCCCAGCGCAAGATCCTCTTTGGTTGCCTGAAGCGTGGGTTGCGCTCCGAAATCAAGGTGGCCCAGCTCGCCGGCTATGTGTCGGAGCACGCAGCCTACCACCACGGCGAGGCGAGTCTGTGTGGCACGATTGTCGGAATGGCGCAGAACTTCGTCGGCAGTAATAACGTGAATCTGCTAGTGCCGAGTGGGCAGTTCGGCTCTAGGTTGCTGGGTGGCAAGGACTCCGCATCGCCCAGGTATATCTTCACCTATTTGGAGCCCATTGCCGACAAAATCTTCCGCAAGGAGGATGCCGGGATCCTCAAGCATCTGGAGGACGATGGCATGAGCATTGAGCCGGAGCACTACTTGCCGGTGGTACCCGTTCTCCTCCTGAATGGCTGTGTGGGCATCGGTACCGGGTTCAGCACGGACATTCCGCCCTATAACCCTGCCGATATCGTGCGTGTGCTCAAGGACCGCCTGGCTGGTCGGCTGAGCACAATGTCGGGCGTGCCCCTGCGTCCTTGGTGGCAGGGATTCAAGGGCGAGGTCGTAGCCGGGGCCGATGCGCACTCCTATATCACCAAGGGCATCTCCGTGTTTGACGATGAGAAAAAGACGGTGACTATCACTGAGTTGCCGGTGGGCGTGTGGACGAAGGACTACAAGATGTTCTTGGACGAGGTGGCGTCGGTGGAGAAGACCAAGGACGGCGAGAAGGTGCCCAAGGCGATGGAGCACGCGTATACGGACGATGGTAAGCCTGTGTTAAAGGGGTTTGATGACCTGTATACTGACGACGAGGTGAAGTTCGTGCTGTATTTCGAGGAGGACGCGTATGAGGAGATGAAGGCGCATCCGGAGGACTTCATCAAGCGTTTCCGGCTGACGAGCACTTGGCGCACGAGCAACATGGTGGCATTTGATGCTGCGATGAAGATTGTGAAGTATTCGACGGTGGGCCAGATTCTGGAGGCGTTCTTCGTGCCTCGTCTGGCCTCCTATGAGGTCCGGCGCTTGCGCGAGATGGAGCGCCTGGAGGCCGAGGCTGTGGAGGCGGATGCGAAGGCGAGGTTCATTCGCGCTGTGCTGGCGGGCTCCATTGACTTGCGCAGGGCATCGGATGCCGAGATCGTGGGTGCAATGCAGAAGCACTCTTTGCCTGCGCTCGGGGGCGGGGACCCTGGTACGGTGGACGGTTATGACTACCTTCTGCGCCTGCGCATGGACCGGGTCAAGGCCACGGCCGTGGAGGATGCCGAGAAGGCGGTGGCGGCTGCTCGGGCTGCCGTGGCGGCCCTTGAGGCCACGACGGCGGGGGCTCTCTGGCTCAACGACCTAGAGGACTTTGAGGCAGGGTGGGAGAAGATGGTGAAGAGCCGGACTGCTGCTACAGGCAACACCGTGCGCAAGGTATACGTGACGACGAAGAAGCCCAAGAAGGTGGCTGCTGCCTCTGCTGCTGTGGCAGCAGCTACATGAAGGGCCCAATAGGCTTCGTCCGGGTACCAGCACTGCTGAGGTGAGTGGGGTGCGCCATCGGTACAGGCAGAGTATTGATATCCTTCAAATAATACATGTGATGTTCCACGGCGGATAGTACATGGGGCACAGACCAATTCAGAACCCGGCGATTCAGCTCATCTATCTGTCCTTGAACGTCCTTCAGGTTATTTCTAGCATATTGATAATATATGGCGCGCATGATCATTTTCATTTCATCCGTTGACTGGTCGTCTATCACATAACCCTTCGGCTGGCTTTTTTCATAGACTTCCTTTCTCAGGGCGCTCTGAATAGCTTTCATATTTGCCTGGGAAAAGAATGCCTTGCTCAGATCATTCTGTTCCCAGTTACCTCTAAGCATGTCTTGTTGGAACTGTACCTCCGTCTCTGTCTGATAGGTAAGTCCGGATGGAGTTCCTGCCGATGCATCCTCACCTCCGAACAAGTTTACACGACCGTTGTTCATCTCTATTAAATTCAAAATTCTTTATAAATGGCTTCTTCCTCAGGGAATCGTGCCGGCTATAGTCAATCGGGAGGGGGATATCTTATGATCGTTTCTTCCATTACACGGGCACAGTTAAATGTGTATACACCGGCCTCTGGCTCGGCAGTAGGATCTTTCTCACATGCAACCCCAAGTGATGTGCCAGATACTAGTTTATTTGAAGTAGGCCACTTACTCAAAGACATGGGTCGTACAATAGTATCTTCTAGCCGTACATTCCGAAAAATCCAGGCCGTCGTCGGAATGGCTTCCGATGCCAGCCCAACATATGGCGTCGGTGGTCAAGCGCCCAACTACACCTCTTTCTATCTGGAAACAGGGCGTGAAGGCGCAGCAGCTACTGCCGGCAATCTAGCACTCGTGGTGAGATATTTGTAGAAAATCTATAGCCTGTGTTAGAAAATGGCAGTAGTCACATATGCTTCATTTGGAGCTGTACGCATTGACATAGATGGAAAGTGGCAACCCAACTATTGGCTGATTGCTTATTATGTGGTATGCCTTCTCATTATGGCGAATTTGGCAGCGTTCTTTTGGGGACGTGGGCAGGCTTTAGCTGCATTAGCAATTGTACCTATGTTATTAGTTGTATTTATATCCTTTGGTATTCGCTGGAATTGGTTCATGGAAAAGGCTCCTCTTGGTACAAAAGTAGCTGACGGCGCATGCGTAGGAACTAGCACAATAGAACCACCAAATACACCCTACCCCCCCGTTGTAAATATGTGCCCCGATTTCATGACTGCGTGGAAAGATTCGATGAACGACAAGATTTATTGCTATGACGCAGCTAACACGTATAATATGAAGACATATAATGGAGCAGGACTGAAAACGAATCTCACCATTAATGGGCTCGGTGGCCAGTCAGCCTATTTACTCTTTGACCCTAGTCAAAACCAAGCTTCCACAAATCCCACGACGGACGATGGTGGCCTTCGTTGGCCCCTGTATGCGTTGATAGAGAACAACTTTGCCACGTTAAGCAATGATCCTCAAGGCAGGTATCTGAAGTGGGAAGGTATCATACAATCCACCGGCAATCGCTATGACTTCTGGAAGTATAATATGATGCGCGTACTTCCCGGTATAACCGGCAAGATCCCTTCTGGGAACGAGTAAATGCATCCGAAGGTCTATTTAGTCCGAAGGTCTATTTAGTCCGAAGGTCTAAACTATAGAGCCAAAGGGGAACAAGAATGGCGAAGGCCAAGGAATCCAAAACGGTCTGCCTACATCCAACCATTGAAAAATCCATTTTCCAATGGTTTGAAAATAGGACGACGCCCGCTGTCTTTCTCGTCGGTCCTCCAGGCGTAGGGAAGACGACCCTCGCATATCGCGTCATGCAAGAGCACGATCTACGCGTCAGTGAATTCAACGCGAGCCATACACGTTCTGGAGCCTGTTTCCGTAAGGTCATCTTACCCCTCTTACAAAGCGGGGGAGTCATCAACATGATGGAAACGGGGAAAAAGGGGGGACTCGGAGTCATCTTGGACGAGATAGACGGCTTGAGCAGTGGTGAAAAAGGGGGTCTGCAGAGTCTCCTTGCTTATTTGCGTGAGTGGAAACCGGCGAATCCTGGTGTACCGGTGATTTTTATAAGCAATACTATACACCAGCGCATGCTACAAATGATATCCAGATATTGCCTGACAATCAAGGTGGGCATGGCTGACGAAACCCAGATATCTTCTCTGCTTGGAATATCCGTGCCGAACGAGTGGAAGCGTCTTGGAAATGGCGATCTGCGTCCCCTCTTACGCGGAGAGTATATGGAAGGCCATAATGCAGATGACGAGATGCCTGTAGAAATACCCGACGGCGTTGTACCATTGGCGAGATGGTGTCTGTATAGCGAGATGGACCCCTATTTGACCCTGGAGATGGAAAACAACGACAGTAATTTGGCCGGGCTCGTCATTGCCGAGAATTTGCCAGATCGCATAGAAGGTGTAAAAGGGGATACGCGGGAAGCCTGGGATTTGTATGTGAAGTTATTCCAATGTATCCAGGAATCGGATTACGCAGATTACTGGGCCTTCTTCTATCAGACCTGGCGTCTCCTCGGACTCAGCCAGGATGTGAAACTCAATACGGTCAATATGTATATCAGCCAAGAAGCGCCTTGGACGTCCGAAGAACCTGCTCTCACCGCCATACGGTACACACCTGTTCTCACGAAACAGTCGGCGCTCTTCAACACCTGGAAAATGTTGTGCGAGATCGCCGATACCCATGGAACAAGTATTCGCATCACCCCGCTGGCCTTGATGCTTTCCCTGAATATGGAGAATTCTTCTGGCATTGTCACAAAGAAACAAGACAAGAAGAAAAAGGTGGATAGTATGGCGCTATTCTCGCTGGTTTAATAATCTTATGAACCGAAGTGGGACAATCCTGCCGAGTCGATAAGATCTTCCTAGGATATTGTGTTCTTCCGCCTGGCCCATCTTGTGTAAAAGGATGATATGAGTGGCAAAGGGAATATTCATACCGGCGATACTGGTATTGCTATTGATAAGAAGTATCTTCGTAGGCCCATTTTCAAAATCGGCCACCTGTCTCGCAATCATATCCTTATTTCCTTGCAGGTGTTGTATAGGAAAACGATGCTCTATGCTCGTGCGAATATCTTCCAAGGGGTTATCGTATCTGCTGAAAATGAGGAATTTACCTTCAGGATTAGCTTCCAGGATTTTTAGGAGGGCCTCCATCTTTGTTGGCACATGTGTAATAGGGGTATTTGCAGGCAGTGAATCTGCAGAAACGGCTTTCAGATCATTTGGGTGAATAGGTTCGCGACATAGAGGGCAGTCCAAATGACGGACTAACCACTGTAAGATACAGGTACCGCAAAATATATTAGAACAACACTGTGTTACAAGAGTCTGCTCAGGGGCCTCATAACAAACGGAGCAGACTTCCTTTGCGATTTGGCTCATCTTTTCCTGGATGCGGACAATGTCGGCCTCTATGCGACGGATTTTACCCCTCATCTCACTCGCAGATGTTTCTGACTGACCGGGCTGTGCTAGCGCCATATTCAGTTGGGCAATTTCCCTGCGCCTGTAGTCGGTAACGGCATCCACGACGGTCATCGGATTCTGGGAAGAAACGCCGAGATCCAGTAGAGCACCTTTAATATCGCCCGCGTGTAGCATATCCTTTACCTTTTGAGGGATGGTATAGGCCACCACGTCATGAATCACCGGTGCCTGGCATCGGATGACTTCTTCCTGGAGCGGGGGAAGTTGTATGGAGTTGTCTATAAATGTATTGGAACAACTGACGACTAGATGATGACGCAGAGGGTGCTTCGTTTTCAGATGATTGGAGAAAAAGGAGTAGGATTCGGTTTTCATGAATATGATGGAGGGGTGATTATTTACGTGGTACTGTACCATAGAGCGTATTTCTGGAATTAGGGTGTCTATATAAGCGGGCGATAGTTGATTGAACGCATAGGATGATAAATGGGTATCTGCGAGTACAAGGTCTCGGTAGGAGGATGTTATATACCAGGTCATATTGGCAGCGGGATGTATACATCCAGAGGAAAGTTTAATGGTATCGGCCTCATCGTAGAAGACTCTGCGCCACTTTGGCAAGACGATGCCCCTGGCTTTGAGGGATTTCATGAGAGGGTTGAGAAGTGTATTGCTGATGAGAGTAAGGTGAGAAGAGCGGAATAACTGGATGAGATTTTCCTTATCCACGTCACGTATGCTTTTTAAGAAGAGGCCTTTCAAGCCCGTTTCGTTCTTCACGGTTTCCTGCCACTGTCTATAAATATTGTAGGGTACTACGATCAGGGTGTCAAAGAGGTTTTCTGGCTCAGGTTCTTGGCAAGTGGAGAATAGCCCGCCGATACTATCTTCATGCAGACGCAGAGGGGCTGATACAGGGGCGGATATAGGATAAGTGGACATTTGACTAATGTGTGAAAGGACCGTGAGCGTTTTCCCCACACCTGCGCGATCACCGAAAATGGCGTACTTGCTATACAGTGTTTCTCTTGAGGTGTTATAGCCGGTTTGAAACGCAAGTTCTTTCGTGCGCATGGCTTCTAGGGTGGCGAGTTGATGGGGACGAAGGGGTGTCTGGATATGAGGTGGCTGGTTGGCCTTCGGGGAATCCTGGGTAATAGAATTTGAAATTATTTCTTGTAATAATTCCAGATTCTGACGTATTGTACGGACATTCGCCATTTCTAGGAAAGGATAATTCCCCGTGTTTATGCGTCTGCGAAGAAAGACCTCATGCGCGCATTGCGAATGAATTGGTTTATTTTCAGTTGTGTCTCTTTCATCAGCGGATTGGGATTATCACGGAGTTTCTTCTTGTCGAACGTGTTCTCGCTATGGCTGATAACCAGCATGACCTTCATCGGGTCAAGCTGGATCATCGGGTTCACGTAGTTTTCCAGGAAGCTTCTTTCCTCGGCGTGGGTTACCGTCTCATCGTAGGTGTGAGTGTTGGCATATGACTTTCTCCAGGCCATTGTACCATTTGTGGCGTGGAACCTGCCATATGGCCCAAGCGAATAGATTTTCCTGTTATCCGTGTAATACATGTAGATGTGGGAAGAGCCGGCTAGCTGTATGGACTTATTACGGGCGAAATTCACCACCACGTTGCTCACGCGCTCTGGAAAATAAAAGTCGTCGTCATCCATGGCCACGATAATCTCACCTTTGGCCTCTCTATTGAGAATATTGCGCTTTGCTCCAATGAGAAGCTTCGTGGGATGGCGTATGTAACGCAAATTCGGAATAGACTTGGCAGCCTCATCAAACACATCTTTTACACAATCCTCGCCGTCATCTAGGACTATCCACTCCATGTGCTCTTTCGGATATGTTTGTGACTTGTAGCACTCTATGAGCGAAGGTAGAAACTTTCTACGGTTGTAAGTGGGTGTGACAACACTTACAAACTCTCGCATTATATGGTCAGATTGTCCTTGGCTTTATATCTTAGCGCAGATTCTTCAATTGTTCTTGTAGTTCGCGTGTATTTTTTGTACATTCAAAGCGATTTGCATCATACAGCACACCTCTATCTTTTACAACGGAATTAATCTGTTCATTTTGTGATCCCTCAAGAGTGTATATATATAAGTATTTTGTAAATATATTCGCATTATTATATTCTTCTGCGGTTTTTTCTAGGAGAGGTAGAATAGCAAGCGCAATAATACGATTGTTTATATTATTAAAAAAATTATATGATATACCTCTATATATATAATATATAATAAGTCCCCACATGAACAAGTATCCAAAGGGGCTAAACATTGTAAAAAGAATGGTGCCTATAAACTTCAGTACACGATACGCCGGCCTTCTATGTAAATTATCATTGGCAACATAGGAAGCAATAATAAATGTAAATGTAAAGAAGATTATTGATAAAATAATCTTAAAGCTAAATACAGACTTGAAGGCGGCCTTTGTGTACTCCCAGTAATTTATATTTTCAGCACCATATAAGGCATTTTCTGCGGCAGTGTTCTCATTCAGCGTTTTTGATTCTTCTTTTACTTTGCCAATATCAACAACCGTGATTGCAAGAGAAGAAGAAGTGGCAGTAGCCATATCGGCGAAACCTGAAGTAGTTGGTTTGGCTGACTGCTGTGGCGCAGTTAGTTTATTAATTGCGAGTGTATAATCTTCTGGTGACATAGCTCCAAGGGCATTTATCATATTTGTTTCTAACTGAGCAGTAAGGGCATTGATGGCCTGGGTATATAGTGCTGTTCTATCTTGTACTTGTTTTATGGTCAAAAGTATATTTGCTTTCCACCAGCTTACTTCATCATCCAAATATTTCTTCATGGGCGTTAGCACTTCTATGGGTATTTTTGCAGTTTGTAGGGTGGGCATTTGTGCATTATATGCTGTTTGTTTTTCAATGATATTGTTCATAGACCTAATGCGAAGAGGATTTGCCGCTTGTATATCTGCAATATTTGTGGTGGGTATTATAGGAGTAAATGATATAGTAGGCATTGTAAGAGCGGTAGGAGCGGATGGCAGACCAGTAATAGATGGAAATGATGGTAGGCCACTAATTGTGGGTAAAATAGGCACGGCTGTTAAAAAGGAATATGCAGTATTCACAATTGTAGATGCAGTCGTCTGCTGTCCTGCTGTGGGAGTAACAGGGGGGGATATTGTGATAGTTGTTGCTCCCGTGACAGAAGGAGCAGGAGCAGGAGCAGGAGCAGGAGCAGGAGCAGGAGCAGTAAGAGCAGAAAGCGTAGCGGAGGCACTGGATGCAGAAGGGACAGAATTTAATATCGGTCCAACAGGCAAAGCAGA
>Ga0209400_1000399_pt1 | contig 37510 bp, 44 predicted proteins | sample M_130807_EF_Meta_FD_187313 | JGI IMG/M metagenome (GOLD analysis project Ga0209400, IMG submission 187313) | Freshwater microbial communities from Lake Montjoie, Canada to study carbon cycling - M_130807_EF_MetaG (SPAdes) (version 2) | ecosystem: Environmental > Aquatic > Freshwater > Lake... | reverse complement strand
GCTGTAACATATATGTAAATGGCAATCGTGTAGTTACTTCTGGAGGAGCTGGAGGTACTACTGTACTAAGTTGTAATGTGGGTATCAACTGTAACACGCCCGCGTACACATTAGATGTAGCTGGTATTATTAATGCATCCTCTAATATTATCGCAGGGGGTACCATAAGCGCCAGCTGTAACATATATGTAAATGGCAATCGTGTAGTTACTTCTGGAGGAGCTGGAGGTACTACTGTACTAAGTTGTAATGTGGGTATCAACTGTAACACGCCCGCGTACACATTAGATGTAGCTGGTATAATAAATGCCAGCTGTAACATGTATGTAAATGGTAATCGTGTAGTTACTTCTGGAGGGGGAGGGGGAGGAGGTGGTAGCACCTCTTTTGACTCTAATGTGGGTATCAACTGTAACACGCCCGCGTACACATTAGATGTAGCTGGTATAATAAATGCCAGCTGTAACATGTATGTAAATGGGAGAGTTGGTATTGGGTGTAATAGTCCTGCAAATGCCCTTGATGTTGTTGGAAGGATTCGAGTGTCTAGCTCTAATAATAGTGGAATATCATTAAGAGATATAACTTTTCCAGCTTATGAACGATCAGGCGATATAGCAATGAACACTATTTCAAGTGGTGCTACTTCATGGATGAGTCTACAGGCAAATGGAACGGGTACATTTAGAATTTATGAAGGGGGTGGAATATTCATACAACCGCAAGTGACAAATGTTGCAATAAGCATTCTTGGTGGGGCGGCTTTTGGTTTAATACAATTACAAGGAAACGGTGTTGGAATCGGCGCAGAAACAGGTATATACTCAAAGGATTGTTTAGTGAGTGGAGTTGATCCCCAAAGTGGATGGTATTATGGACAGTCTCCTTTTACGGGAGCAACTCTCGGTAATTTTATTATAAGAAGAGTAAATGCTGGTGGAAATGCTGCGACTCCCGCAATACAGATTACTCCTAGTGGAACTACAACCTTCGGAGCGACAGTAACAGCTCCTGATTTCGTAGCAACTTCTGATAAAACCTTAAAAGAAAACATAGTAGATGCCAGAATAAATTATTTAGATGATCTTAACAAACTTCGTCTTGTAAACTATAATCGTATTGGTAAAACGAAGAAAGAACTTGGATTTATCGCGCAAGAAGTAGAAGAAGTATTTCCTTCCATTGTAGAAAAAAATGGTTACGATGATAAAAAAGGATATTCTATTACAGCATTAATTCCAATGCTTGTTTCAGCCGTTCAAAGTTTGTCTAAGACAGTATCTTCTCTTCAAGGACAGATAGATGAAATAAAATCAGCTAGCAATCCTATAACACCCTAAACTCGTCTAGGTCTCAAAGAAAACATCATAACCATTGACAAACCCATGGAAAAAATCATGCAAATGCGCGGCGTCTATTTCAACAAAAAGGACGACGCCAGCAAAATACGCAACGTGGGCGTAATTGCCCAAGAAGTAGAGTCCATTTTCCCCGAAGTCATACACACATCCATAGAACCCGAACACTATAAAACCGTGGCATATGGCAACATGACGGCCTTATTGATTGAGGGAATGAAGGCACAACAATCCACCATCCATTCTCTCCAAACCACCCTTTCCACTCTTATGTCCACTTAAGAATCCGCAGTTAGAATCCATCTAAACGGTTAGATGGCTTCTAGATGGTTAGATACAGGCCAGAGCCAATACTACCGCCCCTATATTCCATCCGACTCCGAAGACACTGACTGGGAAAGCTCAGACTACGAGTCACTCCCTGATTCTCCAATCATCAGGCCTGAAAACGCTTTAGCCACAGCCGTCCCCGATCCTAGTACGTCCCATCCCGATTTCCGCCAACTGGCCCAGGCCTTGCTTACCCCCCTTACACCGGCCGCGGGACCCACCTTCACTTCCGAGGAAGACGAAGTACGTTATTCCAATAAACGCCTGGATCCTCGTACATACGCCTACCCCTATAAACCCGCCAAAGCTCCGAAAGAGGAACCCCAGGAAGCCACCCGCAATATAAACACCGGCAAATCCGTCAACAGTGTAATCATGCTTCAATCGAGGGACAGAGACCGCAGAGTATATCCCCAACCCACGGCCTGCCAACTATTCCTTCCGAGGGACTATAAAAAGGTCATCAACTTCTCTATAGCACAGATCAATCTTACCTCGGCCTTCTTCTATTTCAGCCAATCCAAGAACAATATCGCCATTCAGTTGTACGAACAAGGAGCAATACTTTACTCCAATGCCCTCACCCCCCCGCCCTCCACAGTACCCCGTATCCTCACAAACTATATCCGAGAAGGTTCTTACAATATCTCAAGCCTTCTATCGGAAATCCAACTCCAGCTCAACAGGGTTCCCATATTCTACGACTTCCCCAACGGCTTCAACGATTTTCAATACCGTTTCCAAATCAACGGCGACTACTCCCTGAATTTCAACTACCCCGGCGACACCTACTACGACGCCTTGCGCAAGGTCTACATAGAAGCCCCCACGCGCCTGCAAATCGTCTCCTACTATTTCCAAACACAGTACGCAAATAAGTCTGATTTCGCGTCCGATGAAGTGGCCGTGGCATATTACTATCCCGTGTTAAAGGAGTTTATCTTGGATCCTAACCAGATTGCAACAAGCCTTAACTATACCGGCACTGGCCTCACGACCCAAGACACCATTAACTACCTCATTTATTCGTTCAAGGGCATTGAAGACCCCATAGCCACCACGGTCGTCAAACAAAATACGGCCGCCCTCGACGCTTATCGCCTCCAGCACACCTTCCGCTATTCCCTCGTGAATCAATACAACTGCTCCTATAACACAACCAATAACCGCGTCATTATCCAAAGCTCCGGCCTGAATTCTTCCTTGGCCTCCCTCCTGAATACCCAGTACGCCGGCTATCTCTCCCAGCAACTCGCCAAATTCGGCATATCCTCGGCCGACTACAACAACCTCGCCCTCTCCAACACGCAGATCATGAGCATCCTCCAACAAATGTACGATATCATTCAGTCCAATTTCGCCACTTACTTCGCAGTCAGCTACGGCACCTACAGTCGCGCCTACTACGCCACGCTCACCAATACGATTCTCATTGACAATGGATTTGATGCCTCAGGCGTGAAAATCACCTATGACCCGGCCAATCCAGTGAGGACGAATACCGTGGATATTCTCACGGCCTTCCGCACTGACCCCCCGAAGCTCTGGCCACGCATGAACTATCTCGGCGACACGGAAGGGCCTGAGCGGAATATGGGCGGATCTAACGCATTTCCCGAAGGCAGTAACTTTCCCTATAACATCTACAAAAACAACATTGACCTGCAATTCAGCCAAAGGGCCGAAGCCCGTTTCATTGATGCCTGCAATTTCACCATTTATACGGACACGACCCGTTCGGCCGGCGACATTATCGCCGATATCCAGCCAGGAAAATACACGATTTTCCAGTTCCGCAGTAAGTGCCGGCAGACGCTCCAGGTGGAGACCATGCCTCGGCCTTTCAACTACAGATACCCCGCATGGAACAAGGCGAATCTGTCCAACGATGATCCCCGCTACACCCTCTTTGACACAGGATACAGTTACCCGACACCAACTACATCGCAAATAGCGCACATAACCCCCTATAACATTGGTTTCCGGCCTATGTACGGCTGGTCCAATTTGATAGGAACCACGAGCAACTTCGCGATTGACCTCCCAGAGTCAAGAAGCTTCTGGGACACTAATAAAGACACGATTACGCTAGCAGATTCCAACGGCTTATACTATTCTATACAGACTCCCTCGGCCGATCTAATACCCGAGAATATCTACAAGTTCGCGCTCAATATAACCTTTGAGACCGCCGACACGACCAACTTCGCCACGGATCTCTATGCGTTTTTCTACCACGACATTGGTGCTCTCTCAGCCGATCTCGCAAGTCCGCGCGATGAAAATCCCCTGCACTACAAATCACGCACGCTAGTAAGCAAACAAACAAACACAACCACCCTCTCTTTCACAGCATACGCCAACCAGAATTACTACGTGCTTCTGCGCCCTGTCAGCATATCTCCCGATGCCACCAATTACCGCGTTGTCCCCTGGTTTCCGAATGGCTCCAACACCACACTCTTGGATAACGGCACCGACTTTGACCCCACCCTCCCGCCTGCGTGCAATTTGAACTACTACGCCGTAGCCAAGAACAACGACCCCGACTATATTCGCGTGCCCGTGGACTCCACCCTCTGGGGCAGGACACCTCCTGACCAGCCGATCAATCAAATCCAGTACAAGCCACCCACGCCGATTGGCTATGACAGCAACGGAATCAGCACGGACATGACCGATTATGTGCCGTGCTCCAATAGTACCACTTTCCCGATTGACTTTACCAGTAGAGTGCGCATTGACCCCATTACCAATTACATATTTCAGTACAATGCGCCCTACAACCCGGTAAAACAATCATATGCTACAGGCAATGTGATCTTGACACCAGGGGGATTCTCCCAGTACACCCCCACACCCGTGGCGGCCAGACAGTACAAGATACTCAATTATAACTCCCCTCTCTATATACAAAACTACTCAGAAACCCCTGAATCACTGTCGCCTTATATAACCCCCTACAAGGACACAACCACCGGTGGTAAAATCAAAGGCTACTCCTATGACTCCAATGCCGACAATGTTCTGCGCCTCGGCGAAGGAGTCTGCGGATTCATGTTCATCCCTGGCCAAGGAACATGGGCCTTGGACCGTATCACCTTCAAGACGAGCTTCATAGATCCGAACGCAGGCACAAATAAAAATATACATCTGCTCGCGGTCTACTACACGGCCGACGTGAATCCCACATCCATCCACTATTTGAATTCGACGAAGGCCGTGGCCATCTGTCTTCGCACCAATGTCGGCACGTACTCCAACGCCAATCTCGGCTTTGATTCCCTCCTCGGCACCTATTACACCTTCTCCAACTGCCCCCAGCTCCTTATACGCACCGATACAACCATGACCGGCTTTGACCAAATGCAGAAGACTCTCGTGACTAACAAGGGATCCTATTATTCGGCCATAGCATACAACCTTCCCTCTTACACAAACTCCAATTGGAACAATCTGCCGGCCATCCTGGCGAATCTCCCTGCACTCTCCAACGCCCTTTCCACAGCTGTTCCAGCTACTATCCAGAATTTGACGGGTTCTGCGATTCCGTATCCGTATGCGAACACTGCGTTCACGTCAAACACCTTCTACGACGGCCAAGAGGCTCCTAACAAATACGGAATGGTTCTGTCAACGAGCAATGGCAATAACAACAGCAAATTCGGTCCCTCCATCCTTTACGACGAATCGGCCCTTCAGTACGAACAATCCATCGCCTGGGTGAATTCTCACCTCCACTACATAAGCCGTCTGGATATTATTTATGACTCCAACGCCTTCCATGAATGGGCCGGCCTTCCTCTCATTCCGAACTCCATTCACGCCTCTGTGCCGAATCACATGCTCTTCAACGGCGGTTCTATCGGCATAAGCAAATACACGACCTACAATTTTCTGGTACCGAATGCTCCGCCCCGACGCACCTTCAGCAATGCGCAGGCCTTCACGGTGGACCTGGTGTTCCCGTACAAGGAGGAGACGAACTTGCTGGCGATATCAGGAAATAGCAGAGAATACTGTTTCCTCGGTGCTACGGCCACGGCCGATCCGACGAAAAGCCAGTTGCGCTTCAAGGTCTATAATCCCATCACCCGTATATTGAGCACGCTCCCCACGAACCCCAACTACACCTTCAGCAATTCCCTTTTACTCCAAGGTTTCGTATTCCACAACACGCGCCAGTGGTACTTGTCGGCGAGTTCCCGCGTAAACAACATGGTAGTTTTCCAAGGCGACACGACCTATCAGGCATCCTCCAATACCATGATTCAAGATGTGTATCCGAACGTGGTATATTCGGAACTCCAAATGGATCCGGCTGGATCCTATGTCTACCTAGGCATGTGGTCGCTTGGGCAAATCGGCTTCACGACGATGCGTCAATACTCCTTGAATTCCAATGCGGGCTATGCCTATGTGAGAAATAGCGGTTATGTCATTGGCCTGGGTACGGGTGATCTGAGTGAAGCGAATCCTTTGCCAGAATCATATTCAAAGATGTGCGTCAATACCAATATACAAGGAGAGCAAGTGTTTTTCACCAGTTTCGAACAACGACCGAGTTACTTTTTCAAACTCATGAGTTATCAGCAAGGATCTGCACAAACAGACAGTAATGCCGAGATTATCCAGTCGCCCTTCAAAATATCTGACAGCAATGGCGATCCCGTGACCCCTTCTCGTCTTGTCCCAGGAGCCGGCGGAAGCTTGTGGCTACACTTTGAGAGCTCGCAGATGCTGATGGCGAATCGCAATGACGCCTATGACGTGGAAACTGGCATAGACACGGCCTGGCAGATATTCTTCCCCACCTTGAAAATCCAGATGCGCCGACTGACGAATAACTACAACCCCATTCTGGATCTGACGAACTTGGATAGCAACACGGAATACCCTGAATGGCCTCATGTGGCGATGTTTTCGTACCAGGGATATTCCAATCTAATCAAGGACATTGGTGTAAAAGGGGGTTCTTGGGGCAATGAATCGAAGGCCAATTTCTTGACGAGCGACATATCCTTCAACGGCTTCTACTTCGGCAGTTATATTGCCAATATACCCCTTTTACCCAATTTCTCCAATGGCGATCCTGACACGGATTATTACTTGGCAGTGCGTGGATGGTTGCCCACAGAAGAGTTCCAGACCTATATGCGCTTCTATATGCCGAACCAGTACGATTTCGGATATGCGCGCATAACAGACATTTCGGACGAGGTTGTTCTTGGCCAGACGGCTGCGCATCCGAACAATTTCCGCCCGCAGTACTTGGGCAATCTCTTGTCGTTCAATAATGATTTCGTCTTTAGTAATAAGATCTTCGGGGCGAATCAGACCATTGGATTTCCTGGGGCTACGCTGTCGTCCTCCAATTTCGGCGACTTCATGGGTCAATACAGGAACTTGTTCAGCACTCTGTCAACAAATGAGCTGATTTTATACGATGTGCAATCCACGACGACCGGCTTAGTGAATGAATTTATAAGCAGTGAACTCCGATACATTCTGCCGTCTAATGCGTGGACACGTCAGCGATTTACCGACCCGCTCCTCTTCCAAATCCGCTGGGCGTCCCAGCTTTCTCCGAATTACCAAGAGCTCGTGGATCAGTGGGGACTTGGCTGGAATCTCGGGTTTGCGAAACAAGACACTGGATTTTCCATGATTCAGACTGCACCTTCCTTTTACAAAATCCAGGAAGACTATATATATCTGCGACTCAATCCCGAGTTTAACATCAATCGCATGGACTCTGGGTCAAAGGAGAATTATACACTGACGAGAGAGCCTGGTGGTACGACGAATCGTTATTACGCGAAACTCCTTTTGACATCGTTTGGTGGAAATGCGACGACCTTTATACACAATCCTGTGGAACTTGCGCCGGCTATTCATCGTCTGAGTAAATTGGAATTCCAGTGGATTGGGCCTGATGGACTCATTATTAATAATGCGGATGCCGAGTGGGACATGGTGGTGAATATCACCGAGGTCGCTGATGTGATCCCTAGGGAAGAGAGGTCGGTCACATTCCCTCAGAATGTTGCTTTCCGCCCTGTGCGCAAAGATGGGCCTTCTATGAAGGGTGATGCTCTGAGTGAAGAGGAGCTGGAGACCTTGACGGAGCCCGAGCCGGCGGGCACACCCTCTGAGTCTGGGGGTGATGAATCTTCCTGAGGAAGATACCTGCTTCCTAAAGGAAGATGAATCTTCCTAGGCCTCATAAAAAGATAAATCGTGGTAGAGAAGATGGCAGCAATACCTCAGGCTCCTAGACAGAACCCCCCGTGGGCAGGACCCGCTTTTACACCGGTCATAGCGAATACTCGCACTCCCTTGGAACAGCCAGATAAGTTCCCGTTCGCCGATGCTACTGCGCAGAATCCGAATCTATTCCCACCCGTCTGTATTCGTAGCCACTGGGATGCCGAGCAGATTATTCGTCGTACTCTGCCCAACTCGGCTCCCATTCCGCTCCCTCTGGGTCCGAGACCTTGGACGAAGGTCTGCCTAGAGTATACGACGAGCGCCGACTTTGAAGAGGCTCCTCGGCCGGCAGATCACGTGGTGTTTCCTTCCGGCGGCTCTGTGTATCCGCCCACGCGCTACAGAGAGGCCATTGACAGGGAATCCGATTTGAGGCGCCTGGACAAGCCTCTTGGTCTGTGTGAGAGGGAACAGTATATTCCTTCTAGGGAAAGCAACCTCTACAAGCCCAACTCCACGATACCCGACAGAGCTGGGAGAGACACACAATTCGTGGAAGAGCTGTCATTCCCGAAGGCGTGTATGCGCGCTGGCGACTATCCTTGTCGCGCCGAGGCCCAGGCCGAGGCGTGGTCGCGCAGCAGGAGTATGTTCAATAACGCCACGAAGCAGGACAGATATGTGGTGATGCGTCCACGTGCTGAGCAAGAGAAAACCCGCCATGAGGAGAGGGGCGAATGATAGAAATCCTGATAATCGTGGCCGTCGTGTTTTTCATTGCTGTGCTTTTCTATAAGCAGGCCAATGAGGAATTTGAGATTTTGCAAATAACCTCCTCGCGTATGGACGAACTCCCGACTTTGTACGCAGAACGTTATCCGATTGTCTTGAGTGACTATGGTTTGCCCGGACTAGGTACGGAGAACGAGTTGCGTAAGAGGCCTGCGATTCTCCAGATGAAGATGGGTGGGACCACTTTGCAAGCCCTCCTGGATCGGCCGGCAAATCTCCGATCCTTCACGTTCCCCTATAAAACCGCCCAGTTCATTGCGAAGGAAACTGGCTTATCCACGTGGTTCCAGCATCATCTGTATGCGCGCCTGCTTCCTTCGCCGTATACGAAATGGTTCTATACGGCGCGCACAACCCTATGGCCTGATCATCGCGGATTATTCAAGACGAGTGCGTTCCAGACGCTCATTATGCCCACGCAGGGGACAGCGCGCGTATCTTTGATGCTGCCGACCGTTCTACCGTATTTACCGACGCGGTGGGAAGGACGCATGCTACATTCTATCACGACACAGGACACACCTCTTCTCAGTCAGATTTCGTACGTGGATGTGATTCTCCGACCTGGAACACTTCTCCTTTTACCCCCTCACATGATTGTGGATATTTCCACGGGACCTCAAGAACAAGTCAGTTCCTGGTCATTCATCGCCGAAATCCACCACCCTATAAGCATTCTTGCAGGATAGGTCTAAACTTTGGCTAAGTATAAAGTAGTATGGATGATGTAAACATACAGAATATAATTGGACGTCTGGAGAGTGTATATGACGATCTGACCACTGCGATACGCAGTGCTCGGAAGGCCGAGAAAATTGCGGCGGAAAAGGATTTCTTCACGCATCCTTGGAAACTGAAGCGTCCGTATAGGGCTCTTATTGGAAAGAAGTACGTTTCTGTGGAAGAACTGATGAGTGAGTGGACCGAGAAGTGGAAGGCTGAGGGTCGTCTTTCGGCGAATGGGCTTCGGATACGTCTTGGGAAAAAGGAGGCGAAAATTCTTGGCTTGGATGCTGAGAAGACCGTGAGCATCTATGAGGTATCTTCCAAGTGTATGGACTTGTTTGACTGCTAGGGCTAAGGGCATAAGCCCTAAGGCATTCGGCCTAAGGCCCTAAGCCCTAAGCACGCACGTACTGGATCGCCGACTCGCTCTGGAAACCCTGGGCACGCATACCATCCTCTCTTACATTCTCTCTCACGCTACGAACAGCCGTGGCACCATTCTGAATAGCCTCCGCACCTGTGCCGGCATCCTGAGGAACATTCGCCGTCATCACCGGCTTTCTTTCAGGAAGCGTGTCGTGCGGAAGAATACGCTCCTGGTTGGGAAGATACCCTTGCACAAGGGTTTCACTCGCAGGAGCTTCAGGACCACCAGAAATCATATCAAGATTCGCTTGTGTAGGAGTACTAGATACGCGAGATTTGATTTGTTGTAGATAACTCGCAAATTCTGGGCCTTCGGGGGATGTAGCAGATACATAGGCAGCCGTTGCCATGGGGATAGGCTCCTGAGAATCCTGCGTTTGCTTCTGCTGGACAGGGGCAGGTGCTTCCGCAGAAGCCAAATAATCCTCTTTTACACCTGCCTCGGGTAAGTCATTAAACCCCTCTGGAAATTTGCGGAATGACTTTACAACAGTGGCACCCATGGCACAAACTAGAATAAGTAGACCCAGCGCCAATAACCACGGAGGAATGTACATCTGACTGTTGGAAAGGTAAAAATTGGTGCGTACCGCCCCTCAAAAGGCCTGTCCACTTAGTATGAATTCGGCCGAAGTTTTATCTGTCCCTAAGAAAATGAGCTCCACCGATGCGCCTACGTCACGTCCTCGTACACCTCGTGCAAGCAGGAAGAACTCACAGACGGAGGAGATGCTCACGAAGCCTCAGAGCCCCGGTTTGAAGGCGAAGGCGGCTGCGGTACTTCCTCCTGCCCTCCCTCTGGATGACGTGCCCCCGTCAGCAGAGCCCACCAAGACCCTCGTTTCTTTCCAGACCCCCGAGCCTCTCCTCGATCCCACGGAAGATCGCTTCGTTATCTTTCCTATTCGTCATCCTGACATCTGGGCGATGTACAAGAAGCACATGGCGGTCTTCTGGACTCCGGAGGAGATTGATCTGAGCAAGGACATGAAGGATTGGGAAAAGCTGTCGGAGGGTGAGACGTTCTTCATCAAGAACATTCTCGGATTCTTCGCCGGCTCGGATGGGATTGTTATGGAGAACTTGGCTACCAGGTTCATGCGCGAAGTACAGTGGCCTGAGGCAAAATTCTTCTATAGTTGCCAGAATCTTCTGGAGGCCATTCACTCGGAGACATATTCCCTGCTGATTGACACGTATATCACGGATTCCAAGGAGAAGGATACCCTCTTGCGTGCTACCAAGACGATTCCGTGCGTGGAGAAGAAGGCCGAGTGGGCTCTCCAGTGGATTGATTCTCCTGAGGCTTCTTTCGCCACGCGTCTTCTTGCGTTTGCCGCGGTGGAGGGCATCTTCTTCAGCGGTGCGTTCTGCGCCATCTTCTGGCTGAAGCAACGCGGTATCATGCCTGGCCTCACCGTGAGCAATGAGTTCATTGCGCGGGATGAGGGTCTACACACGGACTTTGCCTGCCTCCTGTACTCCAAGCTGACGAACAAGCTGAGCAAGAAGGAGGCTCACAAGATTATCCGCGAGGCCGTGAAGATTGAGAAGCAGTTCATCACCAAGTCCCTGCCGTGCGAGCTCATTGGCATGAATGCGAAGCTCATGAGCCAGTACATTGAATTCGTGGCGGATCGTCTGCTCCTCCAACTGGGCTATCCGAAGGCGTATTCGGCGGCCAATCCGTTCCCCTTCATGGAGCGCATTTCCCTGGAGGGCAAGGACAACTTCTTTGAGAAGCGCGTGACGACCTATGCGAAGGCGGCCGTGGGCAAGGATAAGGCCGAGATGGTATTTACCACGGAGGCTACGTTCTAAATGCCCCCGAGCTCATATAAATTTTCCCATCCGAAGACAAGAGAATGTCTACGGATGCGAAGGAGTGTCCTTGGTGTGGGCGATGGGCGTTGAAAGATAATGCGTGTGCTTATATTTTTGCCTGTGGTCTGGATGAGAAGAATGTGTTTCATGTGGGACAAGGCTGTGGGCGCTCCTGGTGCTGGAGCTGTGGCAAGAAGTTCTGTGGGCATTATTATGATGCCTGTTCAGGCAAGAAGCTGGCAGGAGCCAAGGATTCGCACGACCAGTGTTGTAGGGCCGAGGAGGGGTTCAAGTCCGAGGAATACTGTCCAGGAGGACACAGTAGTCATTGTCATCAGCGATGGTGAGTAGAACGGACACGAGTCCGTCTTCGTTTACGACGCGTAGATCCCCCTTTTGCTCTCTGCAAATGATTCTCCCAGAAATTTATAAATTTCTGGTAATCTATGAACTTTTCTATAAGATGTGGGTTTGTAACAGACATATTAAGTATTTTTTTACAGCTTTCTGAGAATATATCAGGACCCTTTTTATCTCCACCAAATATGTTGAGATCGTCTGCAAGGATAAGATTATCATAATATCTGCATCCTCTGCGATGTTTATACATAACATTATTAAGCTCAATACAAGACATTCCAAAATCAATCAACATAAATATATAGTCACCGTTATCCAAGAGATTTATCATAATATTATTGCTATGTAAATCATTATGAGAGAACCCATACGCTTTTTTGAAGTAATCCAATGATTTTACAATTTCTATGAGTATATGTGCTAATTGTGGGGTATCTATCTTTTTATCTGGTGAAGCGAGATAATCTAAATACTGTGCAAGAGTCATGTCAACCGCTTCCATTTTAAAATAAAAGAAGGGCTTCTCATCATCTTTATCTCTATAAAGCGCCTCTATCTTACATATATGCTGTCCATGTAATTTATCTGAAGAGAGAACACTTTGTATGAGAGCCTCTCTGTATACATCTTTATAGATTCCCTCTACTCTTTTATACACATGCCCTGAGGTACCCTTATATACTTGTCCAAACGATCCTTTACCGAGGTGCTCTAGGGTTTCGCGCCTTGTTTCTTTCCAGGATCTATCTTCCCAAACCCCTTCTACCCAATAAACGGTGTTTCCATCCTCAACGATTGTCCCTCTGGGCAATGTAGCCGATATGGAATTGCGATGGAAGTTGTTCTTCTTAAACATATTTAGATTCGCCACCGTTTCTTCGCGTTGTTTTTCAGTACGTCCAAGGATACGTTGTAAAGGATCTATCACATCTTTTTCCGTAATATCTTCTGTAAAACGGGTACCAACCCCTACATTTCGTGGCTGCTCTCCCCAGCTCATCTATAATACACAAATAATTAAGATCCATCCACCTAAACCCTTTTACACCTAATCCCCAGCATGGCCGAGGAAGACCATAGATGCCAGCTGTGTATACACCCTACCGATGAACGGGCGAATATTATTCAGTATACGGGAGATCTCGCCACGGCACCCTTCGTAGGCTTTCGTTGCGGACATCGTTTCCACACCCACTGTTTCTGTATACGATTCTACGAAGGGGGGAATCATTTGCGTTGTCCTCAGTGCCGAGAATACATTCTGGAAGATAATATTCGCCATGGCTTGAGGCGTCTAGAAGAGCCCGATGCGTATGAGAGGAACACTCGGCAACGTGTTATAGATCTTTGGAATAATGAGGAAGTATTTCGCGAAGAAGTCAAAGAACTGAAGGCCTTGGAAATAGCCTATAAAAAGGAATATGCGAACTTGAATAAGGGTATTATAGCTCTCCGCAGAGAATGGAGAGAACTCACACTGCCTACTAAGACATTCTTGAGCCTACAGAAGAAGGAGTTCCAAAAGAGATTTAGCAAGCTAGAGCACCGTTCATCCACGATACGCGCATATGGACGCATGCAAAGAAAGAAACGACAAATCACGGAGACATACAATATAAACGGCTATTATCTTCGCGCACTAGAGGATATTCCTAAAGCTCCGCGATTTATGAGATATCGTTGTTTCCGTACTATCTCTGGTGTCTGGGCATTTCGCATAAGGATATAAAGTATTTCTGCGATTCACAACCATGTCGGTGACTATGAATACTGATATTAATATGAATCTAAGTCACCTATTCTATTATGACCTATCAGGTGACCTATCAGGCACATATATCTACGACGAGTACAATTACAAAAAGATTCTATCCAGTATCCCTCCAGTACAAAAGCGCGTGGCTGATATTGTAATTGCCCACGCGATTCAGTCAAAGGAGTCGTGTCCCATTACCATGGAGCCCATTGACTCGTCCTCGGCCTGTGTTTCTCCGTGCTACCACTGTTTCCAGGCCGAGGCCATTCGCACTTGGCTTTCCACTAATTCTACCTGCCCTGTGTGTAGGGAGGCGTGTACAGCAGACAAGGCCAAATAAAGGCCGTCTAAAACCTTGGCGATATAATTAGACAATGGAGACTTGTTATCCCTTCTTTATGCTAGTAATCATGGTAGGCATTTTCTTTTATGTAAACTTATTCATGGTCATGGATAAATCGGTAGACAAGATGCTTCTCCTGACCATGCGCGACGAGCTGTAAAAATTGACCACAACCCCTTTTACACAGACCCAGTCCCTCCAAGGAAATGAAGACGCAGACGATCAATGGTGTACCGTATCTGATTAATGACAGCGGAGAGGTATTCGTATACTCCGCCGTTCCACACATTCATATCGGAAATTATTCCGCCGATACGAAGGTGTTGACTCTCTTAGAGGGTTGGCAGACTAAGATGGCCGAGTGGACTACTTATTATCGTAAACAGCTCCAAACCCATACGCAAGAGGAGTTAGAGAAGGCTGTACAGCTACAGAAGGCTACCTAGGGCGAATCAATTCACAAGAAGAGGCTCTGATACATATATCTTGGTATGCTCCATTTTTCCACAAATATCGGGCAAGTCAAAGTCCTGGATATCCTTGAATTTTTCATAGCATTCTTTGCGAATGTGATCGGGTATTATGGCATTTCCACCAGTAGTGGCCTTGCCAATATCATCACGAATGTATTTGAGGAAGGTCTTGCAGTCCCTTCTGCCTGAATAAGGAATCGTAATCACTTCTTCGATCTTTGATTTGATGGATGACCAGTCGCTAGCGAGTTTCATGTGGATATGGCTAGATGTCAGGTAACCGAGTTTGTCTTGGAGGATGTTGAGAGTGGATACGGCTATACTGAGTCCGCCGAAGACCCAGGCGAGCTGGAAGCCGTTGACATTATAGCCACCTGCGATTACATTGGAAAGGCCGGAGATGGCCGTGAGACAATTCACGCTAATCATGAAGGAGCGAGAGCGTTTATCAAATAAGCTAAAGGCCTGTGTGTGCATCCACTCAAAGGCCTTGGCGTTATCGCACCATGTTGCTAGCATTTGGTCAATGTTGGGAGACCAGTTCAGCGTATTTACTACGACCGATTCTGTTTCTTGATGCGCCGTGTCCGACATGCCCTTCTTCTTTTAGTGGATTTTCTCAGCTTGCGGAAAGAACCACCTCTTGATCCTGCTCCAGGCTTTGGCTCACCGCGGAACATAAGTTGCGTACCACAGTTGATACATTTTAAACTTCTAGCGTCATTCTGAAACTCGCACACAGGACATCTAACATTCTTATCAAACCCCGTCATATCAAAGCCCGTGAGGACTATACTGAGTTTCTTTGTGTTAGCGAAAGGTACTGGTGTTATGCGCCAACCGGCGTCTAAAGAATCCTTTGATAGAGGCCGATCATTATCTGGAGCCTTATCAAATACATCAGGCCTTACCCCCCTAGCACAGACAGTACATGCACGATTAGTATCTTCATTTACAAAAGTACACAGAGGACACTTCCAAGGCATCTTACTAATATAAACCCAGTAAAAATATGTTGACCACCTTTGCGAAGCAAAAGGCTCTACGCGAACAGCTCAATCAGCTTAGAATACACGCTGTAAGGGGGCGGAGACCACGACGACCACTTGAGCTCCCCCACCAAATCCAAATACTCCTTTAACACCGGATTCGCAGCCTCGTAGATGACCGCATCGCGCTCCTTCGCAAGAGCGCGCATGGACTTGTGATTCTCCCTATCACCTGTGCGCCTATCAATGATCTCATTGCAGATGCTCGTGTCCTTGTCGGTCGTGAGTCGGATCAGCATATAGCCAATGCCGACCAGATCCGTCTTCCAAGCATAGAGCCACTGGTCCGGGTCGGCGCCCTTGGACATGTAGTACCAGCGGGGATATATTGACGCGTTCCGCACCTTGACGGAATCCACGAAACCCACGGTGGCGTAGTCGGCAATGACGAAATTGTCTTCGCCGTCGGCGAGCACATTCTCAGGGCGCCAGTCCAAGTAAACACGCCCATGGTCCTTGTGAAGATCGCGCGCAAACTCTAGACAACTCACGGCCACCTTGCGCCACACATGCTTGTGAGCAACACGGGTAATGTGCCCGTCGTATTGCTTCATGGCATACCACACTGAGTCGGGCGTCATGCCGAATTGGTGATAGGGCGATTTGGGCATCTCAATCATGTTTGCAGGCTCCCTCTCGGATCTCATAGCAAGGAGGAGCGCGAGCTCATCAGAACCTTTGTTTGGCTGAATTTTGAGGAGCCAGCGCTTGCCCTGGTCAACATCAGGGCACGTGGCCTCATACACCGCATTCTTCCCACCGCTGTAAAGGCATTTCGCGATAGTCCAAGGGCCATACATTTTTGGAGGGGACCTAAAAAAGGCGGGCGCACCCGTTTCATTTTTTAAGGCCACCCTCTTTATGAGGAGGTCAGGTAGCCGTCAAGGATATACTGTGAAATACTGTGTGAAGAATTTAAGCGATACGTAATAAAATTGATGTAACAGAACCAGACTTATCTAACTCCCGCACAAATGTCATCTGAAAAGTTGGCTCTTCCATCAATTGCTATTTCAGATGAGATTCGTGCAAGCCTTGCCTCAAACTTCTCAAAATGTGTAAAAGGGTATCATCTTGTAAATGATGACCCTATAAAGGAAAGTCCTTGGGAAGATATTAACGCCATTGTCCTGAACGCTTCTGGATGCCTTGTAAATTCTCAGAGCAATGGATCTCACAAGTCTGGTGGAGATTTGTCTTGTACTCTTGGTGGCTTCTCAAATAAGTCAACACAATACAAGTCTGGAAATAATTCCTTCGAGATAAGTTCTTACAGACTTACAACGGTGTGTTCTGACAAGACACATGGAAAAATTGAAGATATTATTGCGGAAATTAATAAACGCAAGAATTTCACATTCTATTCCATTATCGTCAGGCAAGATACCAATACACAAATTCTTTATGATTGGTATCTTATGCCAAGCGACTTACCTGAATTAAACCCCTCCTCTTACACATGGCGTCCGATGCTTGGAAAGGTTGGTAAAAACAAGGGTTCTATAACTGGGTGGGAAACAGATGTGCGGAATGGCTCTAGCATGTCTATTACATTTAGTATGTCTTCGCAACTGTGGATTGATGTAAATATCACAGAGGAGATGAAAAAGTTTGTGGTCGGTTCTTGCCGTGTAAATCGTGGCAGGAAGTATAACTACATCCAACTCTACGAGAAGGAACCCACGTCCGTGTAAGTATTTATACCGTGTTTTAACTTCACGGTACTCTGAATACCTTTTTTTCAAAAATTGAATCGTACACCCAAGTGATAAATTGGTCACGCAAAATGGGATCATCTCTTTCAAAGCCAGATGGTTATAAAAAGGTTAAGGGAATTCAACTCCCTGGTCAGTCTGGAAAGACGAGGAAGATGCAGGATAAACTATCTGAGTTTATGAAGCAGACACGCTCTGAGAACGGTGAAGATGATATAAATATTCTTCTTACGTCTAACAATAAAATTCTTGTTAATCAGACCACGACCAGGTTTGATGATGATCTAGGCCCTGTATCTGAAAGGACCTCTGTTGCGAGTGATGATTCCACCGAAGAGAATGCAGGTGTTATTCTAACATGTGGCGCAGATCCGTGGACAAGCTCAACAAAGTTAGACGTTGATGGAGTTGTTGCTGGAATCCTGACTGATATACTTAGCATGTTGGTTTGCTGTGCCAATGGAGTGAGGTTTAAGCGCCTTGCAGTTGTATTGAAGAAACTTGAAGATGCCAAGCGTTTTAAGGGTTCTATCAATATCTGGCTAGATGAGGCTCACAAATATATAAAGCTTCTGAAGAAGTATATTGACATCCTCTCTTACTCCAAAATCAAGTCTGTTACACTGGTTAGTGCCACTTGGGACCCGATTGACAAACTTTATAGCATTCCTCGTATCACGTATGAGATTACACACCCTTCTGTGTATCGTTCTCTTCATGAGTGTACATGGGAAATTGTGGAGCCTCTAATTGATGACAGTAAATCAACTGACGATGATAACCCTTATGACTCTACTACAACAGCTCCAGGTTATATTGCACAGATCATCAGCGATACAAAACGCTGGAGTATCGTAAACAAACCTGGGACATGCTGGTTGATCCCTGGTAATTCTAAGGTTATTACACATAACGTAATTGCAGAAGAACTTATTGGTCGTGGATGGAATGGACTCATATTGAATGGGGAGAGGAAGATGATTATATCAGTTGATGGAGAAGAGATTGACTATTCTACTTACAACAAAGGAAATAAGGAGCCAAAGGATGTTCTAGAAAGGTTGTTTGTGGAAAAGCCTAGTTTGAAGACAAGACCTTTCTTCGTAACAGGCCTAATTTGTTTGAAGGAAGGGATCACATTTCAGGGTAAGGGGTTTCTGTTTGACGGTGCAATTATTCCTCAGATGAGCAATCCTTCTGACGCATATCAACTTGCATGTCGTCTTGCGGCAAATGTTAAAGGCTTGCCTAATTACGATCCCAAGAAGTTGCCGATTATTATTACTTCTTCGCGGATGGAGAAGAAAATAAAGAAGCAAGAGAATATTGCAATCTTCTTGCCTCGCATTCTGTACGAAGAGGGGCGTGATATTCCAACGGATATGGACAAGAATCGTGCTGCACGCGGGCGGGTAGCTCATGATCCAAAGGGCCTTGGTTATCGCATATTCAGCAGATACGAAACTTACGCATCTTATGTCACTGATACCGGGCGTAAAACAGCATTCAAATCTGAGCCAAATGGGGTAGGGAAATATCCTGGAAAACACGTTTGTTCAGTGCAATCTTCGCGCGGAGCCAAACAGCAACCACGTTATCTTACCGAGGTAATTGACAAGATAGACCTTGCGTATGGTGGTAAAGGTGCAACAAAAACTGGCTTTCCGTGTTATCTGGATGTTGTAAGCTCCCCGCAAGGGCTTGTATGGGTAGTTGTGATTTCCCCGAAGATTGATAAAAAGCTCATTGAATCAGCGGATTTAAAATATCCAGATGAGTCTAAGGAACTGTTGGAGAAGGCAATTGCTTATCCGAATCCTTGAGCCTTTCATTAATCAACTTCACATATTCGGCATTCAACTCAATGCCGACAAACGGAAGCCCAATATTTTTTGCTGCCAAACATTCGCTTCCAGATCCTGCAAAGGGTACAAGGACATAACCATCAGTGGCCCATTGCTTACAAGAGCGTATAAGTTTATCGCATAGTGCCAGTGGCTTCTGGGTGGGATGATCTACACGCTCATTCATACCAGCACCACCAGCAAGAGCAGGAATCTTTATTACATCCCTTGGCAGTGCGCCATTTGCGTGCGCGCTATATGTCGTCTTCTTATCACCCTTTGAGAAGCGACCCTTCGTTGCCTTACGCTCTTTTCCTGCTGCGCCATTGAGAAAGCCTTCTGTGTAGGCTTCCCTGATGTCATCCCTGTGAAATACCTTATCTGATTTCCATAAGACAATTACGCTTTCGTGAGAGCGTTGCCAGAAGTTCAAAGAAGGTACATTCTTGTTAGTATAATGCCAGACAATCCAGCGACGATTGATGTTATAGGGCACTTTGGAAAGGACAAGCGCAAGGATTTCGCTAAATCCATAGATAAACATAGTGCCGTTCGGCTTGAGGATGCGCAGACACTCCTTAATCCAATTCTCACACCAGAGTAAGTATTCATCCATAGGTTGCTTATCACTGTCATTGCCAAAGTCCTTTCCAATATTATAAGGAGGGTCTGCTATAATAATCTGGGCAGAGTCGGCATGAAGTGTCGGTAGAATTTTTATTGTGTCGCCATGTATTATATCTTGTCGTAAGCGAATGGGCTCTGTAAGAACAGGATCGCTTGTATTCACAATTAGATTTGTTGGTGGTTGAAGCATAGCTATCAAGTCAGATTTTGACTTACCACTGACCCCCTTGATCTTACGTTCTTTACAGAGTGCCTTAAGTTCTGTAACAGTCTTTTTAGTATAGTCCATTGCGGTGGACATTATTGTAGTGCTTACTTGAGACTCAATTTTTAACACGGTCGTTTTTGCCAGTGCTTCTTGCACCTTCTTTTCAACAAGTTGTTCTATCGTAGTGTCCTTTTTACATGGAAGTTTTCTCTTCTTATGAACTTCTAGATGTCCTTTCTGCTTGAAGATTTTTGAGCAGTTATCGCAACTATAAATCACCATTTGGTTATATATGATAGACTTAGAAAATCTTTAACTCACCTCACCAATTTTAACTTTTTGGTGAAGCCGGATGACCACTACGATGTTCCTTTCTAATTTAAATATGAGCCATCTTCCGTAATCTCCTATAGTAGATCATGGCAAAGAAGACTCCCTGGTATGACAAGTGCGGAAAAGCTCCGTGGCAACCTCCTTCTGCTGCGTTCCGCATCGTGTGGCCGATTCTGTATGCCTTGTATGCGTTAGCGCTCTACATGGAATGGTCATCTGAACAAACAAGAAACTATCTGCTCCTCGGCCTCGTACTGAATCTGTGCTGGGTTCCGGCCTTTACATATAATGTCCGACTAGCCCTCCTTTTACTCACATGTATGATCGCCGTGGCCGTGAAATGTATTATGCTGATGAAACACAAATGGATCCTCGCACCGTATTTAGCCTGGATCTGTTTCGCGTGGACTCTGAATGCGTATTTGGCGTGGTCTTGTGTTTAGTAGGGACACTGGGACAATTTATCATAAATTCATAAACTATATGAAGTTATGATATGAGTAAGTAATGCTTTTACTAACGCCGTATCTTTCGGGTGACGCGATGAGGTTTTCTGCTGCCTCCTTTAGCCTCTGGCTCTTCTTCTCCTTCTGCTTTTACTACTTCTACAGAATCCTTTGCTCCAATGACTTTCTTTATTAATTCTTCTTCCTTTGCTGTCAAGTCATAATCCAAGGTATCTGGAACTTCTAACTGATTTAGTATCTTGAACTCGTTCTTATGATGAGGTGAAGCAGAATACTGTGTTATTTTCATTAAGAATGTTATTATGTCTGAGTTAAAAAAGTTAACAAGTTTATCACCTTGAGCTTTTGATTTTGTTAGCATATACATACTGTTTCCTGTAGTTCCATAGTTTTCATCACTAAAAAATGCAAATAGTTTACCCTTTTCATAACCATTGCTAAATGTTAGTAAAACCTTATCCTTATTTATATATTCTGGTATCGTTGTGTATTCTTTATTATATATATGTTTCTTTCCATCTATATCAGTGAAATGATAGTGGGGTGTTCCTGATTTTCCTTCATCTGCCTTTGATGGCTGGAAACTTTGATTACGAATAATATGTATAGGCTCGCCCTTAGCATCAAATAATTTCTTCAAAATACCCATAGTCTCATCGTTTAGCATATTAGGAATAAATGGGTAATCAAGTATAGTTTCACCAGAGTCTGTTATTCCCATAAACTTAGAGTCATACTTAGTAGCTTTATTCGCCTTTTTAGCATGTATTACATAATAATCTACAATAGGAAAATGCTTTGGTTTTTGGTCGCTTACATTTATATAGTCTAAATTCCACCCATTTTCTCTTATTGTATTCCAGAATTTACCTTGATTATCTCTATCCTCTGGGTCATAAAACTTACGCCATCCTGGAGGGTGTACGAAACATATGTAACCATTATCATCAATAATTTCAAAGGCTTTCTTAAGAAATTTAGGCCACGTTGTCCCACCGCCCTTTAATAGCCCTCCCGCATTAAACGGCGGGTTTCCAATAATAACATCATATTTCTCAGGAAATCCCTTTTTAGCAAGTCCCTCGGCCGTTATTTTTAAGGTATCGGTTGTTAAAATGTTAGGCTTACATTTGCCACAAAGTTTTTCAAAAATATTTCTGGCTATTCTAGTATTATTAGACTGTAATTCAAGCATATATAACATATTTTCAACGATATACTTTCTTCGCTGGGTTTCATTAGAAAAATCAACTCCCAATTCTTTATCATTCCCCAATGATCTTAATCCTTGATCTAACTTATAAAATACAACTACAGGAAAGTTTCCTATGCCATTCGCTGGATCTAGCCATTTTAAATTAGGATTTTTCCACAAGGATGAGGGTAGATGTGACAGCATTTCTTCAACAAATTCTATCGGTGTAAATACCTCTCCACTCTCTTCCTTTTGCTTTTTTCGCGGTGTTATGTATCTAGCAATAGTTGTTAGAACCTTATCCTTTCGCAATGATTTGTCGTCTATTTTACCCTTCATCTGGCGAAAGACTTCCGTACTACTACTCAATGCGAAATCTTTTACGGCAGTAATCAAGAGTTTAGATAATAAACCCTTATCCTGCCCCTCTGTTATCTGTGTCCTTGAACGAACAAGATGCAAAACATTACTCTGTATACTTCTACCTTCATCATTTGAGGAATTTGCTTCATATTCCTCTAAAGCCTCTTCAAGGGTTGGAGCAGAACTTGTGATCGCTAAGTATTTCACAAAATCAGCCACAGTATCAATAAAGTTATCAATTATTATTTCTATATTCTCGCCGGACGTTGATCCTGTTACACCTTCTTCATCGGCCAATGGTTCTTTAGGAATTCTTATGACTAGTTTACCTTTTTGAAGAGATACTTTACTCCCTTCTTTCAATCCTATACGACTTATTGTACTTTCTAACTTCTTCGAACTAAATTGACCAGCAAGCTTACTCGCAAATTCTGAATCCATACCCCGTTTAATATTGTCGCTCATCTTCTTCTCAAAACCCCCTATATCTTCGGCTATACGATACACGGGGTCTGACTCAGCTTGCTCTAATAACAATTTCATACGCGCCTGAAAGTCTAAAGGCCGGGGAGCTTGTGCGTCTTTTCCACTACTTACATTTATTTCATACATATCAGCATCCCATGAGTACACATCAGTAATTATATCCAAAATTTCAGAAGCACTGTTCGTTCCCTCATGAGAAGCACGTGTATAACCATATACCGCTGCCAATGACCTAACAGGGTTAAGATCTACAACAAAAGCCGCAGTCTTTCCCTTACTCGGAGTTAGAGCACGATACATTTTCTGTATCATATCGTCAGGGCTTTTTCCATCATTCAATAATATAACAACATCCGTACATGGCAGACTTACACCCATACTTAACATTTTGCCGGTTAAAACAATCAAGCCCTTGCTTGGTGTCCTACAATGTAGACTTCTCTCAAGTTCCATCAATTTCGTTTTTGTGTTAGAAGAATCTATCAAATGTATCATAGAACTTCCTCTAACACCTTCTTCTGGAGCCTCAGTTAATCCACCTCCACCTACAACACAGGCAACTTCATATCTGGATGACCACCATCTATTGCTCATTAAGAGTGCAGCCCATGCAGGAAGCAGATGTTCAATACTTGAACCTGCTCCGCCTACGGGCATGAACATCATTATTGTTGGATTTTCTTCCAAGCGAAAACGACTATCATTCGATTTACTTAACTTGTTAATACGACCTAAAATACTAGGTTCTATTCCGCGTTTTGCATCTTCCTCTGATTGTGTTAAAGGTGTGCCTCCAGGCGCATCTTCTTCAAACGTCTGTTCTGGATTAGGAGGTGTTAATAATGCTATAATATTTCGAGGATTTTCTAAATTATCAAATGCTCTCCACGCATCTACTCTGACAGGTGTCAATCTATCTCCTGTAAATACATATCGTGAACGCCAGGATGAGCCTTTCGGTTTACCAGTGTGAGGATCTATTGCTTTTTCTTCTTCTATATTCTGCCGAAGCGCAAAAATAGATCCTATGTCAAAGCCTTGAAGAGGCCTATATACATTTTGTCTTTCAAATCTTTCTTTTGCCTCTTCCTGGAAATCTGCTGAAATAAATAATAAATCAGGATAATCTAAATATGGCTTGGACATTCCTTCGTACGTGTCATTGTTTGCGATGCGCCTATCCAGCACATCTTGTACTAAAGTAGGCCCAAACCGTCTTTTAAGATTTACTATTGCTTCTTCTCTTTCAGATTCTGTTCCAAGTGCTCTTGTTTTTAATACATCCGTATAATCCCAAATAAATATATTGTCTTTTATAATTTGATAGTCTAGTACAATGCTATAGTATGTGGCTGTTAAAAATATAAGGGGTAAATTATTTTCTTTATAATTTTCTATAATGTCTTCTACAGCCTTTGATGTTTGTTCGCCCGAACCACCAGCATGTGCCTCGTCAAAGAAAACTAATCCCATTGAAGTCTGCCCAGATATCAATGCAGATAAAAAATCACGAGCCTTTGATCTGCCTCGTTTATGTTGTGTCAAAAGGTTATTTGAGATAAACCATACAGCATTTTTCTTTTTACTCTGCGTAATATCTTCAATATTTACTGCATCGTTGAAATCAAAATCATCAAAGTCTTGATACTTTGTAAGTAAATCATTGGATACCTGTGAGCGAGTTTCAGTAGGCGCTGCAGTAATCCAAAAAACATGTAGGGGCTTATCTGGTTTTCGTTTTAGATATTCGCGCATTATACCACCGGCGATATTTGTTTTTCCACCCCTTGGTAATACACCAATAACGTATTTATTATCAGGCCTATAACCAAAAGAGTCAACCATCCCTTTTACAATTATATCTTGGTGTAAATATAGATTTAGAGTTGGTTTAGAAGTAGAACCAAGATATTGACTAATAACTAAATCTTGAGGACTTACTCCGCTTTGCTGAGCACCTTCAAAAATTTCACGACGAATATTCTGAAGGAAGGGTTTAACATCTTCTTTCCATCCTAAAAAATTCTCCGCTAACCCTTTTACATACTGTCTATATGCTCTATTATGCGCTATTCTGAAATCCTCCTTACTTTTTAGAAATACTAGAATTGCTATTGGATGTTGTTCTACTGTAGTAATCTTATTTGCAGCTACGAAAAGCTTTTCCAAATCATAGTGCTCTGCTGATTTTTCTTTTTTGTACCATTTTACACTCATTAGATATGTTTGTATTTGCTCTGGTATTTTCATATCGCATTCAACCTCGCAATATGGGTCTGTTGATTTTATTTCCTTTACCAACCTACCCCCAGTATTTACTATAGTTATATCACTTACACCAGAAACACTTGTTGCCTTACATTTTATTGACTTGAGGGCGTCTATTGCTGTATCAAATCTTTCTCCAGCTTCTTCTATTTTTTTCATAAATTTATAGTTACCCCCTTGTCTTGGATTTACACCATCTACCCCTCCAAAAAATACGTATAAGCGACACAATACTTCATATATATCTGAACCCGGATTTCCTCCTTTATCTAGAGAAAATGATACCATGTCATCGAGTGAAATTTCTGGATTGCAAAATACATTTAGTAGAAAATCATAGGAGGTTGTCGCATTATTCAGTCCATATAGACTTACTGGTATGTTATTTTGAGATGTTTTTATTTCGCGCAATATCTTTTCAAGTTGTTTTATTGCATCCATATGAGAACTTAGTTGCTCCCCATTCCTTGGATCATAGAAAACTTTTTGTGGGGGCGCAGCAGGAGCCTCAGCAACAGGAGGAGCCTCAGCAACGGGAGGAGCCTCAGCAACAAGAGGAGCCTCAGCAATAGCAGGAGCCTCGGCAACAAGAGGAGCCTCAGAAACAGGAGGAGCCTCAGCAACGGGAGGAGCCTCAGCAACAAGAGGAGCCTCAGCAATAGCAGGAGCCTCGGCAACAAGAGGAGCCTCAGCAACAGGAGGAGCCTCAGCAACAGGAGGAGCCTCGGCAACAAGAGGAGCCTCAGCAACAGGAGGAGCCTCAGCAACAGGAGGAGCCTCAGCAACAGCAGGAGCATCGGAGTACCCGTATTTAGCCTGAAACTCGTCTAAGAATCTTTCTTTACCTTCCATATCTTTTATTTTATCTACTCCACGTATCATCTCAAGTGTTCGATCCAATCTTTCTTTTTGCGTCTTCAACGTCTTATTTTGTCGTATATCCATCTGTAATGATCTACGCCTCACAGGACTCACCGCAACATTCCGCCCACTCATCTACTATCCCCCAACAACTAAAAAATGAACGCCAACAAACCCCTTTTACACAAGTCCAAATAATGTCCTCCACAGAACCCAAACCACGCCCAATCAAGCTAGAAGCTCATGTACTCGCCTACCTAGGCGACTTCATGAACATCTTTGAAGAATCTATTCGGCGCCAAGCGCTCAGGGAAATTCACACACTACCTAGGGCACCTCGGCTGCCTGAGCAGCCTAAGCCGACTACTAGTACCCAGAAGCCCCGCGAGCCACCCCCCTCTTCCCGATGATATACTGCATCCGCTCATAGTCCGAGCGGAACGTATATTGTTTCGGAGCTATAGGATTGTCCACAGCATTCTGTGCGTCAATCGTACTTTTTCTTATATACACTCTATTCGCGGCGTTCTGAATCGCCACGCTCTGATAGACAAACGAGGTACTAATCACTTGACCATCAGGCAGTGTAACAATGCGCGGAGAACGATCCACGCTCAGGGGAGCAACTGCAGCAGCACTATTCACTACAGAAATCGTCGGACACGACATCTTCTATTAACGAATATCATTAAAAACTCCCGCAGCGGCGGCGGACGGATAATAATCTACGTGAGAAATCTGTCCGCGAATATAAGACAGTCGCTCAGCATTTGAGGCAAACTCATATATAGGCGTAGGACACTTGCCCGCAGCATTGATCGTGCTCGCCGTATAATTAAATACCCATACCGAGTTGAAGAAATTCCAGTCGTTCTTATACTGTACATATTCCTGTGCTGGCATACCTGTGCGCAACTTGCCCAAGGTATACGAACTGATGGTAGAAACTGCGCGCAAATACACATTGGAATCGGACGACATCTTCTTTTAGTTGAGCGAGAAAAGATACATCAGCTTATTTAACGAGCCGAGCATCTCATCGCGGATATTCAAGAGATCCGTATCCGTGGGCCGAATAGACTTGGAAAACGGCCCCCCAAGGTGCGCGATACAGTCTTTGATAAACTTCCCAGCCGTCTTATCACTCATATTGCGTATGCTCACCGTATTTGTCGTCCGGGTCATGTTCGGGCGCCCATACTTTCCCATATACACCTCCACAAACATGTCGATATTCTCATCCAACTCCTTTAACACATCATCCGTAGCCTTATGACGCGCATACGTCATCGTCTGCCAGTGATATATCTTTATCTGCTCTTTCATACTGAAAAAAAAGTGAACATGTTGCGCTGACATAGTACCGGTCTACACTCTCTGTACAAAAAAACATGCTAGTTGATCAAGGACCGTGTAAATACTGCAGGCATGTCTTAGGAGGTATATCTATTCGCCACAACATCACAGAGTGTCAGTACCGTCAGAGCATGTATTGCTGTGTCTGTCAGGCATATGGTCATGCAGATGACGATTGTCCAAACAAGAAGGCGTGGGCGGTTCGTGCGGGTAAAGATGCCACACATACAACCAACTACGAATTGCATGTCATTGATACAGAAGAAGGAATCAAGGATGTTCTCCGTAAACATGGCCTAGAGCCCCGGACGACTAAAGATAGAAATCGCCAACTTCTTCGTAATCTGGCAAATAGTCTCAATCCTCCACGGCTTGTCTTATTTAAAAAGGCAAAGTAAGGTGAAGTGAGAACTTCACATTATTTCCTTAAATGCCAAAATTAATAACTAGCGTTCTTAATTTTGGCATTTAATGGTAGATATGGTCTTCACCAGTCGCGTATTCAAACGCCGTCTTAGCCGTAAGGCAAAGAAGGCCAAGCGCAAGTCAAGAAAGCAGAGGGGTGGCAATGTTCTTGACGGAAAGCTAGGCCCTAACTCCGCGAAATATGGGCCATACGGAACAGAAACAGGTGTAACGGATGTTGACCTCTGATAACCTAAACCCTTTTTACATATATGCTATAGGAGAAAGCCAATGCCCGCAAATACAAAAGGAGGCAAGGGTTACAGAAAGGGCAAGAACACGTCGGCAGAAAACGTGAAGATGATTGAGTGGGATGCAGACAAAGGCCAGATGATTGGTCGTACCTTGAAGAAGCTAGGAGATAGGCGGTTCAATGTATTTTGTAACGACAACAAAAACCGGATCTGTAAACTCGCCGGGTCCATTCGCAAGAATCAATGGGTCGACGAAGGTGCTCTTGTACTCATCGGTATTCGCGAGCTGGGTACATCCACTACGGAAAGAGGTGCGGAGATCGGTGATATTCTTGCGCTAGTGGATCAAGGCATTTATGGAGCCTTGAAGAAACAGGAAGGCATGAACAAACTCCTTTTTACAAATTTGGAAGCCGATGACGCGGCCACTATCAAACGCAAGGTGGATGCTGTTAAATCTGGGATTGACGATGACGATATCTTTGACAGGGGTTCTGGATCAGAGGAAGAGGAAGATCGGGATAAAAAGGCACAGGAGCAGAAAACTGCAGTAAATGACGATAAAGATGTAAACGTGGATGATCTCTAACGACTTTCGCTTACGCCTTACGCGGAAGCGCAAGCACATTTTATACAAAGCTTCCTTGTAGAAGTTTCCTATAGAATGGCAGATGAAATCCCTAATTTTTCCTTACTAGACAACCAATTCTCCCCAGCGAATTTCCTAGATGCCGAGGATAGTCGTCCTAGTGGCGCGCACATGGAGGCTCTCGGAGGAAACCAGGACGCGATACAAGGCATTGTACAACAGACCCTGGCCAGACATGTGACAGAGTCTCTCCCTCCTCGCGCAAGTCCGCAAGTCGTTCCCAATAACTGGCGCAAGCGTCTCCGAGAGATGATGATTCGCCAGAATGAGACCGTCCTGGATTTTTTATACAAGCCCGTGACGGAAAATACAACAATAGGTCCCGTAGAACAGGCCTTGAGGAGATACGCCCTGAGACAAGATATTGACATACACACGGTAAAAACTCTTCAGCAAGTACTCCAGGATGTATCTGGTACACACGGCACGAAAATACAGCAAGAGATAGAAGCCACCGTATCCGCAAAAGGTCCTAGCAGTCTGAACGAGGTTCGTAATCAGATTACAGCTCTTATTGAATTATATAAGGAAACCGGCGAGAAGTTGCTGGAGTGTGAGAATCAGTTGAAGATGCGCATTGAAAAGATGGACAAGGTCCAGCGTCGCGTGTCTACGGTGATTGAGTTACAGACGAATGAGGCGATGCCTGAACTGGTAGCTTCTCTGGAAAAGTATCTGAAGGTCACTTTCGCCGATATGGGAATAGAGGCGAACTACAAGGATCTTTTGTACCTATACCAAAAACATATTGTTCTCCGAGATGCTATCCAGGTATTCAAGACGGGTAGCCAAGTAGTTTCTGAGCCTGTGTGTCCTATTTGTATAACCGACCCAGTAGGGACGGCGATGAATCCTTGTGGTCATACATTCTGCCATACGTGTGCAAGAAGGATGGTGAATGAATGCGGAGTCTGTAGAGCACGCATTCGCGATCGTCTGAAATTATATTTTAGTTAGAAACTACTACGAAATAGTCGTTGGCGCGCAGGAATATTCTTCCGGCCTCTTGCCACTCCTCCTCTGTCCACTTGTACTCTTCTCCTGCTAGGCAGACAATCCGCTTAGCAAGAGACCACCAGAGAAGTTCTGCAAGTTGCTTGCCTTTGAGAATACGAGGGTCTTCCGAATCCATTGGATGGGGACTATCTGAGCAAGTCTAGGAGGATGTCAATTTTATGGATCGCTTAAGTAGAATGGCGGCCAGAGTTACAAGAAAGGTTCCATTACACGAATCTATTTATAAATTGAATGAGAAACTCAATATGCTTATGGGAGAAATGAAGAAGTTGCGCAATGTTGTGTTACAGGGTATGGCTCTTGGTCAAGGCCAAGGCCAGGGCCAACAGGCCCCTTTACAGCAGCAGGAAGAAGTGGAACTTCAAGCAACCGAAGAATCCCCTGTAGAACCGGTTCTGGCCAGGGGTCCTGGCAGACGTTCTGATTGGCATTATTGGGCGGCCAATTGGGCCGCGAAAAACCCAGATGTTCCGAGAGATGAGACCTTTTCCTTGAAGATGGCCGAGGCATATCGTGCGTGGAAGGATGCTCACCCTGGACAGAGTTATTTGGATTTTCGCGGTTCAGATGTTATAGACGGTCGCAAACGCTTCACACAGAAAAAGGGAAAGAAAGTCGCTCCTGCCCCTGCGCCTTTTAGGGAACCCACACCTCCTCTTGCTCCTGCTCCCATGCCTTTTAGGGAACCCACGCCTCCTCTTGCTCCCATGCCTTTTAGGGAACCCACACCTCCTCTTGCTCCCATGCCTTTCAGGGAACCCACGCCTCCTCCTGCCCCTTTCAGGGAACCCACGCCTCCTCCTGCCCCTTTCAGGGAACCCACGCCTCCCGCTGCAAGACAGAAGACACCCAATAAATACAGCCCTCCTAGTGCGGGACCTCTTTCAACCCCGTCCCTTTTACAAGGAAGGCGTGAAACTCCTCCTCAAGAATATTACGATCTCGCCGAAGAAGAGCAGGAAATTCCTGAGGAATCTGTGGAAGAGTCAGTCCCTGAGCAGGAAGAACTCTCGGCTGCCGAAGAGGCAGAAGAGGCCTCCCCCGAATGGCCTCAAGAAGAAGAGCAGGCAGAACTGGAAATCGTAACAGTGGGCCAGCAAGAATATTTCAGAACATCCAATAACGGCCTATTCGCCGTGGTAAGGGACGAAGAAGGAAACCCTGAACCAGGCCCCTGGGCAGGTGTTCTATCTGACGACGGCACGCAAGTTCTGGAAGTCGACCAACCCGAAGCGCCTTAAACGCCAATCGCACCCTTTTACACAGACCCGAATGGACCTCGTAGAACCATCTGCCGAACAAGACCTACAAATTCTTCCGCAGATGATTACGGCCTGGAAACAAGTACAAGAAGATACGAATAAACTGAAGGAACAGCTCCGCGAGCGCAAGGTACGCCAGAAGGCCTTGGAGGAGGTCGTTATGCGTATCATGAAGAAGCACAACCTCGGCACTCTTGATCTAAAGGCCTCCCAGGGCCGTCTTCTGTATAAGAAGCGCCAGGCAAAGGGCGGACTCACCCAGAAGTCTCTCCAGACCTTTCTTTCGGAGCATCTCAAGTCAGAAGAGGCCGGCAAAAAGGCCGTCGAGTTTATTGACGAGAAGCGCGGCGTAAAAACGATGGAGACTCTGGCATTTGAGAAACTTTAATTATATTAGAAATGCCCAGCGGTCTACTCCAATCCTTCGTAGGTGCCACCGTCCAAGGTTTCGTGAATCCCAATGACTCCCACGAGAAGAAGAACGCCTACGCCGAATTCGCAGCGGTGCTCATCGCCTTCGTTCTCAGCCTCGTAATCATCTCGCTGGTAGGAAAACTCCTCTGGAACGGCGTCATCGTGGATCTCTTCACATGCGTCCGGCCTGCCAAGAGTTTCTGGCAGATCCTCGGACTCTTCGTCTTCCTCAGTCTGCTCGTATAAAAGTCTAAAGCTCGTTCAATCAAGGAATCAATGTATATACACGACATTTAGTAAAATGCCGTGTGCATGCCGAGTACCTATTCCTGATTATCCAGCCAACGCGGAATGGGGCCCAATCTTCTGGAGCATTCTCCACGGCCTCGCAGAGAAAGCCGGGCAGGCCAGCCTACCGGCAGACGAAATCCGCGAATGGCAAGCATTCTTAAAAGCCACGGGTGAAGTCCTTCCTTGCGATGAATGTCGCGACCACTATCGCCGATACACCCAGGCAAACCCTCTTACACAGTTCGCCCAAGTACCCTACGCATCTCTGAAAACATCCGTGAAAACCTGGCTCTGGCAATTACACGCGGATATTCGCACAGAATATGGAAAGCCAGTACTTACATATGACGATCTTACAGCCACTTATGGCTCAGTAGATTTACAAGATCTTTTCTGGCGCCTGGAACCCGTGATAAAGAAAACTATCGTTATCAAGGGCATGGGTCTCATCAAATGGTTACAGTGGGTGAGTAAATTCCGAATGCTCCGAGCCACGCTAGGAGTCTAATAAAACCCGCAGTAAGTACCCAGATCCTTCAAGCTAGGCATCTCGTACGGATGAGGATCTCTGGGTCCAGGTTTGCCGGCAATCGTCGGCTCACCGGATAAACAAGAACTCCTCGCCACATCTTTTACATCTCGTATAACGACACGGAAGAGCTCCTCGGCCTTGTCGGCCTCGGCGGGTCCCACCATCTGAGAAGCAGATAGTCTCTTCACCAAAAGCTCACCTCTCTGCGCCCACTTATCCAGTGACAGCTCCAAGTCTCTCGGAGAAATCGTCTTGGCGAAACAACGTCCCGTGGTCTCGGCCACGGGCTCAATGTCGTGCATGGTTACGAACTCTTGTCCACGCGTGGCATCCACCATGTAAGAGGGGCTCATTAAATCCTTCTTGAAGCACGCCAACTTGCCCATCAGCGTATCTAACTCACGATACGAATCGCGCCCGTCATTTTTGAATAAGGCTACCAGCGCGGCGGCCTCACTGCTTGTGCGGAGGCAATCGGGGCTCCCTGTGCCGCGCGCGGCACCTCCGTAGAATCCCTCGGCAATAGGCCCAGTAGCCTTGGCCTTTTCTTCTTCCTTGTTTGAACCAGGAGGATTCTCAAAGAATTCGCTCGCTTCTAAGGCTCCTTGCATGATACCCTTGGCATCCCCACCGGGTACAGGAACATCGCGAAATCCTATCATATAGGAAGTAGCCGGGACAGTATTTCTTCCCATGTACCACACATATGCGGAATAGACGGCAATCAAAACGAACATTAGTATAAAGGCTGTAACGGAGGGCGTGAAAAATACCTCGTCTCCATTCTCAGCCATGGTGTATCTGTTCTATATGTAGGAGTTCATACGGGATCTTCAGAAACTTGCTCCGCTTCAGCGAAGGGCTCCTTGAGAATCGCTTCGCTGGCTTCGCAGCCCTTTGCATGCGAGGCATGGGTGAATAGCTTTGCTAGGACATCCCGCTTTTCCTCCACCTTCTCCAGCATCTTCTTGTCAATATTCATGGATTCTTCCTCGCGCAGGAGGAACATGGTGACCTCCACGACCTCCTTTTGCCCAATACGCACAGCCCGCCCTATCGCCTGGTCCATCAGCGCCGACGTCCACCACGGGCTCATGAAGACGACCTTGGAGAAGTGCTGGAGGTTGAGGCCGACACCCCCGCTCTGGAGCTGGAGGAGGAGGACTTCGTGACCGTCATCTAGGCTCCCAAAGGTGCCCGCGATCACGGCCTCCTTGGTCTTGTCCGTCATACCCCCGTGGTACATCTGGATGCGATTTACCGCCGGGACCTTCTCCAGGAAGCTCTGGAGCATCTCCATCTCGTCGTGGAACTGGCAGAAGACAATCCAACGGGAAGGCGCCTTAGCGCCCTCAATCTTGCGGCGCAGCGCATTGAATTTGGTAGAGGCGCCGACCCAGTCATCGCGCCCATAGTTCACCCATTCGCGCTTGCGCGCGTTAATATAGACCTGCGGGTGCAAGGAGATCTGGCGGAGGCGCATGATGAGGGAGAAGAGGACGGGCGACTGGTCGCGCTCCAGGGAGCGCCAGCGCCGCATGATGAGGCCCTGGATGCCTCGGTAGAACTCGGCCTCGTCCTCGGTTTCAAAGTCCAGGAACTCCTTGACGACAGTGGGTGCGCACGGGAGCTCCTTGAGCACGGGGCGCATCTCGGCCATGGAGCGGTGCAGGCAGGCCGAGGCCATGAGCGGGGGAAGAATCGCGAGCTCCTCCTTCTTGTAGCCCACGAGCTCAAAGAGGGCCTTAATATCTTTTTCCGAGTTCACCACGGGCGTGGCCGAGACGCACCACGTCGTGTGCCGGCGCATGGCGTTGATGGCTCCCCAGATCTTGCTAGAGCGGACCCGGACACGCTGGGCCTCGTCCAGGATGACCCGGTGCCAGTGAAAGCCAAAGACCTTCTTGCTCACCAGCTTCTCGTAATTGGTGACGAATAGCATGGGCTGGCCGGAGCGATAGGGCGTCGTCATCGTCCAGGCCTGGCCACGTACCTCTAGCACGTTGAAGCGGCTACGCCCCGCGGCCGCGCGCCACTGGCCCACCACAGCCTTGGGGCAGAGGAGGAGGTTGTGGCGCTTGGGCGAGTTTTTGATGAGGCCGAGGATCTCCATGGTCTTTCCGAGCCCCATCTCGTCGCACAGGAGGCCACCGGACGGCGTCGCAGACTCGCGCTCCAGCATCCAGCGAATGGCGGCCACCTGGTGCGGTTTGTAGGCGAAGCCCTCCCAGAGAGGCTCCGGGTCTGCCTCTGGCTCAAGCCACATGGCCGAGCAGGAGCAGGCCACAGTGCGACACGATCCGTCGTGCACCTCGGCCTCGCAACCAACCCCTTTTACACAGTCACAGTCACATACAGCATCCGCATCGCAGGAGCAGAGGATGGTCTGCCCTTGCTTCTTAGAAGCAATGACAGAAGAAGGCGCAGAGCTCGCGCACTCCGTAACAACAAGCTCGTCAAGCTCAGACGACATGTGTCCGGTTTGCTAGAGGGCTTTTAGGGGGACATAAAAAATGCCTAGCCCCGAGTTTCAATTTTTAGTCATGGCTCTCCCAAGAGTCTTCTGCATATATCTTATGTGCGTCACCCATGGGCGTCTCATACATGGTCGGTGGCCAGAAGGGCATTGGAGAGTTACCGACACGAACTGTGGGTACATTGATCGCGCTCGGCCAGCGCATATAGATGGCCGTGGGAATATAAGTGCGTTTCGGATCAAACACAATGGAAAGGGTCGTGGTGGTAATATCATAGCCATAGTCCGGCAGAGGCTCGTGAAGGTGTTCCTTCTTAATAACCCGAAGGCCCTTGCCTAGCATGGCTTGGAGGAGCGCAATGGTGTGATAGCTCTTGCTGAGCAAGGTGCGCAAGGGGATGTGTAGGAAGCTGTGATTGTTCAAGGCCAAGGGAGTGGTTGGGTACCGCAGAAGATGGCTCACATGCGCCTCGTCCATATAGGCGAGATGCTTCACCAGAATTTTGGCTCCGGGCTTGAATGGGCTAGGAAGAACCGTGTCTCCGTTTGCGGTCAGACGAGTACTGGGATAGCAGAAGAAATCCACGCAAGGAGCACTGATGCCTTCACGGTATTGCTGGGTGAGTTTGGTTACCGGATCGGATTCTAGAGCGAGGGCCAGAAGGGACTGGGCCACGAGAAGGGTGACTGTATCGCGATCCTTGTCCACGTAGTTCTGAAATAGACGAGTCGTATCAAGGGCCATTTGGGGACTGGAATTCCTCCGAGGTCACCGGTTCAATTTTTAGACAGGTGAAAATTTAAAAATATTTTACTCTAGTATAATGTCTTCGGTGTCTGCGTCTCTCCAGGGAGTACCTCGTCGCCAGTATGTGTCTACGGGAGCCTTCCATACTCGTTTCTTCACGTATGAGAAGGCGGCGGTTGTGAATGGCGTGCAGAGATATGCTCTGGCGCAGGTGTCAACTGACCCCTTAGAGTGCCCCAAGGGCCACATCCTCCGCGAGAACGGTCGCAAGCTGATTAAGGATGTGAACATTGATCTGAATGACCCCAACACCACTGCGAATGAGTACACCTACCTGGTGGGCGTGATTGACACCACGGCTGACCCCGCGGTCTCTGGATTCATTGACCCTAACAGCCCTGTGTTTGCTCCCTTTAACACGGACAAGCCCTATTTCCTGGACAGCCCGGCGGAGGCGGAGGATGCTTCCACGGGTCTGCAGGACATCGGCGCCCCTGTGTACACGCGTGGCGATATAACGGCGGGAGGACAGATTACAATGGGCTCTGGATTCCTTAATGAGTTTAGAGGGGTTGTTACCATTTCAAACACAGGTGTTTTAACACTAACTACTAATTCTGCCGATACGGGTGGCAATGTAACCAATGCATACGCTGTTGGATCCATTATTCTGCAGGCCCCTGGTGCTGCGCAGGCTGTAAATCTTCCGAGCACGGCGAACATTCTTGCAGTGCTTGGTACGACCGTCGGGTCATCTTTTAAATTTACGTATGTGAATAAGAGTGGTAATATCGCTACTCTAACTGCAGCGTCAGGTACTACGGTAATTCAGACCGCCGCTACTATTGCTGCGAATTCATCAGGAACCTTCCTGGTGAGAGTGGCGTCTGCAACAACGGTGGATGTGTTCCGCTTATAAACACCCAATAAATTCTTAAATTATTAAATCTTTTTAGACCAACGGGCATTTGAAATGCCCGTTGGAGCGACCGACTGATGAGGCAAAAAACGGGCAACCTGCCCGTTTTAATTGCCCATCAGTCTAAAATAACGTCTAGCGTTAAATTTAAAAATTAAGGATCAGAGTCCTTAATTTTTAAATGAATCAATACACTGCAATGGCCTTGCATCAGCCGGCACTTTACAAAAAAAGGCCAGAGGCCCCTTTTTGCGAATATGTAGTGAGGAAGCGACTTAGAACTCGCGACGAATGCGCTGGCCAGAGCGACGCTTCCGGCGCCACTTGGGCTTCACAGTCAGGAAGCCGTCCATGTCGTTCTCGTCCTCGGGCTCGTGCGTGTCCCACTCCTCAGGGCACGGCAGACCGCGCCGCGACACACGGCTGGGCAGGAGAGGCTCAGGACGGCTCCAGAATGCAGGCGTGGGCAGAGGAATTCCCTGGCGGCGCATCTCATCCACCCACGCAGGGTCAGGAATCCCGGGTGCAGCGCGCTCAAGGTTGCGGACACGATTGATCTTGTTCTGCGTGTTCATTTGTTTCGGCGGGGACCTGCCAACCCAGTCCAAAACCCGTTTCAATTTTTAACAAAGACATCTTATGAACTGAGTCTTTCGACCAAAGCCAGCTGGCTAAGCATGAGTAGGCTTTCGGCTATGAGAGCGTCCTCGTCTACTCCTTCGTCATCAACAGAGTCCATAGGTCCCTCTAACACAATCCTCTCCTTCTCAGAAGGCTCTGCGCGACACACGGGGCATGTTTTGCGAGTACCGACACTCATCCAACTCACGAGACACTGGAAGTGGAAGCTGTGTCCACACGACGTCCTCGTCTCCCCTGTTACACGAGCTACGATTGCGTCCATACAGATGGGACAGCTCACCATCACTCTGTAGAATAATAGCTGGTTTCTTTTAACTTTACATCACATGCAAGGCAGACGATAGATACGAATGTGAATCTCCTTTTCCACGTACAAATACGTGTGGCCAGTGAGCGTATTCTCAGGAACATCCAGATCTGAGCAGATGGGTCCACCATCGGCCTCGCGCATTTGCTCTTCCAAGGTCTCCTTGTGCTTCTCTTTTACTACGGCAACAGCAGACTCAAACGACGGATACGCCAGAGGGTACG
>Ga0209400_1000398_pt1 | contig 37711 bp, 42 predicted proteins | sample M_130807_EF_Meta_FD_187313 | JGI IMG/M metagenome (GOLD analysis project Ga0209400, IMG submission 187313) | Freshwater microbial communities from Lake Montjoie, Canada to study carbon cycling - M_130807_EF_MetaG (SPAdes) (version 2) | ecosystem: Environmental > Aquatic > Freshwater > Lake... | reverse complement strand
TGGTCATGTCTGGTCGCGCCATCGCGGCAAACGCTGGCACAATGCTTTGGAGCGCGGCCTCAACCCGCTGGGCGCGGGCCTGCTTTTTGCCGGTGTGGTGACGCTCGCCAAACTGGCGTCCGATGGATTTCTGCCCATTGCCATTATCGGCGTCGTCTGTGCGCTCAATGTATGGAAGCCCAAAATCCACCCCGTGATCTTTCTCATCGGTGGCGGGGCGCTTTGCTATGGGACCTATGCTTTCGCCTGACGGCTTGCGTTTGGATGAGAGCAAAGGCACATAGCGCGCATGACAGGTGCAGGAACCAACAAGACCCAGGCCGGCATTTCGGGCGGACCAGCAATCATTCTGGTGCGCCCGCAGCTCGCCGTGAATATCGGCATGTGCGCGCGTGCAATGGCCAATTTCGGGCTGGATGACATGCGCCTTGTTTCACCCCGCGAAGGCTGGCCGCGCACCGATGCGCGCCGCAAAGGCGCTTATGCAGCTGCCGCTGGCGCCGTGCATCTGCTGGAGCGTGCGCGCGTCTTCGATAGTGTGGAAGAAGCGATTGCCGATCTCAATTTCGTCTGGGCGACAACGGCGCGCGAGCGCGGCCAAGGCAAACGCGTCGAGCCGCCAGCCATTGCCATGTCGGAAACTGCAGCCGCGGTGAAAGCAGGTCAGAAGCATGGCATCATTTTTGGCCCCGAGCGCACGGGCCTTGCCAATGATGATATTGCTTTGGCTGATGGCATCATCACTTTTCCCGTGAACCCTGCTTATGCGTCACTCAATCTGGCGCAGGCGGTTTTGCTGACGGGCTATGAACATTTCCGCGCCGCCCAAGGCGATATGTTGCCTTTCGCGACCGCGGATAAATCCCCACCTGCTGATCGGCAGATGGTGATTTCTTTCTTTGATTTTCTGGAAGATCATTTGGAGAAGAATGGTTTCTTCCGCCCCTTGGGCAAGAAGCCGCTAATGCAGATCAATCTGCGTAACATGTTCCACCGCATGCAGATGACGCAGCAAGATGTGCGGACTTTGTGGGGTGTTGTTGTGCGCTTGGTCGAAGGCCCGCGCACCAAGGTGCAAACGCGCAAAAGATTGGGCCCGAAGCAAACGCCGAAGGGCACGAAGTCGCAGCCATCCGACTAGCCGTCATTGCGAGCCAAAGGCGAAGCAACCCAGAGGCCCCACGTGAGGCCCCTGGGTTGCTTCGCTACGCTCGCAATGACGGGCTGAGAGAGGCGGCTTTAAAAGCTTTGCCGCGTTCTTCGAAATTTTTGAACTCTTCAAAGCTTGGCGCGGCGGGCGAGAGCAGCACGCCGCCGTCTTTGGGCACATGCGCAAAAGCCTGTGTCACGGCCTCGGCCAGTTTGTCCGCGTCGATCATTGGAAATGATGCACCACGTTTTTCAAGCGCCGCGCGCAGGCGTGCACCGGTCACGGGCAGCAGAATGAGCGCTGCTACTTGGGCATGCATCAGCGCATCTGCCAGCTCTTCATAATCTTGGCCACGATCAGAGCCGCCCGCGATCAGCACCACGGGGCGTGATGCATAAGCGGCGAGCGCGGCGAGTGTGGCTTGCGGGACTGTGGAGATGGAATCATCCACACAGGTGATGCCGCGCGCGGTAAATTCCTCAAGCCGATGCGCGAGCTGTTCAAAGCCTGCCATATCAACGCGCTCACGCAAGCCTTTTACGCCGGCCTGATCGGCGGCTGTGCAAGCAGCAGCAAGGTTCGCCACATTATGCGCGCCACGCAGTGCAAAGTTTTCGACATGAACTTCGTGTGTGCCATAGAAAAGCTTGCCGCCTTTCTCGTAAAAACTTGCTTCGTCATTGAACCAGATGAGATTGGCGCGGTCTTTTACATGCGCAAAAACATCCCGATGCGCGCGATTGGCGATTGCCAGCGTTTTGGCGTCACGAAAGATATTCAGCTTGTCGCGATAATAGGCCTCGACGCCGCCATGCCATGGCGCATGTTCGGGATAGAGATTGGTCAGCACACCAATATCAGCTGCATGATCGAAATCTGCGAGTTGATAAGAAGAGAGTTCAAAGACAGTCCAATCGCGCGCGGGCTTTTCACTCAGTGCGGCTACACCGACATTGCCGAGCAGCTTGGCATCAAAGCCGCCTTTGATCAGCAGATGATGAATGAGGCGCGAGACGGTGCTCTTGCCCTTGGTGCCTGTCACTGCAATCGTGCGCGCATTCTGGTGAGCCTCGAACCAAAGATTCGTGCCGGATGTAAAGCGCGTGCCTTTGGCTTTCGCTTGCACAATCTCCGGCCGATAGAGGCTGATGCCGGGGCTCTTCACCACAAGCGCAAAGCGCCCGCTGATCAGCGCGTCCTTGGCCGCATCACCTGTGAGACATTCAAGACCCGCAGGCGCATCTGTGATCGGCGTGTCATTGAGAATGACGAGCTTGAGATCCGGGCGTGTTTCTTTGAGATGCGCGAGAGCGGCTTGTCCTTCGCGCCCATAGCCCCAGATCGCTGCTTCAGAGGAAGCCATTCAGCATCTCCTCATAGCGCTTGGGCAGATAATGCTGCGGCGATGGCACCAGCAACTCGGCCCAGATCTTTTTGGGTTCCGGCATCAACGCCAGCAAACGCACGGCGAGTTGGCGCACGAGCCTGGCGTCTTTCCATTCGGGCTTGTCTGCCAGCATCAGCAAGGCCGCACCAGACTCGGCGAGTTCGCCGACACATTCCCACGGCTTGTGGCCGGACAGGCCCATCAATTCTTCATAGCCCGCCAGCTGGCTTTCATCTTCAAGCAGATTGCCGCCAAAAATAGTTTCAAGCCGCGCGCGCGGCATGTGATTGGCGAGCATCAAAAAAGTGAAACGGCATTTGGGGCAATCGCGGCACCAGCGTTTGGGCTCTTCTTTCGGGCGCAATTGAAAAGCGCGATTGCAGCTGGTGAAAGCGCCATCATAGAGACTGGTGCGCGCCATCAAGCTCGCAATATGGGCTTCCGACAATGGGCGCAGCAGCGAGAAATAACACAGCTGCTTGTCGATATAACGGGCGACATAATCCGACAGCGCGACTTCCATGCCGCTGGTCTTGGAAAACTGGTGATTGATCTCGCGGCCATCGCGCGAGAGATTGCCCTGATCGGCCGACCGCTCATTCGACAAGATCACCGCATCAAAGCCATGCACGAAAGCAGAGGCCAGCGCGATGAAAGAAACAATCGCCGTAATCGGCACATGGCCATTCAGCGCGCCTTGTTCATTCAGTGCGAAAAGTTTTTCGTCGAGATGTCGTTCGATGCGAATGAAGGGCAGGCCGGAGGCTTGCGCGCAATCGAGGATCGGCTTTTTCGGATTGACCGCAAACAGCGCCATCGGCTCTTTCGCGGCTTTCAGGATTTCCAGCGAGACGAGGGAATCCTTGCCGCCGCCAATCAGCACAGCCGAGCGCCGCGCGAGGGGCGCATGCACAGCCTGCGGCTTCACTGCGCCACCAGTGCCGAAGTTTATATGGCCCGCAATGCGCAGATTGTTACGCACGCCGAATTCGCCCAAGCCATCGACATAGAGATTTTCAAAGAAGCGGCGCTGACCCTCATCGGGGTTCACGCCAGCAAAGCCGATCTTGGGCGGCAGGAAGGCTTTGTAATAGGAAACACCCGCGACCAAGCTCAGCGCTTCAAGGGCTGCTTCAAAACCGGTGCGGAGGTTCGAGTCTTTGGCAGGCAGGGGCGCGTTGAAAGCGATGGTCTCGCGAAAATCCGGACCGCCTTCATAAGCGTATAGAAGGTCAACCTCACCCGTTTCATCGCGGGTTTCGAACCCGGCGAAATCAAACCGGCGCGGTTTTGGGGTGCGGGAAAAGTCGCTCATCGGTCTTTGGGGTTACAGCCTCGCCGTTTTGTGTCAAGCGCAGGTGTGGGCCAGGTCACGGGGTCCAGAAGTTGAGGATCCTAAATGCTGTCACCTTTGATGAACCTGTTGCGCAAATGGGTGCGCCCAGAGGCCCCCCATCCGCTGCTGCTCAAGGCCAATGACAGCTATAATGTCTATGAGGTCGCCAAATGGCGCTCTGCTATCCAGAGCGCGGGCTATTTCGAGCGCCATCTGCTGACCACCCTGCAATTTGACGATCGCGCGGCCCTGTTGAGCCACTCCTTGTCTCTCGCCCCCCAAGAGGGGCTGGTGCTGGAATTCGGCGTGGCGGGGGGTGAATCCATCCGCCAGATCGCCGCTGAGCGAATGGGCCCAATCTATGGTTTCGACTCCTTCGAGGGCCTGCCGGAGGATTGGTTTGGCTATCTCCGCAAGGGCTTCTTCGCGCAAGAACTGCCCAAGGTCCCTGCCCATGTCAGCCTCATCAAAGGCTGGTTTTCGGACACTTTGACCGGCTTTTTGGCCCAAAATCCCGGTCCGGTGGCCTTTTTGCACGTCGATAGCGACCTTTATTCCTCAGCCGATTACATCTTCCGGTCGCTGGAAGGGCGCATCGTGCCGGGCACCATCGTGCTGTTTGACGAATACTGGAACTACCCCGGCTGGCGGCAGCACGAGTTCAAGGCGTTCCGCGAATTCATCGCGCGCACAGGCCTGACCTATCGCTATGAAGGCTTTGTGCCGACCGCCCATCAGGTCTGCGTGGTTATCGGCGCCTGATTGACTCGAAAGGCCCTAGCCCCTAGAAAACGCTCCATCAGCGCCCTTCGGGGCGTTTGATATTTAACGCACCCGTGGCCTCTCCCATAGCTTGGGTAGAGAGACCTGTCGGCCCTTCGGGGCAGAGGAGGGCGCGTTCCTCCCATAAGCTGGAGGGACGCGGATTTGGGCGACGCTTCCGGCCTTACGGCCGCTGACGCGCGCGCCCTGCCGTTCCTTCTGGCTTCGTTTGTTTGAAGTTCATCAGAGGAACCGCGATGACAAAGCGCGCAGAATCCAAGTATAAAATTGACCGTCGTATGGGCCAGAACATCTGGGGCCGTCCGAAGAGCCCTGTGAACCGTCGTGAATATGGTCCGGGCCAGCACGGTCAGCGCCGCAAGGGCAAAATGTCTGACTTCGGCACGCAGCTGCGCGCCAAGCAGAAGCTCAAGGGCTATTACGCCAACATCTCCGAAAAGCAGTTCCGCCGCTACTATCAGGAAGCGGTGCGCATGAGGGGCGATGCCGGCGATAACCTGATCGGTCTGCTCGAGCGTCGTCTCGATGCGGTCATCTACCGCGCCAAGTTTGCCCCGACGCCGTTTGCTGCGCGTCAGTTCGTGAACCATGGCCACGTCAAGGTGAACGGCCGTCGCGTCAACATTTCTTCTTATCAGGTTCGCGTTGGCGATCTGATCGAAGTGAAGGATGCGTCCAAGCAGCTCGTCATCGTTCTGGAATCGGTTGCGCTCGCTGAGCGTGACGTGCCTGATTATTACGAAGCCGATCATTCGAAGATGACGGCCAAGATGACCCGCATCCCGCTGCCGGCGGACGTACCTTATCCGGTCGTCATGGAACCGAACCTCGTGATCGAATTCTATTCGCGCTAATCCTGGTTAGCGGAAGATTTGAAAAGGGCGGCTCTTGGGCCGCCCTTTTTTTCACTCAGCTTCAAAAAGGCTGTGACGATGAGCCAAGAAACAGTGCGCGACAGCAATGGGACGATTTTGAATGAGGGTGATAGCGTCACGCTGATCAAGGATCTCAAGGTCAAGGGCACGTCCGTCACGCTCAAGCGCGGCATGCTCGTCAAAAACATTCGCCTCACGGGTGACCCGGCCGAGATCGAATGCAATGCGGAAAAGGTGAAAGGCCTTGTCCTGCGCACCGAGTTTTTGAAGAAAGCCTAATGCGCGGCCCAATCGCCCCGATTTTTGCCCGCCGGGGATTTGGTTTATACTGACCACAGCCGGGCCTGCGGGCCCGCAAGAAGAAGAATCACGGGAGAACAGGCATGACGACTTTGGGTTTCATCGGCACCGGCGGCATGGGTGTCGGCATGGCAGCCAATCTGATCAAGGCGGGCTATAAGCTCGTCATCACCGATCTCAACCGCGCCCAATGCGCGCCGCTTGAGGCACAGGGCGCCGTGTACAAGGACTCGCCCAAGGCGATTGCCGAATCCTGCGAGATTGTTTTGTCCATGCTCCCGCATAATGCGGCGGTCGAAGCTGTGGGCCTTGGCAAGGGCGGTTTGGCGGAAGCTACCAGCGGCGCCAAGCTCTGGATCGATTTCAGCTCCATCGACAAAGAAACCATCGTTAGCGTGAGCGGCGAATTGGTGAAAAAGGGCTGGACGGTTGTCGACGCTTCCGCCGGTGGCGTTGAGGAAGTCGCAGCAGCGGGTCAGCTCGCGCTGTGGCTGTCGGGCTCGAAAGAAGTGTTTGATGCGCATCAGCCGATCTTTAAGGCGATGGGCAAGTCGGTTCTGCATGTCGGTGAATTGGGCACAGCCAAGCTCGTCAAAAATGCCATGGCCATGCTCGCTGCTGTTCAGCACATGAGCATTGTTGAAATTTGCTGGCTGCTCAAAAAAGGTGGTCTTGAAGAATCTGCGTTTCAGGCAATCCTGAAAAATTCGCAGCAGGATTCTGTGGCAACCCAGCGCATCATGGAAGTTGTGGTCAGCCGCAAGTTCAAGCCGCGCAAGTCGTGGATGCCCAAAGACGTCGGCTTTGGTCTCGACATGGCGCGCGAAATGGAAGTGCCGATGCCTTTCGTTGGTCTCGCCCAGCAGATGTTTGGCATTGCGCAGGCCAATGGTTCGGATGGCTATGAAGCCACCGGCATTGCTTGCAACATCTATGACACGCTCTACGGCATCAAGCGCTGAGCGCTTGGTCGTCTTGCGATAGAAAGAGGCGGCCTTTCGGGGCCGCCTTTTTTATGCGGGCTTTGGCAATTCGAGTTTGGGCCGCCAAACGCCAAGCGCCGTCTGCGCGGCGGAAATGGCGAGAATGGCCCAGAGCACATTCCATTCCGAATGCAGCGCCTCGGTTAGTAATTTTTGAGCTTCGGCCAGATTTTCATTCTTGGCGATTTGCGCGGCAAGTTCGGCGGCATCAATGGCTTTGGCCTGCGTGATGGCAAGCGTCGATTCAAACATGGCAAAGCCGAGAAAAGCTTTGGCCCAAGCCCAGCGCCTTTCCTGATAGGGCTTGTGCACCATCATCGACATGAGCCCGCTGACGAGTGAAATGCCAAGCGATGGCACGAGAATATAGCGGGCGATCAGGCTGATGATCTCGCGCATGTCGGCATATTGCACGACGCTCTCCTGCGGGGCCTTCCACAGCACAAGCATATAGGCCACTAGCGCGCCGATCAGGCCGCAGGAAGAGAGCGTGTGCAGGAATTTGATGGATTGGCGCATGGGGCGATTACGCGCGGGATGTGGAGAAGGATCACTGGCGTTGGCGCCATTTCTCCGCCGTCCTTGCGAGCAAAGCTAAGCAACCCAGAAAGCTGCATGTGGGCCTCTGGATTGCCACGTCGGCCTGCGGCCTCCTCGCAAAGACGGGGGCTTAGAGTTTAAACACCAACTTCAGTGTCTCGCGCACGCCGGCGCGGGCGGCTCTTCCTTCAACACGCAATTGCGCGCCGTCGCTGATTTGTCGCCTTTCAGAAAAGCGCCGTCGGGGAGCGTGAGCGATTCAAAAGGAATGAGTTCAATACGCGCAGGCAGTGATGCTTTCGCATCTTGTGCTTGCGCGAAGCTCGTTGCGGCCAGTGTGAAAGCAAAGCCCGCCAGCAAGTTCAGGGTTCGATGAACGATGGTCATGAAAATTCTCGACGGCATTACTTCGCGATGATCAATTTGCCCAAACGCTCGCGCACATCTTTGGGTGTGGCGGCCGCTTCTTCGATCACCTTTTTCACAAATTTCCCGTCGACAGGGCTCGTGTTCATGCCCGCCATTTGCATTTCGTTGCGGAATTCCGGCGTCATCGCCATTTTCATGAATGCTTTTTCTAGAATCTCTGCGCGATCTGCCGGAATCTCGGGCGGAGCTGCGAAGGGCAGGGCCATGAAGAATGGGTTTTCGGCAAATTCGAGATAGGCGCGATCCTTCGCGTCTTTCACCAATTCGCGGCCTGTGGGCACATCAGGCATGCTTGACATCCGCGTGTTGCGCGCAAATTGCACGAGCACGCGTATTTTCTTTTCATTCCACAATTGCGGACGTGATGCCATGATGGCGGAAATATCGATCACCTGACCGTCAATTTCGCCTCGCTCCATCGCCAGCCAAATGTCATTCGCACCGGGGAAGCCGCGCACGACATCCGTATTCACGCCGAGCAATTCTTTGGCGATCAGCGCAAAGGTTGTGTTGGTGGAGCCAACGCCCACACCTGCCAGATTGACCTTTGTCTTGCGCGCATCTTCAATGGTCTTCACAGGGCTCGTCGCCATGACGACAAGCAGATATGCATCGTCAGCATAAGAAGAGAGCGAGCCGAGCCATGTGAGTTTCATCGGATCGAATTGCACATTGGCATCGCCGCAATAATAGAGCTGCGGAATTGAACGACTGACGGTGGCAATGGTAAGCCCATCGCGCGTTGTGGAATTGGCGAGGCGATTGGCGGCGGACAAGCCACCCGCACCAGGCTGGTTTTGCACCACCACACTCGGGTTGCCTTCAATATGATTGGTGAGATGGCGCGCGACGATGCGACCAGCAATGTCGAAAATGCCACCGGGCGAGAAAGGCACGACGAGCTGCACGGTCTTGCCTTTGTAGAAATTGGAATCAGCCAGCGATGAGCGCGGTACAATGGCGGCGGCGGTGACGCCTGCGGCGGTGGCGCAAAATTGGCGACGCGAAATCTTCGTCTTGGACGTCATATGCTGATCCTCCCTTTGGAGCCTGTCTGTCGCGGCTCTTATTATGGTGAAGCCTATGCGAGGCTTTTGATCTTGTGAAGCGGTGTATCTATTCGCGAATGGCCTCGCGCGCCTTTTCGACAATCTCTTTGGGCGTGGCATAGATTTTGGCCACCCCTTCCTGCACCCGCTCGCCACCGGCGGGTAGAATATCGATGCGGGCTTTCTCCGCATCCGACAAAAGCTCGGGGTCCTTCATCGCCAGATCAAAAGCCTTGCGCAGAATGGCGACCCGATCAGCTGGCGTTTCAGGCGGGGCAATATAGGGGCGGCCAAACAATTGCTGCGCAATGACGAGTTCGGCGACTTGGCGGTCGATGTCATTCTGGAAAAAATCCCAGATCATCGGCACGCCCATTTTCGTCAACTCATCAGAGGGCTCCAAGCCAGCTTGAACAATCACGCGCAATTTCCCATCACGAACCCAATCGGCTTTTTGCGAGCGCAAGCTCGACCAGTCTATGCCGCAGAGACCATCTGTTTCGCCGCGTTCCATCGCCAACATGGCAGAGGGCGTGCCGTGATAGCCCGAAATGATGCGGAAATTCACATGAGATGTTTTTTTATGCAGATAAGCATAATCGCGCGTCGAGCCGCCTTCAGCTGAAGCGGAGATGATCGCTTCTTGCGTATAGGCGTCTTTGAAACTCTTGACCTTCGACGTGTGAAAGACTGCGCAGACGCGCGTCGAATTATTGGCGGTGGCCAGATAATGAAATTTTGTCGGGTCATAGAGCCCGTTCAACTTGCCTTCGAGCAGGGGCCCGACGACAGCGCCGGGCGAAATGGCGGCGATGGATGTGCCGTCTTTGGGTGCAACTTTGTAAATGAAGCCCGCGGCGCGCACTGTGCTGGCGCCTTCCATATTCTGCACCAGTACATGCGGCTTGCCGGGAATGTATTTGCCCAGATGTTTGGCGACAACGCGACCGTAAATGTCATAGCCGCCGCCGGGGCCTGTGCCGATGATGAAGGTGAGGGTTTTGCCGGCATAGAAATCTGCGGCCGTTGCGGTATTGGTGCCAATAGCCGCCGCACATGCAGCCGCCAATGCAAGCTTGCGCATCATGAGCTTCCCCTCCCAGAATGCCGGACTTTTCCCCAGCTTAAGGGTGAGCCTAGCTTTGCCTCTGGGTGGGCGCAATTGCTTGTGCGCTGCGAAAGATTGCTTCTGCTTTCATCAAAAGGGCTGATTTCCCAGCACTGGTCTGCCTATTTACGGGCGGCATGATCCGGCGGTTGCGGGGATTTATTCAGCCATCGGCCACCATTGGAAATGAATTTGGCCCGCCAGAGTGCAATATCGGCTGGCCGCTGGTCTTCTACGCCCATTAGCACGCCACAACATTCGCACTTCATGGCGCGCGCCTCGGGCTGCGGCTCATTTTGAAACGTGCAGATGCGGCAGGTGCTTCCCTCTAGATGGTCGGCGGTGTTCACGCTTGTTCTCCCTCGGTGTCGTCACAGCGCGCGGTCAGGCTTCAGCCTTGTTGTGGGTCCGCGGCGCCTAGCCCACAAGGAGAGCAAGGAGCGTGCCGTTGTTGAAACAAAGGGACACAAGCGCGTGATTTTTGGCTCACATGCCCGTTAGGTGACGGGGTTTCATCCATCCTTCAATTCTTAAAACTTTCGTTTTCGCTTCCGCTTGCCTATTTTGCTCACAAGCTCGCCTTCCCAAACGAGAAGAGAATCATGATTGCTCACTTCACCCGCGTGACCTTGGCCGCCTGTGTGGCGCTGGCGACAGCTCTGCCAGCGGCCGCGCAGAATGTCGATTTTTCCGGCAAGACCATCACCATGCTCGTACCCTTTCCGACAGGGGGAGGCGTTGATCTTTGGGCGCGCTTCAACCAGCCGCTGCTCGCCCGCCATTTGCCGGGTAAGCCGACCGTGCTTGTGAAGAACATGCCGGGTGGTGGCTCAACAGCGGGCGCCAATTTCTTTCAAGTCACAGCCAAGAATGACGGGCTCACTTTGTTGATGAGCTCGGCCTCGACGCAGTTTCCTTATCTGCTCGGCGATCCGCGCGTGAAATATGATTATCAGGATTGGCGCGTGGTGCTGGCGGCGCCTACGGGCGGTGCTGCTTATGTCTCTTCCCAGTACGGCGCCAAGTCGATCAAAGATATCGACAAGCTGCGTGGCAAAGAATTGTTCTTCGCAAGCCCGGGGCCGACGGCACTTGAGCTTGTCTCCCTTTTGGGTTTCCGTCTGATGGATTTGAACGTCAATCACATCTTCGGTGTGGTGGGACGTGCAGAAGGTCTGCTTGGTTTCGAGCGCGGTGAATTCACCATCGACTCGCAAACAACAACCGCCTATCTGCGCCGCTCGCAAGGTCTCGTGACAGAAGGCCGCGCCACGCCGCTCTTCTCATGGGGCGTCATGGACAAGAATGGCCAACTCGCGCGGGATCCGAACTTCCCTGATCTCCCGCATATTGGCGAAGCCTATGAGATCGTCCACGGCAAGAAGCCGTCCGGCATTGAATGGGATGCTTTCATGGCCTTCCTGGTCTCAGGATTCCCCGCGCAAAAGCTGATGGTTCTGCCCAAGACCACGCCTGACAATATTGTCGAGACCTATCGCAAGGCGGTGCGCGATCTGTTGAAGGATCCCGACTATCTCGCCAAGCGCGATGAAGTCATCGGCGAATATGAGCAGGTGACGGATGGAGAGGCCGAGCGCCTCTACAAGGCCGGCACAACGATTGCGCCTGAAGCCAAAGCCTGGGTGCGCCAGTTCTTGGAAAAAACCTATCAGGTGCAGTTCAAGGAATAAGCGCCCGCGATTGCGCAAATAAAAAGGCCGGCTGAAAAGCCGGCCTTTGTTTTTTGATGAGAGGAAATTTTATTCCTCGGTGATCTTCTGCATGCGCGCGACGACTTTCTCGTCTGCATTGGCAGCAGCCGCCACGATCTTGGCGAGCGAGGCGCCGTCGAGCGGCTCGAAATCGAGATTGGACTTCTGGATTTCCGCCAGCAGTTCCGGATCTTTCATCGTCGCATCAAAAGCCTTGCGCAGCGTCGCGGTGCGCTCTGCCGTCAGGCCCGGAGGGGCGAGGATCGAGCGACCGATTTCCGCGCTCGACACAGCAAAGGCGAGCAGCTTGCGATCGTCTTCGTTGGTGGCGAGTTCGACGAGTGTCGGCACGTCTTTCAGTTCGGGCGAGCGCTGCGCGACATATTGCACCATCAGCGCAGCCTTCTTGTCGGTGAGCCAATGCATGCGCGTCGACTTCATCGTGTTCCACGAGGTCAAAGCCGCATCTGTCTCGCCGCGTTCCAATGCGAGCAGGCCATCGGTCGAGCCGGGGAAGCCGCGAATGACTTTGAACTTGGTGCCGAGCACTTCATTCATCAGCTTGGGATACGTGTCTGACGGCGAGCCGGGGCCTGTCGAGGCTGTGGGCACCACAACCTTGCGGGCGCCCGCAACCGTATAGCCTTCGGTGCGTGTCGAGACGACCTGTACTTCGTTATTTGAGGTCACGCGGCCGATCCAGGTGAATTCGGACGCTTTGAACTGAACGCCCTTGGCCTTGAGTGCTTCGTCAATGGCGACTGTCTGCGAAACAGTGCCCATTGCCGTGCCGTCTTTCGGCGCAATGCGATAGAGCCAGTTCGAGGCGGTGAAAGAACCAGCACCCGGCATGTTGGAGGCGACAACGGTCGGGTTGCCCGGAATATGTTTGCCGATGAAACGGCCAACCATGCGGCCGAACAGGTCATAAGTACCGCCCGGCGAAAAGCCGATGTAAATGGTGACGTTCTTGCCTTTGAAGAAATCCTCCTCGGAGGCCTTGGCAGGCGCGGCAGCAAAAAGGCTGGCGAGGGTTACGGAAAGCGCGGCTGCGCCAAACGTCCTTTTCATGGGGTTTCCTCCTAGAGATGAGTTCTTTCTGAGGCGCAGGGGTCAACAATGCAAGAGCCAAGCTCGCCCTTTTGGGGTGTTGCCGAGGCTTTTGCCTTGCTAGAAGAGTTGAAAAAATTGTGAGTCCCGGCCCCGCCGTCGGAGGAAGCATCCAAAACCCTTGAGCTCAGCGCGCACCATCTTCTCCCGCTGGATCCCCGATCTGCCCAATGGGCCGCTCGCGGTGCTGATGGCGCTCGTTTTCCTGAAGCAGATCGGCAATGGCATGATCTGGTCGGTGATTGCCCTTTATGGGCAGGAGTTGGGCGCTGGGACCACAATGATCGGCCTGCTCGTCTCCTGCTATGGGGGCGCGCGCCTCATGTCCAATATGCCCTCGGGTATTGCTTCCGAGCGCTTTGGCCGGCGTCGTCTCATGCAGATCGGCTGCGTGCTCCTGACCATTGCCTCGTTCGGTGTCACTTTCACCCGCTCGCTGGAGGCGTTTTTTGTCGGCATTCTGTTGCTCGGCATGGCTTCGGCCTCATTCATGACGGCGGCACTCGCTGCGGTGGCGGATCTGGGCACGCCGGGCCAGCGCCTGCGCGACGCTTCTTTCTATCAAGCGGCCAATATGACGGGCACGGCGCTTGGTCCGGCTATTGGCGGCATTGTGGCAGCGGGCTTTGGCTATTCGGCGCCTTACTTCGTCAACGGGCTGATTGCGCTGGCAGGCGTGATCGCCTTTGCGGTTATTCCTTGGCCCGCTGAAAAGAAGCACAAAGCGAAAGCCGAAAAGCTCGGTTCTCTGCGCGCCATTGCTATGGCGAGCGCGGGCGTCGGGCTCATGTATTTCGCAATTTTTTATGCGCGCACGGCTTCCAACTGGATTGTCATGCCGCTCATTGCGCAAAGCCAGTTCAATTGGGATATGGCTGCCATTGGCGTACTTCTGACAGTGGGCGCTTGCGCCAATCTCGCCGTGCTGCCGTTCAATGCGGCGCTGTCGCGCGAATTTGGCCGTGTGGGTGCGATCATAATAGCGGGGCTCGCGACCTTTGCCGCCTGCGCCATGCTGGCCTTCGGTCACCATCCGATTTTTCTTTGGCTCACGGCCATTCTTTTTGGCGCGGGCTCAGGTATCGCCACGCCGACCCTCATCGCCTATGTCGCCGATGTTGCGCCTGAAAATCAGCGCGGCATTTACATGGGGTTGTTGCGCACCAGCCAAGACTTTGCTTTGATTTTGGGGCCCTTCTTTACCGGTGTGCTGTCGGACAATCTGGGTCTTGGCTATCAGGGCGGGCTGATCGGCTCGATGGTTATCTTGGGCCTCTCGCTGTTTGTTTTCTGGCGCGATGCACGGGGGAAGCGCCTCTAACTCTTGCTTTGACCAGTGAGGTCATCTTATTGCCACCATGGCCGTATGAAGTAATAACCTTCGATTCTTTTAGGGGTGATCCCATGATGAAATTTTCGACCTCGCTCATGGCCGTCAGCGCGCTGGCTCTGGCTTTGGGCGGTTGCGCCTCGACAGGCCCGGCTTCGCCGACGGTGGGTGTGATGCCCGCCAAGGGCAAATCCTATGAAGCTTTCCAGCGCGATGATGATTATTGCCAGGCGGCGGCGCAGCGCCAAGTTGGCTATCGCTCGCCGGGAGAAGCGTCCAATACATCTACCGTGCAGAGCGCGGCCGTTGGCACAGCGCTCGGCGCTTTGGCTGGTGCAGCCATTGGTTCGGCCTCGGCCAATATGGGCAGGGGCGCGGCCATTGGCGCTGGCACGGGTCTGCTCGCAGGTTCGCTCGTGGGTGCGAGCAATGCCGGCAGAGCTGGTGGCGCTGTGCAGGACCGTTATGACATGGCCTATGCGCAATGCATGAAGGCGCGCGGCAATATTGTGGAAGATTCAGCTCCGCCGGTGCGCGAAGTGGTGGTCTATGAGCGCCCGCGTCCGGTCTATGTCGCGCCGCGTCCCTATTATTACGAGCCGCGCCCCTATTACCGCCCGCGTCCCTATTATTATTGAGAAGAAAAAGGCGGGCTCTGGCCCGCCTTTTTTCATTTGAAAATTACAGCCGCGACAGAAAATGCGCGAGGCTCATCAAGCCTTCGGGCCAAGGGCCGTGGCCGGATGTGCTATTGATATGTCCGGCTTCGCCAGCGTCCAACATCGCAGAACCCCAAGCAAAGGCGAGATCTTCGACGGCTGCGTAAGCGGCGTGCGGATCATTGCGGCTGCCGACCAAGAGCGAGGGGAAGGTCAGCGGATCGCGCGGGTGCGTTTCGAACGCGCCGAAATCCAGCGCATGGGCGCGTAGCCATTCTTCTGACGGCGGCGCCACCAGAAATGCGCCCTTCACTTTGCCCGGTTCAAATTGCGCAGCCGCATGGGCTGTCGCGGCGACTCCCAAAGAATGAGCAATCAGAATGACCGGCTTTTGCGCAGCGTTGACGCGATCCACAATGGCGCGCGTCCAGGCTGCGTGATCAGGCGCATCCCAATCCTGCTGTTCGATGCGTTGTGCGGTGGAGAGTTTTTGCTGCCAGCGCGTCTGCCAATGATCGGGGCTAGAATTGTTCAGCCCCGGCACAATGAGAATTTCGGCGTCGGACGTGCGCATGAGAAAATTTTATCCGAGTTTGGCGAGGGCTGGAAACATTTCGATGAGCCAGAAGCTCACGCTCTGCATGGCGCCCGTGAGAAAGCCAATGCCGGTGAGAACGAGAAGTGAGCCCACCACCTTTTCCACCGTTCCGAAATGGCGCTTGAAGCGCGCAATGAAAGCCATGAAAGGCTCAATCGCCAAGGCTGCGGCGAGAAACGGAATGCCAAGCCCCGCCGAATAGGCGCCCAGCAAAACCATGCCGCTCGACACTGTATCTTCCGAGCTTGCAACGGCGAGAATGGCCGCGAGAATGGGCCCGATGCAGGGCGTCCAGCCGAAAGCAAAGGCCAGCCCCATGAGATAGGCGCCAAAAATGCCAACCGGCTTTCCCACCTGCATGCGCTTTTCGCGATAAAGAAAGCCAAGCCGAAACGCGCCCATGAAATGCAGGCCCATGACGATAATGCCAATGCCGGCCGCCCAAGTGAGCACATCCATATAAGCGCGGATAATCTGGCCAAACAGCGAGGCGGTCGCACCCAGCGCCACAAAGACGGTCGAGAAGCCTGCAACGAAAAGCACGGCAGCCAGCGCCACATCGCGCCGCGCGCCTTTGACGCCGTCTTCCGACAATTCTTCGATGGTCGTGCCAGCAATATAGGTGAGATAGGGCGGCACAAGCGGCAGCACGCAGGGGCTCAAGAAAGAGAGCACCCCGGCAAAGGCGGCGGCGGGAAGTGTGACGTCTGTGGCCATGAGGGGTTGTTTAGACGGTTTGGGTGGCCCTGCAAAGGCGGAGGCGGGTGCTATGGATTGCCGCGTCGCTTCGCTCCTCGCAATGACGGCGGGGAGGTTACGAACCAGAGAGCCGTCATTGCGAGGAGGCCGAAGGCCGACGCGGCAATCCATAGCCAGATGTTTCAAGCTCAGGCCCCCCGCTCAACTGGACCCTTGGCCGTGCCCTTGGTAGTTTCGCGCTTAAGCCCGAATCCGGCACCGGAGACCAATGGAAAATTTCCTGCAGCAGCTGATCAATGGCGTGACTTTGGGATCCATCTATGGGCTCATCGCCATCGGCTACACCATGGTCTTCGGCATTATCGGCATGGTCAATTTTGCTCATGGCGATGTGTTCATGTTGTCGGCCTTTATCGCACTGATTATTTTTCTCGCTCTCACGCAGCTCTTGGGGCTCACCTCGTTGGGGTTGGTTTTTCTCATCGTGCTGATGGGCGCCATGATGCTCACCGCTTTGTGGAACTGGGCTATTGAGCGTGTAGCGTATCGCCCGCTGCGCGGCTCGTTTCGTTTGGCGCCGCTGATTTCAGCCATTGGCATGTCGATCTTTCTCGCCAATTTCGTGCAAGTGGTGCAGGGCCCGCGCAACAAGCCGGTGCCGCCCATGTTCACCGATGTCATTCACGTCACCAGCGGCGGCGCGTTTGATGTGACCCTCTCTTACAAGCAAATTCTCATTGTTAGTGTGACGGGCGTTTTGCTGCTGGTCTTCTGGTATCTCGTGCAGAAGACCGCACTGGGTCGCGCGCAACGCGCCTGTGAGCAAGATCGCACCATGGCCGCGCTTCTTGGTGTCGATGTCGATCGCACGATTTCGCTGACCTTCATCATTGGTGCAGCGCTCGCCGCGGTCGCTGGGTCGCTGTATATGATGTATTATGGCGTGGTGAATTTTTCTGACGGATTTACGCCCGGTGTGAAGGCTTTCACGGCCGCTGTTCTGGGCGGCATTGGCTCGCTGTCCGGTGCGGTGATTGGTGGTCTGCTGATCGGTCTGATTGAGACTTTCTGGGCGGCTTATTTTTCATCCGACTATAAGGATGTCGCGGCTTTCTCCATTCTCATCGTCACGCTGATCTTCATGCCGTCTGGCCTGTTGGGGCGACCTGAGGTCGAAAAAGTCTGATGTCTCCCGCTTTGCCGATCACACGCGCTCTGCGCGAAGCAGGATTTGCAGGCCTTGTGGCCGCAGGGCTCGCTTTTCCCATTCTGGTGCTCGGCACAGAAATGAACCAGTCCAACCGCTTGGTGCTGGAGCAGCGCTGGTCGTGGATGGCGATAGCCGCCGGTCTTGTGTTTGTCGGACGCTTTCTTGTGTTGCTGTTTGCAGACACGCCCAAGCGCACGGCCCCGCAAATTGGTGGGCTTGTCTTGTCGCCCGTTTTGTCGCGCATCGGTGTGATCGCGCTGTTTCTGTTTCCGCTGGTGATGCTGTTTTGGTTAGGCCCGCAAGGCTCGCTGAAATGGATCAACAATTACGGCGTGCAGATTCTCATCTATGTCATGCTCGGTTGGGGCCTGAACATTGTCGTGGGTCTCGCAGGCCTGCTTGATTTGGGCTATGTCGCTTTCTATGCGGTTGGCGCTTACACTTATGCGCTGCTCTCCACGCATTTTGGTCTGTCGTTCTGGATATGCCTGCCGCTTGCCGGATTGATGGCAGCGAGCTGGGGCGCGATGCTGGGCTTTCCGGTTCTGCGCCTGCGCGGTGATTATCTCGCCATTGTGACGCTGGCCTTCGGCGAGATTGTCAGCGCGGTTCTGACCAATTGGACGGATTTTTCCAATGGCAAAGCGGGGATTATGTCGATCCCGCGCATTACGTTTTTTGGTCTGCCATTTACCGCGAGCGAAAATGGTTTTGCCGCCACTTTCGGTCTTGAGTTTCAAGCCATCCACCGCACGATTTTTCTTTTCTATTTGATCTTGGTGCTCGCGCTGATCACCCATGTCGTGACCCTGCGCCTGCGCGCTTTGCCGGTCGGGCGCGCATGGGAGGCTTTGCGCGAAGACGAGATTGCCTGCCGCTCGCTTGGCATCAATACGGTCAATACCAAACTCACAGCCTTTGCATTGGGCGCTATGTTTGCAGGTTTTGCGGGCTCCTTCTTTGCCGTACGGCAGGGCTTTGTGAATCCCGACAGTTTCACCTTCATGGAATCTGCCACCATTCTTGCCATTGTCGTGCTGGGCGGCATGGGCTCACAATTGGGTGTGGCACTCGCGGCTGTTGTCATGGTGGGTGGCACGGAGCTTTTGCGCGAGCTGACTTTCTTGAAAGAAATCTTCGGCTCGTCTTTTGATCCTTCGCTCTATCGCATGTTGCTGTTCGGCCTGGCGATGGTGGTGATGATGATCTGGCGCCCGCGCGGCCTCATCTCATCGCGCGAACCATCCGTGTTTCTGGCGCAGAAAAAGAATGTGTCAGGCACACATGTGCAGGAGGGGCATGGCTGATGACCGCGCGCTCTCTCTCCGCACCTTTGCTCTCAATCGAACATCTCACCATGCGCTTTGGTGGGCTGACTGCTGTCAATGATGTGTCGTTCAATGTTGGGCGCGGCGATATTACCGCGCTCATCGGTCCCAACGGGGCTGGCAAGACAACGCTCTTCAATTGCATCACGGGATTTTACAAGCCCGCGCAGGGGCGGCTGGCGCTCGCGCGTGAAGGTGTGGCGTATGCGCAAGATGTGGAGGCGCTGACAAGAAGCGGGCGCCGGCACAAGGACGGCCTCTATCTTCTGGAGCGCATGCCCGATTTTGAAATCGCGCGTGATGCGCATGTGGCGCGCACATTCCAGAATATCAGGCTCTTCTCCGGCATGACCGTGCTCGAAAATCTGGTTGTGGCGCAGCACAATCATCTGATGCGCGCCTCTGGCCTGTCTCTGTTGGGTCTCATCGGTTGGCCGCGTTTTCGCGCCGCGGAAGAACAGGCCATCGACAAAGCGCGTTTCTGGCTCGACAAGATTGGCCTCACCAATCGTGCGGATGATCCCGCAGGCGCGCTGCCCTATGGTGCGCAGCGTCGCCTCGAAATCGCACGCGCCATGTGCACTGATCCGGTTTTGCTCTGTCTGGATGAACCCGCAGCAGGGCTCAATCCGCACGAGAGTGCAGAGCTCAATGATTTACTCCTGTCTATCCGCACCGAGCAGGGCACGTCTATCTTGCTCATCGAGCATGATATGAGCGTGGTGATGAAAATCTCCGATCATGTTGTGGTGCTTGATTATGGCAAGCTCATTGCCGATGGCACACCGGAAGAAATCCGCAATGATCCGCGCGTGATTGCGGCCTATCTCGGTGTCGAAGACACAGAAGAAGCAGCGCAGGTACTGGCATGATGACACCTTTGTTGTCCATCCAGAAGCTGGAGGCTGCTTACGGCCAGATCATTGCGCTGAAGGGCATTGATCTTGATGTCATGCCGGGAGAAATCGTCACGGTGATTGGCGCTAATGGCGCGGGCAAATCGACGACGATGATGAGTGTCTTTGGTCGCCCGCCGGCGCGCTCGGGCAAAATCTTTTTTGACGGGCAGGACATTACCAACAAACCCGCGCATGAGATCGCGCGGCTTGGTCTTGCGCAATCACCAGAAGGACGGCGCATTTTCCCGCGCATGTCTGTGCTGGAAAATTTGCAAATGGGCGCAAGCGTTGCTGGCATGGCGCATTTCCAGAGCGATCTGGAGCGCATGTTCATGATTTTTCCGCGCCTCAAAGAGCGCATCGACCAGCGCGGCGGCACATTGTCAGGCGGCGAGCAGCAAATGCTGGCCATTGCGCGCGCCTTGATGAGCCGCCCGCGTCTATTAATGCTGGATGAGCCCTCGCTGGGGCTGGCACCACTCGTTGTGAAACAGATTTTTGAAGTAATAGCCGATCTCAATCGCAATGACGGCTTGAGTGTTTTTCTGGTTGAGCAAAATGCCTTTCATGCATTGAAGCTCGCGCATCGCGGCTATGTCATGGTCAATGGCCAGATCACGCTGTCAGGCACGGGGCGCGACTTGCTCGCCAACCCGCAGGTGCGCGCGGCTTATCTTGAGGGGGCGCATTGATGGGGGCGTTGGCGTTTCTTCCTCTGGTCTTGCTGGCGCTGCTGGGCGGGGCGGCCTCTGCGGCCGCCGGGCGCGCGGTGGCGCAAACGTGGCGCGCGCCGCTGATCCTTGTCTTCATTGCGTTCCTGCTGGCGCTTGTGATGGTGTTTTTGGGCTATGCTTTGTTTGAGTTGGCGCCGCGCTTGATGGGGCTGGCCTTGGCTTTCGGATGGACGCTTGCAGTCGCGCTGGCGGCATTTCGTCTGACCCGCGCCCGCCAAATGGTCTTTCAATATGGCTTTACCCGCGCGCCTGAGGCGTGACAGCTCGATTGAAACGGGTAAGCTTGGCTCCAGAGATTCACTTCTGCTGAGGGCCTCCCATGAAATCCCCGTTCATCTCCCGTCTGGTTCTGGCGGCTCCCGTCGCAGTCGCACTCTTTGCCTCGTCAGCCATAGCGCAAGTGAAGATGGGTGTGGGCGGACCGATGACCGGTTCATCCGCCGCCTTCGGCTCCATGCTGAAGAACGGCGCTGAGCAGGCAGCTGAAGACATCAATGCTGCGGGTGGTATTCTGGGCCAGAAGATTCAGCTCTTCATTGGCGATGATGCGTCCAAGCCCGAGCAGGGCGTGTCGGCTGCCAACAAGTTTGTCGGCGATGGCGTGAAATATGTCATCGGCCATTTCAATTCCGGCGTGTCGATCCCGACCTCTGCGGAAGTCTATTCCGAAAATAATATTTTGCAGATCACGCCGGCCTCCACCAATCCGCGATTCACAGAGCGTGGCTTGTGGAATGTGTTTCGCACGTGTGGCCGTGATGACCAGCAGGGCGCGGTCGCCGCGAAATATATTGCCGACAAGCTGAAGGACAAGCGCATCGCTGTGCTTCATGACAAGACGCCTTATGGCAAGGGTCTGGCGGATGAGACGCAAAAGGCGATGAATGCGGGCGGCGTCAAGGAAGTGCTGTATGAAGGCATCAACCCGGGCGAGCGTGATTATTCCGCCATTGTCACGAAGCTGAAGGCGCAGCGCGCCGAGGTTTTGTTCTGGGGCGGCCTGCATGGCGAAGCCGGCGTATTGTTGCGCCAGATGCGTGAACAGGGCCTCAACACAGTGATGATCGGCGGCGACGGGATTGCGACAGCCGAGCTCGCAGCCATTGCGGGCGATGCTGTTGAAGGCACGCTGATGACCTTTGGTCCTGATCCGACCAAGCGTCCTGATGCGGCTGAAGTCTTGAAGAAGTTCGAAGCGAAGAAAATCAATCCGGAAAGCTATACGCTTTATTCCTATGCCGCTGTGCAGGTGGTGAAACTTGCGGCAGAGAAAGCCGGAACACTAGACACGAAGAAAGTGGCGGAAGTGATTCACTCCGGCATGACGTTCCAGACCGTGCTTGGCAAACTCTCTTTCGACAAAAAGGGCGACCGCACGGATGCGGATTACGTCATGTATGTCTGGAAGAAGGGCGCTGACGGAAAAATGGGTTTTGTCGAGATGTGAAGGCGCCACGCATCAATAAAAAAGAAGGCGGGCTTGGGCCCGCCTTTTTTGTTTGTCATTGCGAGCGGAGTGAAGCAACCCAGAAGTTACGCGTGGGGCCTCTGGTTTGCTTCGCTCCGCTCGCAATGACGGGGAATTATGCTCCGAACACGCGTTTGAAAATCGTGTCGACGTGCTTCAGGTGGTAGCCCAGATCGAAGAGCTCTTCGAGCTCCTTGTCTGACAAAGCCTTCGAGACTTCCGGGTCTTTCTTCAACAGCGTCAGGAAGTCGCCTTCGCCGCGCCAGACCGGCATCGCGTTGCGCTGGACGTATTTGTAGGAATCTTCGCGCGAAATGCCCTTCTGCGTCAGCGCCAGCAAGACACGCTGCGAATGGATCAGGCCGCCCAAGCGATCCAGATTCTTCTGCATGTTTTCAGGGTACACAATCAGCTTGTCGATCACGCCCGTGAGGCGGGCGAGAGCAAAATCGAGCGTGATGGTCGCATCAGGGCCGATCATGCGCTCGACGGACGAATGCGAAATGTCGCGCTCGTGCCAGAGCGCGACATTTTCCATGGCTGGCATCGCCATGCCGCGCACGAGGCGGGCGAGGCCTGTGAGATTTTCGGTCAGCACAGGGTTGCGCTTGTGCGGCATAGCGGAAGAACCCTTCTGGCCTTCCGAGAAGAATTCTTCGGCTTCCAAAACTTCCGTGCGCTGCATGTGGCGTACTTCGGTGGCGAGACGCTCGATGGAAGAGGCAATCACGCCCAAGGTCGCAAAGAACATGGCATGACGATCACGCGGAATGACCTGCGTCGAGACAGGCTCGACAGCGAGGCCCATCTTCTTGGCGACATGTTCTTCAACACGCGGGTCGATATTGGCGAAAGTGCCGACAGCGCCGGAAATGGCGCAAGTGGCGATTTCCTTGCGCGCATGCACGAGGCGTTCGCGGCAACGCGTGAACTCGGCATAAGCCTGCGCGAGTTTCAGCCCGAAAGTGACGGGTTCAGCGTGAATGCCATGCGAGCGGCCGATGACCGGTGTCATCTTATGTTCCATCGCGCGGCGCTTGATGGCAGCCAGCAGCGCATCAATGTCAGCGAGCAGAATGTCGGAGGCGCGCGCGAGCTGCACGGCCAGACATGTGTCGAGCACGTCGGATGATGTCATGCCCTGATGGACGAAGCGCGACTCGGGGCCGATGAATTCGGCGAGATGCGTCAGGAAGGCGATCACGTCATGCTTGGTGACGCGTTCGATCTCGTCGATGCGCTCGACATTGAACGTGACATTGCCGGCGCCGTCCCAGATGGCCTTGGCGCTTTCTTTCGGGATCGTGCCGATCTCGGCCAAAGCGTCGCAGGCATGGGCCTCGATCTCGAACCAGATGCGAAAACGCGTCTGCGGATCCCAGATGGCAACCATTTCAGGGCGGGAATAGCGGGGGATCATCGGCTGGCTCCGGGTGGGTGGATTCTTGTCGGGGTCGGCGTAGCACGCCTGAGGGGCGAGGGCCTAGTCCGGGCCGGGGGATAACCCCGTCATTGCGAGCAAAGCGAAGCAATCCAGAAGCCTCACGTGTTGCCACTGGATTGCCGCGTCGCCTGCGGCTCCTCGCAATGACGGTTGAAAAGCCTTGCATCTGACCGCCATTCCCTGCATGTAGCGGCCAAATCCCGTTGAGACCTAAACCATGACCCTCGAACGCCAGCGCCTCGTTGAAGGCCTCGCCTGTCTGATTGCCTTCGGCGCGTCTATTCCGGCGGCCAATTGGATGATCGGCAATCTCGGCACCTTTTGCGTGCCCGATGGCCCCTGCGTCATTCCGGTGGCGCCGGGCATGGTGGCGCCCTCTGGTGTTTTGATGATCGGTCTGGCCCTTGTGCTGCGTGATCTTGTTCAGCGCCGTTTGGGCGCTAAATTTGCTCTGGCTGCCATTGCAGTGGGTACGGTGATTTCCGCCGCGATTGCCCCGCCCGCATTGGTGGTTGCTTCAGCTGCGGCCTTCCTGCTGTCAGAGCTGGCTGACTTTGCCATTTACACGCCGCTGCAGCGCCGTGGTCTTGTGTTGGCCGTCTTTGCCTCTAGCGCGACAGGGCTTGTGGTGGATTCCATTGTCTTCCTGCAGCTGGCTTTTGGCTCGCTCGATTATCTGGGTGGTCAGATCGTTGGTAAAGCCTGGATGGTTCTGCTGGCTCTGCCGCTGATCCATCTGCTGCGCCGTCGTGATGAACGCATTGGATTGCAGCCGGCCTGAGGTTTCATCGGCGGGGAAAGAATGTTAGTCCCCGCTGAGTTCATCCGGAGCCAACCCATGCGCCCCATTCAGATTCTGCCCTCCATGCTCGCCAGCGATTTTTCAAAGCTCGGTCAAGAGGTCAGCGACATTATGGGCGCGGGCGGCGACATTGTGCATCTCGATGTGATGGACGGGCATTTCGTGCCCAACATCACTTTCGGGCCGGACGTGATCAAGGCGATCCGCAAATGCACCGACAAGCCGTTCGATACACATCTGATGATTGCGCCGACCGATCCGTTTCTGGAAGCTTTTGCCAAGGCAGGGTCTGATTACATCACGGTGCATGCCGAAGCTGGCCCGCATGTGCATCGCTCATTGCAAGCGATCCGCGCGCTCGGCAAAAAAGCAGGTGTTGCGTTGAACCCCGGCACGCCGGAAGATCTCGTCGAATATTTGCTCGATGATGTGGATCTTATTCTCGCCATGACGGTGAACCCGGGCTTTGGTGGCCAGAGCTTCATTCGCCCCGTGCTCGAAAAAGTGCGTCGCATCCGCGCTATGGTAGGTGACCGCCCGATCGACATTGAAGTCGATGGTGGCGTGACAGCCGACAATGCAGGTGATTGCGCCAAAGCCGGCGCGAATTTTCTGGTGGCGGGTTCGGCTGCCTTTAAGGGCGGGCCGAATGCTTATGCGGCCAATATTGAAGCGATCCGCAAGGCAGCGCTGTCCGCGCGTGGCGAGCTGGTTTAAAGCCTCGTCATTGCGAGGAGGCCGCAGGCCGACGCGGCAACCCAGTTGCGGCGCGTGAGGCCTCTGGGTTGCTTCGCTTCGCTCGCAATGACGGCGCTAGGTTGCCGTCAAATCCCCATATCGTCGAAAACTTCCTGCGCCAGTTTGAAGGCGTGATTGGCTGGCGGGACGCCGGCGTAAATCGCGCATTGCAGGATGATTTCTTTCAACTCGTCCTTTGTCAGGCCGTTGTTGAAGCAAGCGCGCACATGCAGCTTGAACTCTTCCCAATTGCGCGTCGAAATGGTGGACGACAGCACAACAACCGAACGCGTGCGGCGATCCAAACCGGGGCGCGACCAGATGTCCCCCCAGGCTGTGCGCTGGATAAAATCAAACCAATCGGCGTTGAATTCGCTCTGCGCTTTGTTGGACTTGTCCACCCAAGCGTTGCCGAGCACTTCGCGTCGGACCTTGATGCCTTGCTGGAGGCGGGTCTTGTCATCCATTAGCGCGCACTCCTCTTCTTGGTCTTTTTCGCCGGACGGCGTGTGGCTTTCTTTGCGACTTTCTTGGCCACTTTCTTAACGGCTTTCTTCGCTGTCTTTTTCGTCGTCTTCTTGGCCGCTTTCTTCACCGTCTTTGCAGCAACTTTCTTCGAGGCTTTTTTGGCATTTGTCTTGGTGGCCTTTTTCGTGGCTTTCTTGGCCACCTTTTTCGCCGCCTTTTTCGTCACAGCTTTCTTCTTGGCTGCTTTCTTTGTAGTCTTCTTTTTCGGCGCAGCTTTTTTCTTTGCTGGCGCCTTCTGGACCTTGGCTGCCTTGGTCAGGAATTGCATCACCGCGCGAGCGAAAGCATCGGGCATTTCCACATTTGACAAATGCGCGGCATCAAGCTCGACATAATCGCTGCCTTCAATGACGGAGGCGAGTTCCATGCCGAGTTTTGGCGGGGTTGCCGGATCGCGCGTGCCGGCAATCACCAGCACGGGTGCGCAGGCGCGGCGCACAGTCTCGCGCTGGTCCATGTCGCGGACAGCTGCGCAAGCGGCGATATAGCCTTGTGCAGGTGTGTTCACGAGCATGTCGGCGATGCGCTGCACGGCGGCAGGCTCGCGGGCCTGAAATTCGGGTGTGAACCAACGCTCGATCACGCCACCTGTAATGGAGGCCATGCCGTTCTTCTGCACATTCACGATGCGCGTGTTCCACGGGCGCGCATCGGGCATGTAGGCGGAGGTATTGGCGAGCACGGCGCGGGTGATGCGCTCGGGCGCATGGGCCAAGAGCCATTGGCCGACCATGCCGCCCATGGAAAGGCCGAGCCAATTGACGCTGGAGAGGTCCAGCGCATCCATAATGGCGAGGGCGTCCTGGCCCAGCATGGCGATGGAATAGGGGCCTTCATTGGCGACCGAGCCGCCGTGCCCACGGGAATCATAGCGCACGACGCGGAATTTTTTGGTCAGCGCGGGCATTTGCGCGTCCCACATATGCAGGTCCGTGCCCAGCGAATTGGAGAGCATCAGGACGGGCGCGGTGGCCGGCCCTTCGATTTCAACGCGGAATTGTCCGGTTTTGGTGGCGAGGTGACCCATGCTCTCTTGCTCCTGTTGCACGCGGGCTTTAACACAAAAGGTGACGGGGCGCGGCAAAAGCGCATAAACCGGCGGGAGCTCGAGTGCAACCGGCGGCGGCCAGCAAGGCCGGCAGAGCGCCCAAGGCAAAACTTGGAGGAGACAGCATCATGGCGATGACGATGACCGGGGAAGTGGCACTTCCCGCGAACCGCGAGACGGTCTGGGCGAAGCTCAATGACCCGGCCGTGCTGAAAGCCTGCATCCCCGGCTGCGAGACGCTGGACAAGAGCGGCGACAATGGCTTTTCCGCCGTTGTGAAGCTCAAGATCGGCCCGGTCTCGGCGACTTTCAAAGGTTCCGTCGAACTTTCCGACCTCGACCCGCCCAATGGCTACCGCATTTCGGGCCAGGGTGAGGGCGGCGTGGCCGGCTTTGCCAAGGGTGGCGCAACGGTTCGCCTGCTGCCGCCGGCTGAAGGCCAAGAAGGCTGCATCCTGTCCTATGACGTGGAAGCTAATGTGGGTGGCAAAATTGCCCAGCTTGGCGCGCGGCTTATCGATGGCGTGGCCAAGAAAATGGCTGACCAGTTTTTCAACAATTTTGCCGAAGCGGTGAAGGCGGGCTGAGCGGCCTGTCTGAAACAGCATTCTTACCGGTTTTATTTGGAGGAAGAGGCGCATGGCCAGCGTAACCCTGATGGTGAATGGTAAGTCTGTGACGCGTGATGTGGATCCGCGTACGCTTCTGGTCGAATTTTTGCGCGAAAATATGCGCCTCACTGGCACACATGTGGGTTGCGACACCACGCAATGCGGCTGCTGCACGGTGCATGTGAATGGCGAAGCCATGAAGAGCTGCACGCTTCTCGCAGTCGCCGTTGATGGCGCCACCATCACGACCATTGAAGGTCTGGCTAGGGGCGACGATTTGCATCCGATGCAGGCGGCTTTCCGCGAGCATCATGGTTTGCAATGCGGCTTCTGCACGCCGGGCATGATTATGAGCGCAGTGGATATGGTGCGCCGTAAGGGCAGCGATCTCGACGACAAGACCATCCGCGAAGAGCTCGAAGGTAATATTTGCCGCTGCACGGGGTACCATAATATTGTCAAAGCCATTCACTATGGCGCCGAAGCCATGGGCAAAACAGGCACGGCGGCGGAATAAACAGCCACCCCACATTCAAACATCGCGCGCCGTCTGGCCGCGCTGAGGGAGCAAGAAAATGTATCCGTTCAACTATCATCGCCCAAGCACGCTGGCCGATGCGGTGAAATTGGCAGGCGGTGACGAAGCCAAGATCATGGCGGGCGGCATGACATTGCTGCCGACGATGAAGCAGCGCTTGGCAGCGCCTTCCGACCTTGTTGATCTGAACGCATTGGGCCTCTCCGGCATCACGATTGCTGGTGGCAAGGTGACGATTGGCGCGATGACGCGCCATGCCGATGTGGCGGGCTCGGCTGAGCTGAAGAAAGCTATTCCGGCGCTCGCGGAACTCGCTGGCATGATCGGTGATCCGATGGTGCGCCATCGGGGCACGATTGGCGGCTCGGTGGCCAATGATGATCCGGCAGCGGATTATCCGTCAGCTTGCTTGGCACTGGGCGCAACCATTGTCACCAATACGCGCGAGATGGCGGCGGATGATTTCTTTGTTGGCCTGTTCGAGACGGCTTTGCAGCCGGGCGAGATCATCACCAAGATCATCTTCCCTGTGCCGGAAAAGGCGAACTACCAAAAGTTCCGCAATCCCGCTTCGCGCTATGCGATCGTCGGCGTGTTTGTCGCCAAGTTTGCGGCAGGCGTGCGTGTGGCGGTGACGGGTGCGGGCTCTGGTGGCGTGTTTCGCCAGTTTGATTTCGAAGACGCGCTGTCGAAAGATTTTTCGGCGAAAGCGATTGAAGGCATCAAGCAATCGGCTGATGGTTTGAATGCCGACATTCATGCTGATGCCGCCTATCGCGCGCATCTGATCGGTGTGATGGCGCGCCGCGCGGTTGAGGCTGCGAAGTAAGACGTCGCTCCGTCTTTGCGAGCGTAGCGAAGCAATCCAGAAAGCCCCACGTGCGGCCTCTGGATTGCCGCGTCGGGCTAAAGCCCTCCTCGCAATGACGAGGGTGGGAACGGAGTGAGCCTTGGCCAACCTGCCTGCATCCATCGACGAGACACTCACACTTCTCACGCGCGGTGGCTATGTCGCTGATCGGTCACTCGCGACGGTCATTTTCCTGTCGCTGAAAATGGGTCGCCCGCTTTTCTTGGAAGGCGAAGCTGGCGTCGGCAAGACAGAGATTGCCAAGGTGCTTTCATCCACTTTGGGCCGCAAGCTCATTCGTCTGCAATGTTACGAGGGGCTCGATGTCTCCTCTGCGGTTTATGAATGGGATTATGCGCGCCAGATGATGGCGATCCGTCTGGCTGAAGCGAGTGGCGAGCAGGATCGTGCGCGCATCGAACATGATGTGTTTTCGGAACGCTATCTGATCAAGCGCCCGCTCTTGCAGGCACTCGAAACTTTTACCGAAGGCCCGCCGGTTCTGCTGGTCGATGAGCTGGATCGCACAGACGAAGCTTTTGAGGCTTTTCTGCTCGAAATCCTCTCCGACTTTCAAGTCAGCGTGCCCGAGCTTGGGACGATCCGCGCGGAACATGCACCAATCGTCATCATCACCTCGAACCGTACGCGCGAAGTGCATGATGCTTTGAAGCGCCGCTGTCTTTATCATTGGGTGGATTATCCCAACGCCGCGCGCGAGCTCGAAATTTTACGCGTGAAAGTGCCGGGCACGGCTGAAGCCTTGTCGCGCGAAATTGTCGGCTTCGTGCAGGCTTTGCGCAAAGTGGATTTGTTCAAACAGCCCGGCATTGCCGAGACTTTGGATTGGGCGTCAGCCCTCACCGAACTCGACGCTGTTTCGCTTGATCCGGCAACCATTGCCGACACGCTCGGTGTGCTTTTGAAATATCAGGACGACATTCAAAAGCTGCAAGGCAGCGAATTGCAAAAGACGCTCGATGCGGCCAAGGCCGCTTCCGCCTGAGCATGGGCAAGCTCGCCGACAATATCGCGCATTTCGGTCGCCTTTTGCGGGAAGCGGGTCTGCCAGTTGGCCCCGGCCATATGCTTGACGCTGTGCGCGCCATCGAAGTCGCGGGCATTTCCTCGCGCGAAGATTTTCGCAGCGTGCTGCATGCGGTCTTTGTCAGCAAGCATGAGCAGAGCCTCATCTTTCATGCGGCTTTCGATATTTTCTGGAAGAAGCGCGGCTTTGTTGAAAAGCTGATTGCCATGATGTCGCCCATGGCCGAGCCGCAGAAGCAGGCGGCCAAGCCCGCACCCGGTGCAACGCGCCTCTCCGAAGCGATTGCCGGAAAGCGCCCGAAGCGCGAGGCCGTGCCCGAGATCGAACAAGATATGCGCCTCACAATGTCGGCAGATGAAATTTTGCAGAGAAAAGATTTCGCGCAAATGAGCGTGGATGAATTGCGCCGCGCCGAAGAGGCGATTGCGCGCATGAAGCTGCCTGATGATCATATCCGTCTGCGCCGCTTTCGCCCTGATGCGCGGGGCTCGCGGCTTGATCCACGCGCCACCTTGCGGCTGGCGTTGTCGCGCGGTGGCGATATGTTCCAGATTGCGCGGCGTGAACCGGCCTTGCGCGCGCCGCCCATTGTCGCGCTTTGCGATATATCGGGCTCGATGAGTGAATATACGCGGGTCTTTTTGCATTTCCTGCATCGGCTCACTCAGGAGCGTCGCGTCGAGACGTTTCTCTTCGGCACGCGCCTGACCAATGTGTCGCGCGCTTTGCGTCACCGCGATATTGATGCGGCTTTGGCGCAAGTCTCTTCCACTGTTCCCGATTGGTCGGGCGGCACGCGCATTGGCTCGTCGCTGCATGCCTTTAATCGACAATGGTCGCGCCGCGTGTTGGGGCAGGGCGCAACCGTGCTTCTCTTCACCGACGGTCTGGAGCGCGAGGGCGTTGAGCAATTGTCATTCGAAGCGGACCGTCTGCATCGCTCGTGTCGCAAACTTATCTGGCTCAATCCGCTTTTGCGCTATGATCGTTTCGAGCCCAAAGCCTCTGGCATTCGTGCCTTGCTGCCGCATGTGGATGAATTCCGCCCTGTTCATCAGCTAACAAGTCTGGCTGATCTGGCTGCTGCTTTGTCGCGACCTATGCTACAACGCGCTCATGATCCGCGTAGCTGGATGAAAAGGGCCTCTGCCTGATGCGCATGAAGCAAATGGGTTGGACAGTGCTTGCGCTGGTCTTTCTCGGTCTCTCGTGGCTTTGGGAAACCTTTGCACCGCTGGTGCAGGCGATCATCGATTTTCTGCCTTTGCGCCGTCTCAAGGCATGGGCCAATGCGCAGCTGCGACGTTTGGCGCCTTATCCCACTCTGTTTGTTTTTATCATCCCTTTGGCCCTGAGCGAGGTGATCAAAGTGATCTCCTTCGTCGCCTTTGCGCGCGGACAGATTTTTGCTGGTGTGTTGATTTATCTTTTCGCCGAAGTCGTGCGCTTCGGCTTGGCGGCCTATGTCTGGGCCGTTTGTCGCGACAAGCTGTTGTCGATTGAATGGGTCGCCAAGTTGCATGCTTGGCTCTTGCGTGTGAACGCATGGGCGCAGGCACAAATCACGCCTGTGCGGGCCTGGATCCGGCAGGCTTTGGACGAGGCAGGTCTCGCCGGTGGTAAGGCTGGCATCTGGCTGCGCATCAAGGCGCTCTGGCGTTACGCACGGCGGGGGTAGGTCTGCAGCTTACCTTCACCGTCATTGCGAGGAGCGTAGCGACACGGTAATCCAGAAAGCCGCACGGGGGCTCTGGATTGCTTCGCTGCGCTCGCAAAGACGGCGGTTTGTCCTGCGCACAGGCCAAGGCTATATTCATTCTCTGAAAAGGAGCTGACATGCTGGCGAGCGACGAGGACATTCTGGGTCAGGCCGAGACATGGGTGAAGGCCGGCAAAGGCGTTGCCCTGGCCACAGTGATCGAGACCTGGGGCTCGGCGCCGCGGCCTGTGGGCTCGCATCTGGCCATCACCGAAGACGGGCATTTTCTGGGCTCGGTGTCGGGCGGCTGCGTCGAGGGCGATGTGGTGACGGAAGCGCTCGACTGCATCTCTGACGGCAAATCACGCATGCTCGAATTCGGCGTCGCCGATGAAACAGCATGGCGCGCGGGACTTTCCTGCGGCGGGCGCATCCGCGTCTATGTCGAGAAGGTGGCCTGATGCGTCGCGATCTCCTCACACAATTGAATGATGCGCGCCGTGAGCGCCGCGCCGCTGTTTTGGTGACAGCGCTTGAAGGCGATGAGCAGCGTTTTGTGACGCCGGAGACTCTGGCCAGCGATCCGCTCGCCGACGAACTGGACGCCGCGTTGCGCGCTGGCAAAAGCCGCCTGATCGAACAGGATGGAAAGAGCTATTTCCTCACCGTGCAAGTGCCGCCTGTGCGTCTTGTGGTGATTGGTGCCGTGCATATTTCGCAAGCTTTGGCGCCGATGGCTAAGCTCGCAGGCTTCGACATGGTGATTGTTGATCCGCGCACCGCCTTTGCCACGCCCGAGCGTTTTCCCGATGTCGAGGTGATTGCCGATTGGCCCGAGACCGTTTTGCCGCCGATGAAGATCGACCGCTATACGGGCATTTGCTGTTTCACCCATGACCCGAAGATTGATGATCCGGCTCTGGACGAAGCTTTGCGCGCCGAGTGTTTTTATATTGGTGCTTTGGGCTCGCGCAAAACCCATGGCAAGCGTGTCGAGCGTTTGCTTGCCAAAGGATTTTCGGAAAGCGATGTTTCGCGCATTCGCGCGCCCATCGGTCTTGATATTGGCGCCGTGACGCCAACAGAAATTGCGGTCTCCGTTTTGGGTGAGATCATTCTGTCCTTGCGCAAAAAGCCTCTGCGCACAGAGGTGCGTCCGTGAAATTTGGTCCCGTTGCGATTGGTGCGGCTGAAGGGGGTATTCTTGCCCATTCTTTGCGGACCGACAGTCTGACCTTGAAGAAAGGTGAGCGGTTGACGCGCGCCCATATCGAGACCCTTCAGGCAGCGGGTTTCAAGAACGTCGTTGTCGCGCAATTGGAAGCTGGCGATATTACTGAAGATGAAGCCGCCGCCCGTGTGGCCGCTGGCGTTGCAGGCAAAAATGTGCGCGTCGATGAAGCCTTTACAGGCCGAGCCAATCTTTTCGCGCAATGCAATGGCGTGTTGGTTGCCGATCCCGCTTTGGTCAATGCGCTCAACGAAGTCGATGAGCAGGTGACGCTGGCCACCCTGCCGCATCATCGCGCTGTTGTTGAAGGCGAGATGATCGGCACAGTGAAAGTCATTCCCTTTGCGGTGGCGGACAAAACCGTGGCGCGGGCGATGGCAGCTTTCCCCTCGCAGGCCATGAGCGTTGCGCCTTTTCTGCCCAAGCGCATTGCCGTCATCTCGACACTGCTTCCGGGATTGAAATCATCAACTGTTGAAAAAACTTTGCGTGTCATGGCCGAGCGTATCGCGCCCGCTGATGCACGCATTGTTGTCGATGAGCGCGTGGCGCATGAGCAGGCTACTCTCACCGCCGCCATCACGCGTCATTTGGATGATTGCGATCTGATGATCGTTTTCGGCGCTTCCGCTATTACCGATCGGCGCGACGTGATCCCTGCCGCTTTGCAAGAGGCGGGCGGCACGATTGAACAATTCGGCATGCCTGTTGATCCGGGCAATCTTTTGCTGATCGGGCAAATTGCCGGAAAAGCTTTTCTCGGCGCACCGGGTTGTGCACGTAGTCCGAAAGAAAACGGTTTTGACTGGGTGCTGCAGCGCATGCTGGCCAATATTCCTGTGACTGCGGCCGATATTCGCCGCATGGGTTCGGGTGGCCTGCTGATGGAAATTGTCACGCGGCCACAGCCGCGCTCGGGCGAGGCCTCGCATGGCGAGGAGTGAGATTGGCGCCATCATTCTTGCTGCAGGCGAGGGCGCGCGTTTTCGTGCAGCTGGCGGCGCAGGCTCGAAATTGCTCGCGCTCTATCACGGCAAATCATTGGTGCGCCATGTCGCTGAGGCAGCTCTTTCAGCAGGTCTCGCAGGCGTGATTGTCGTGACAGGGCATGATGACACGGCCCTTCGTGCAGAACTGGCGGGCTTGCCGCTGTCTTTCATTGTCAATGAAGATTATGCGAGCGGCATGGGCTCATCTTTGCGGGTCGGCTTTGCCGTGCGCCCGGCTCAATGGAAAGCGGCCGTCATTCTTCTGGGTGATATGCCCTTGGTGGATGCCGCGCTCATCGGTCAGGTGGCGGACGCTTACACAGATGAAGCAGCTGCCGTTGTGCCAACCTATGAAGGTGTGCGCGGAAATCCGGTTTTATTGTCAGCGCGACTGGCGCCCGAGATTGCCCATCTGTCGGGTGATATGGGTGCGCGTCAGATTTTGCGCGGGCGCAGTGATGTGCGCGACATGCCTGTGACCAGTGCGGCGGCACGCCTGGATATTGACACGCCCGAAGCCCTCAAACAGCTGTGATCAATCCGACAGCATCTGGCTCCCGTAAAGAGAGGAGAGATGTGGAGGATTGAATGTCGGGCAAGATCGTTATTTTCGGTGCCACGGGTGGTGTGGGTGCAGCAACAGCGCGCCGTCTTCATGCGCAGGGCTATGGGCTGCATCTTGTCGCCCGCAAGGCTGATGCGCTGGCTGCGCTGAGCGCGGAGCTTCAGGCTTCTTCCACTTGTGCCGATCTTTCCGAAGAGGGTGTGTTTGCCCGCGTGGCGGAGGAAGCCGCACAGGGTGGCGCGCTTGCGGGTCTCATCTATGCCGTGGGCACGATTAATCTGAAACCAGCTTCGCGCCTGACACGTGCCGATTTCGAACAGGATTTTCGCGTCAATGCGCTTTGGGCGGCGGAAGCTGTACAGGCAGCGATGCCAGCACTTGCCAAGCAAGAGGGCGGATCATCGGTCGTGCTTTTCTCGTCTGTGGCAGCGGGGCAGGGCTTTCCCAATCATGCGTCCATAGGCATGGCGAAGGCAGCTGTTGAGGGACTGACGCGAGCATTGGCAGCTGAGCTTGCTCCAAAAATTCGCGTGAATTGTATTGCACCTTCGCTCACACGCACGCCGCTTGCCGCGAAACTCACGTCAAATGCACAAATGGCCGATGCCATTGCTGCCATGCATCCGCTGCCGCGTTTGGGTGAACCAGAGGATCTCGCAGGGCTTGCTGCTTTCTTGATGTCACGCGATGCGTCATGGATGACTGGTCAAGTGATCGCCGTTGATGGTGGTCGCTCCACTTTGCGGAACAAGGGCTAAGTGAAAGCTCCACACAAGTGAACCTGCCCATAGTGAGAGCAGGTTCACTTGGGTGGAGACAAGTCGTGTTGCTTTGGTCTTGGGCTAAGGGTCTGTTCACCGGCTTTGTTGAACGTTGGCCTTTGGGAGATTTGGCTATCTCTCTGTCCGGCATTGCTCTGGCTTGTGCCTCTGCGACATTTGCAGCGGTGATGATTGCGCAGAGCGGTCAAGGCGGATTTGTCAAACCCTCCGAGCATTTGGCGATTTTTTCAAGACCCCTCTCGCAGCCTTATACGGGTGCGAAAAATTTACTCACCCCTTACGATCCCATGCCGGTTGGTTCAGTGCGTGCACGCCCGCGCGAGGCCGATGTGACAGCTTCTGTGCCGAAAGAAAAAATTGTCGCAAATTATAAATTGCGCCGCGTGACAAAGGACGAGGCTTTGGTGCAGGGTCCTGATGGATTTCTCAATCTTCGTGCGGGCATGTCTCTGGCCCACGTCGGCGAAATTCTTGCCATTGAAATGCGCGGGCGCCGCTTTGTCATCGTCACAAGCGCCGGATTGATTATCGAAGATGAATAATTATTGCGCGCGCAAAGCTTCGGCTAAGTCACGAAACCCATCTTCGCTGGATGGCGCATGGGGCAATTGGTTGAGTGCTGCATAGAGTTTTGGCACAGCGCTCACCGCTGAATCCAACTCGCCGTCTTGTCCTGGTTGATAACCACCCATGAGCCGCAAATCGCGCGTATCTTCAAAGCGTGAGACAAGCGTGCGCAGGCGCATTACAAGGGCGCGCTGTTCCACGGTCCAGACATGTTGTGAGAGACGCGAAATGGACGCCAAAAGATCGATCGCCGGATAGCGGCCCTGTTCGGCAATGCTGCGCGAAAGTACAATATGCCCGTCCAAAGTGCCGCGTATGGAATCCGCCACAGGATCATTGTGGTCATCGCCATCAACGAGGACCGAGAAAATACCCGTGATAGAACCTGATCCTTCCAGACCGGGGCCAGCGCGTTCCAAAAGTTTGGGTAATTCGGAGAAGACGCTGGGTGGATAGCCGCGCGCAACTGCAGGCTCGCCAGCAGCGAGAGCCACATCGCGCGCCGCATGCGCATAGCGCGTGACGGAATCAACAATCAGCAAGACAGATTGGCCGAGATCCCGAAAATATTCGGCAATCGCCATGGCCGTGCGAGGCGCGAGACGGCGACGCATGGCGCTTTCATCGCTAGTGGCGGCAATGACCACGGCTTTGCTGCGGCCATCGCCCAAAGCATCTTCGATAAATTCGCGCAATTCGCGACCACGTTCACCCACCAGCGCCACGACCACAGTATCAAAACCATGGGCACGGGCGAGCATTGAGAGAAGCGTGGATTTGCCAACACCTGAGCCCGCAAAAATGCCGACGCGCTGACCTGCGCAGAGAGGCGTAAACACATCCACCGCGCGAATGCCTGTCGAGATGGATTGGGACACGCGCCCCCGCTGCAAAGCTGATGGTGGCTCGCCTTCAATCAGGACCGCGCGATCTCCGCGCTGCAATGTTCCGTCACCATCGATGGGCCTGCCCATACAATCAAGAATACGCCCGCGCCAAGAAAGATGCGGATTGAGCGTCACGCGATCGGTGACACGGGCGCGCGCGCCAAGACCAATCTCCACGCGATTGGCAAAAGGTTTAACCAGCGCGCCATCGGCGTCGATGCGCACCACTTCACCGGTGCCTGCTTCTTCTCCGACAATATCAATACGGTCGCCCAGTTTTAGAAAGGGCGTCAGACCAGCAATGCGAAAAAAGGCAGGCGTGATCTCTGTGACAATGCCCGTCACTTCAACAAGGTTTTCCGAAAGCGACTCGAGCCGACCCGCAAAGTCTTTCAGGCGGGCGAGGCTCACGCGCCAGGACCAAGCGAGCGTATCGCATCTCGCCGAGCACTATCTGAAGCATCGAGTGCGGCGCTCACCGAATCAAAGGCTCGTTGTACGGTGATGAGCCGCGCCATTTCGAGAACAGGACTCACATTGCTCGTTTCGATAAAACCTTGCGTAACGGAATTGCGCGAAAAATCGAGAACAGGTTCCGCGGGCTTGTCACTCGTAAAACCAGAATTTCCGGCGGGTGTGAGTTTGGCGCTCGGATCAAGGCTGAAGAGACCAATGGCGCCGAGCATATTGCCGTTTTGCGAAATCATACCATCGCGCGCAATGATGGGGGCGCCAGCAGAGGGATCAAGCACAAGCGGACTGCCGCTGACATCAAGCACGGGATTGCCATTCATGCTGCGCAATTCACCAGTGTCCATCATCTGCATGCGGCCATCTTTTGTATAAGCCGTACCATTGGGGGTGCGAATGGCAAGCCAGGCATCGCCGCTGACCGCCACATCCAGCGGATTTTCTGTTTTGAGCATTCCGCCGTTTCGTAAAGAGGTGAATTCATCTCCTGCTGCCGAAAAGGCAGTTTGTCGATCACCCGTCTGCGCCAGAATGGACGCAAAGGTTATTTCCTTGGCGCGAAAGCCGGGTGTGTTTGCGTTGGCAATATTATGCGCCAAAGTTTCGAGCTTACGTTGGAGAACCATTTGCCCGGACAGGGCAACATTCATTCCGACTTGCATATTGGGGCCTCAACGCAATTTCTGGAGAGACATGAGAAGGTCACTATTGAGTCCAATATTGCTTCCTGAAGGGAGCAAGGCTGCATTGATCGAGCCTGTGCCATTGGCTGCATCATAGGCGAGGGCAAAACGTTGCAAAAAACGATTGAGTTTGGTCGGGTCTTGCAGATCGGAAATCTTCATTTTCTTTTCGATCAAGGCAATTTGCGCATCAATTGAGGCATAAGATGTTTGTGCAGGAATAGAGAGTGCAGTCTGCACGACATTGATCAGATTCTTGTCAGCAAGAATATTCAAAGCGCTTTTAATGCCGGGTGCTTTACGCTTGAAATAAAGAGCAAGCTTAAGCGCTGGATTGTTCTCGCCAGATTCTTTTTCAAGCTGTTGCTGAATATAATTATCAACCGTATTTTTTTGTACTTTATCGAATGTTGTGGTTGCCTGACCGTAAGCTTTGAAATTAAAGACGCTGGCAAATTCTTTGAACCGACCGCTGGCAAGCGTATTGGCTGGGCTTTTGGGATCTAAAACGCCGCCCTCCAAGATTTTGCGGACCATGCCTTT
>Ga0209400_1000396_pt1 | contig 37785 bp, 55 predicted proteins | sample M_130807_EF_Meta_FD_187313 | JGI IMG/M metagenome (GOLD analysis project Ga0209400, IMG submission 187313) | Freshwater microbial communities from Lake Montjoie, Canada to study carbon cycling - M_130807_EF_MetaG (SPAdes) (version 2) | ecosystem: Environmental > Aquatic > Freshwater > Lake... | reverse complement strand
ATACCTTGTCCATCCATTTTTTTCATCTGCATCGGCTTCTAAATCAAAAATTGCAACTTTTGTCCCGTGTTTTGGGTGTTTCATGTAGATGACCATAAATCGCCTCCCGGCTGTTGACGTAAAAAGTTGTGATAGTTGCCCACATAGGGCTGCTCGGTGCTGTGATGCGTTAAGTCTAGATTAGGGATAACCCAAATGTCGCCGCCAGCATCAATCCAGTTGCGACTAAAAGCGTAATCTTCGCCCCACCAAGCGCCCTTGTGCGCGCCGTGATTAAACAGATCAACCGACAGGTTGTACTTGGGACCGTAGCAAAGGTGCGGATATGCATCCATAAACCGCCCTACGGCTTCCTTGGTGACCTTTAAAAAACCTGCTGGTACTCTGGTGGCTTGAATGCAACCATCAGCCCTGCAAACGGGCATAAAGTTTTCGCCATCTTGCAAAACGCCCATGTAATGCTCTTCGTCTTTTTTGAACCGATACAAGCCCGCAACAACATCGCCAGGCGTTTCAATAAGTGTCAGCAAGTCTTGCGGTGCCCATGAAACATCATGGTCAATAAACACAATAACGTCTGCTTTGGCGTCGAGCGCTTTGCGTAGCATGGCTGCGCGGGCTGCGGATATGTATGGATTGCCAACTTCATTGACCAAACCCTCTTCCCATCCAGCCGCCTGAATCAAGGGAATGGACGCCTCAAGAGCATCCAAGCACTGCTGGTATGGGCGCTTGACTGTGGGAAGACAAAAGACAACTTTCATTTAACCGCTACCGCCATTAGGTTGTAGTTGGCCAATCGTTTGGCTTCAACTTTAGAAAAACCAGCGTCATCAAACGCTGTTTTGAGCGTATCAGCCACAAACCCACATTTGTGAGCCATAAAGAGATTGCCTTCGCGCATCGCTTTGGCATACCCATAAATCATGTCCAACCCACTAATGGGGCCACTAGGAGCATTAAGTATGATTTCTTCAGTTGCTTGAACGTCTTGCAAATCTGGCACAAACACCATTGCATAGCCGCCTGGCTTAAGGCAGCGTTTAAATTCTTGGAGCGCGGTCTTGACCTCAAACGGGTAAAGATGCTCTAGCGCATGGCTGCAATAAATGCAGTCGTATTCACCAATGTCGCCCATGTCTAGCATGGAAGCAACAATGTCTGGGTTTTTTGAAGCATCAATGTCCAGCTTTGTTTCCACAAAGCCAGACATGAATGCAGGAATAGACTCGCTCCCACAGCCAACGTGCAGGAGCGAACCTCGGTCCATTAGGATGCCCAGAGTCCCAAACCAGCAAGAGTGTTCATAACTTCTTGCATTTGAGCCACTTGCAACGTACCGTAGCTGGCGCTAGTCACCACGTTGGTAGTCGTATGGGTTGTCGCTGTTGCGCGTTGCACAACAGGAGTAGCACCATAGAAACCGAGCGTAGTGGCTGCGGAGCCACCGATTTGCAAAGATTGACCAGTGCGGCCAACATTTAGAACTTCGCCGGTATTGCCATCACCAACTTGTTCGCCATCACCAATTTTAGGAAGTGCCATGATAAATATCCTTCAAAAGAAAATTAAGCTCCACCCTTCCACAGGCCAAGACCTGTGAGGGTTGCGTTTACTTCAGCGGCCCAAGCCGCCAAGTTTGAACCGACCGTAATGTAAGACGATGCCGACACTACTGACGCTGCTTGATTAGCAGCAGCGCGTTGTACCACTGGGGTGGTACCGTAGAAACCTACTGTGCCACCAGAGGCTTTAGTGTTACCGATGATTGCCGCATCCAACTGAGGGTCGGAATAGGCAACACCTACTGCTTTGGTATTTGGCATGATTAACCCCAAATACGACAAGCCATTGCAGCGCGAATTGTACTGTAGCCATAAAGAACGTCAATACGGCAAGGCATACGGTCGTTGTTGATGTCATATTGACGAACAACACGTAAGCTAATACCGTTATGGACAGCGCGAGCAGCCATGTCAACGCCTTGTGGCAACAACAAGTCAGCAGTAGCAAATGTGATTGCATCCTTGTGGTAAACCAAGTTTTGTGGGTACTGAGTGCTAGCTGTTCCAACAAATGTTACGGCGGCATTGTCAGCCGGAAAGCTGTCAATAGTAGCCAACGCGTTTGCGCTTGTGTACATTGCGGGGCTAACTGCAACGCTTGTAAAAGCGCCAGCAGCAGCAGTGTTAGTGGCTGTACAAACAAATTGTTGCAAAGAACCAGTACTTTCGCGGGTTTGTGGGTTAACAGCGTAAACGTTGGCAACAGTAAATACATCGCCAATTTTAATCGTTGCTGAACCCGTACCACCGTCCATATTAATGGTAGTTGCGCCTTGAGTGCTAACAGCGCCGTTTACCAAAATGGTGTCGGTAGTAGAACGAGTGCCAGTAGTGTGTTGCTTGATTGATTGAGACATATTGACTTCATCAAAGCCCAACACGCCAGTGCCCATCATGCCGTTCTTAAACTGCTTGCTGACTGTGTCTGTTGGATTAAACAAACCTTTCATGCCTTCAACCAAACCAGCATTAGCCGCAGGATTAACTGTTGCATAACGTGGTGACATTGTGGCAGCCGCTTCGTTTAACTTTTGTTGAGCTTGCAACAAGACCAAAGAAGTTGAAGGTGTAGTGCCAGGTGTGCCAACAGTGTTACCAATACTTTGATACGCATTAGCAACGTCAGCATCAATAGAAGATGCCAATTGGCTAATACGAGGCTTTAACACGCGCTCTGCAAAGTCGTCCAATTGCATGGTGAGTTCAGCAGTTGTGAAGTTAACACCAATGTGCTTTTGTGAAGCAACGCTTAGGGTTGTGTACTGTTCGTTGTCGTCTTGCACTTGCAAGGCGGCGCCGTCAGTTACCAAAGCGCGATCGGGTAAACGGATACGGAGAGTTGAACCAATCTTTGCACCTTCAACAGCAAAGCTGTCGTCGTACTGACGGTTCACGTTACGGGTGAGCACTAGGTTGTTCTCAAGAATCTCAAGAGCCTTTCTAGTGATCATGTCAATGGTAAGAATCGAATTACTCATGAAAAAAATCCTTTAAAAATTTTAGCGGGTTGCCTGCGCCTGCCATTTTTTCATTTGTCGTGCTCTTTCGGCTTCAATCCACTGCGAATCCGTCATGGTCTTGGTAGACCGTGGGTCCGTAGTGTCATAAGCAGGTGATCCAGTAGATCGAGCAGTGACAGGTGAAATCGGTGCGGGTGCAGATGTCGTTCGTTTGACTGGTGGATTATCAGCCAGTTTGGCCTCAATCTTTCCAATCTCTTTTGCCTGACCGAGTGGCGTCATGCGTGAGATGCGATCTGCCTCTTTAGGGTTGGAGCCAAGGTAGTAAGCTAACTCAGGGCCAACATCTGAAGATTGAATCGTTTCTGCCATCACGTTAGTAATTGGAAGTTTGGGATTGTACGCAACTTGTTCAAAGTCATCGTACTTAGTCCTAGCTTCTTCTTCAAGATCGTGATAACTCTCAAGAACTGCGGATTGCTGTTTAGCAGCTTCACGTTTGGCGATTAGTTCTTCTGCCTTCTGTAAGGCCAATGCGTCTGCATAGGCTTCAGTAGACTCAAACTGATCAACGGATGCTACGGGTGCAGCTCTTAAAACTTGCGTTTCCGCTTGTTTTTGCGCTTGTTCTCGTTCCCATTTACGTTGCTCTCTTGCAAGACGTTTGCCTATGGCAGCATCTAATTCTTCTTGTGAGAAGGTTTTAGCAACTACTTCTGGCGTCTCCGGCGTTTGAACTTCAGTTGCAGGAGTGGCCGTCACTTCTGGGGCTGGCGCGGAGTCAACTTCCGCTAGGTTTTGGACTTCTTCAGTCATGGTTTCGATTCTTTAGAATCCCTGGTGAACCTCACCAGTACGGTTAATCAAATATAACTGTTGCTACTGGGCTTGTTCCTCCCAATACAACATATAGTCCTTTGCTAAAGTATACACCTGCTTCGTCGCCTGGTAAAGGGTAATTACCTGGAGAGGCTGCAATGAATGTAGCAATCAATGTGGTGCCGCTAGTGCTGGCCGTGTTGGTGTCGTACACAGCAACAGTAGGCGCAGTGCCAGAACTGACAAAAATACCTTTGAGTTTGCCCGCACCAACTTTTACCTGAGCAGTAGCAGTGAGAGCTTTATAATTTGCCATGATGTTTCCTTATGCCAAGAATTTTAATTTATACAAGGTGCGGAGATAAATTTCAATGATATTGTCAATAAGCTGTTGCAATGACATATCACTTTTATCTACCACGTCATACCGAGCGTTTTCAATCTGCTTGAGTGAGTCTTCCAAGAACTCGATGATGTTAGCCGTTTTCTTTGCTGAATGCAAAGTAATTGGGCCTATTAAACCATGTCGTCCCTGATAGGATTCCGCAAAATCATCTGCCGCACCGATAATTCGATCATAAAATATATTCAAGGCCATGTGTTTGCTAAAACTGCGGGTATTCAAATGTACTGAATGAGCAACATCACGGGCTAAAAATAAGAGTCCTAAAAAATCGGCTGCTTTCATTGTGGCATTCCTTGTTGGGGTGGCATCTCTTGTTGGGGTGCGTATTCAGCAGACTCAGGCATCATCTCAGGTTGTTCACGTCCAGGCATCTCGCTAATCAAGTCGCCTGATGTGATCATTCCATGCACAGTGCCTAAAACAATATCTTGAATTTGTTCAGGCGACATAGACGCTTGAACCGCAGTTAAACGCTTAGTTTCAGCGTCAAATGCCTTGATTTGAGCCTCAAAGTCTTTGCGTTCTTGTTCTTGCATCTCAATGGATTTGCCCACATTTTTGATCATCTGGTGCATTTGTTCCATCTCTTGACCCATGGCTTGAATCTGCTGTTCAGCCGCTTGCAACTCTGGTGGCTTGTCGCCGTCTTCCATGAGTTTGGGGTCAATCGTCTTAGCAAAGCGTTTGGCCATCTCTTGAGCGCCTGGCCAATCCATGTTTTTAACAAACAAGTCACCTGCCACTTGCCACAATTGTGGGTTACCCTGTAACAACTGAGCCATTGCTTCCAATGCCTCTTGGCGTTTGGTTGCATAGCCTGGACCTGTTGCCACTACAACGTCGTACTTGCCAACATTGGGGTTGTAAACTTTTTCAATCACAATACCCATTTGGTCTGTAATTTTCTTGACGGGCTCTTGCTGAGTCGGGTCAATCTTGACCATGTTTGTCTCACCATCTAAGCCAATCACACGGGCAATACGCTGTGTGTCGTAAATCTTAGGGATCAGGTCAACAAGCTGGCGCGTAATGTGACGAACACCACGGGCTAAGTTGTCGCCGTAGTGGTATGTGCCCACATCGCCTTCACGTTGACGTGCAAGGATGGCTTTGCCGCTGCGCTCGTTGGAACCCATGCCTAAAGAGGCGTTGTATTGCCCTGTTGTGCTCTTAATGTCTTCAGATGCGCCCGCTTTGGCTTGCAACAAGCCGCTAGAAGCCATCGGGGGCTGTGCCCTAGACGGTAACGGCAATGCCTGCCCTTGGCCGTCTGTAACGTCAGGATTAACTTCCAAATACGGCCAATTGGTCGTATTGGCTGTTTTCCATTGGTTCTCATAGCCTTCAAATTGACCGCCATAGCCAATAAACGGTGCTTTGGGCGCCAAAGCAAGCATCTCTGCCTCTTGGCTAACCCAGTAGTTGTACATACGCTGTGCGTCTTTGGCGTTTCTTACCAATCCTGACACATACAAACGACCGTCTACCTCATACTCATTACCAACGATGCGAACTATCGGGATGTATCTCCCCGCCCAATCACGTTCTTCAAGAATTTCATAGCCGTTAATCTTGCAGTATTTAATTTTGACACGATCAGATTCACGAGATTTTTTAGGTTTGCCATATATAGCTTTCAATTGTTTGTCCTCTGGCGTGCCTTCAAAAGCGGTCACATTGCCAGGGTACAGATTAAGGGTTGCAGTGTCGTGATCGACGTAATAATAATCAGCAACGCGAATGGTGTCTTCAGTTAGCCATTGCGACAGATTTTGGTCGCCCACGCCTAGAGACTGCAATGTTGTAATAGGCGCAGAATCAGGGTACATGCGCATGTAGTCATCTTTACTAATATCCTCAGTTACAAAACACCATTTGGCGTCTGCTCCTGTAGGGTCTTGGATAGTCGGGTCCATGTACACGCTAAATGAGTTGCGTACACGGCCAATTTTGATGTCTTGCTCAAATGTGTCTGCATCGCAGTATTCGGTCAAGATTCGGATATAACCTTCGCCATAGGCAACTTGGTTTTCGCAGGCGGTGTCGTAAGCAACGTCGGCGTCCGAGATGTATTCGATGTGCCTGACCATGCCGTTGAAGACTTCGGCAACTTCAACGTCGGCGTTGTCATCGACTGGAATAACTTTGCCACTTGGGCGGTTTTGCCTTTGATCATTGGTCACCTGCTTGACGTGCTGGGGTAACTTGTTAATCGTCAGACATGGACGAGCGTTGATTGATTGGCCTTGCACCGCGCCGCGCGTTGCCAACACATCCGCTGGCCATTGCCATTGGTTGTCGGGTGAGCCCGCATAAAACTTTAAGTCGTCAATTTCATCTTCACGACTTTCAGACAGCGCATCAATGGCTAAATTTAAACGCGAGCGAGCTGTGGCCAATATGTCCGAGCTACTCTTATCCTTAGCCGAACCACCGTTAGCTACGGCGCCTGCGGCGGCGATGCCTGTGTAATCAGCCATTATTTAATCTTGTTTAATACTTTGTCTACGGTTGCTTTGACATTGTTGCCCGATGGAATCGTGCCATGACAATTAGCCGTAGGTGAATAAGTTTCTTTGTTACCGTTAGGCATCCCGCCGTTTTGAACTTTGGGTTCGCGAGAGTTAATCTTGTTAATCTGTTGGGTTGTAGATTTCATTTTTTACCTTTGGACATGGGTTTTTGGGATGCACGTTTAACTGAATACGCTATTGCCACTGCTTGCTTAATAGGTTTGCCCGCAGCCACTTCGGCTTTAATATTCTTGCGAAACGCTTCGGGGGACTTTGATTTAACGAGTGGCATATTATTGCGCGTGGATGATTGCGTAGTTGATCACAACAGCTTCGCTCAAAGTACCAGCAGTAATGTTTCGCAAAGTAATGGTGCAGCTACCGGCCAACATACTGCTGATCCAAGCGTTGTAAGCACCAGCAGTTGCGTTAGCACTGGCTACATTTATGATGATGACGTCTTTGGCAGTGATCAAATTGTTGGTCAACGTAAAAGTTACGTTAGTCAATGTGGTAAGCGATGCGCCGTTCATCGTGATCTGGCCAGCAGACTTGTTCAGAGTCACACCAGTCGATTTGCTTGAGCTTTGCGTTACAGCGCCTTGGGCGGCAGTAGCGTATCCAATTTCTTGGGTTGCATAGCACGTTGAAAATTCGGGGTCAAGATATGCAACGCCAGTTGCTTGTGAATTAGACATACTTATTTTCCTTTCTTTGCTGTTTTAGCAGAGTTTTTAAAATCTTTAGCAGTTGGAGCGCCTTTTGCGCCTACAGGGCGCATTTTCTCTTTACTGCCTGCTGCGATACGTGCCTGTTTTGCATGAATATTTGCGTAAAGTCCTGGCTTCATGGTCAACACTTCCATCTTTTAAGAGCTGCTTTAGCGCGTTCGCCATCTTTGGCGTTGGCCGCTACAGCGCCCATTCTTGCACAAAATGAATCTTTGCGGCCTTGATCGGCCTTGGTCTTAGGACTAGGTGCTGGCGCTTTAAGGTTAGAGCCTGTCTCACGGTTGTACTTTTCGCGCCCTTTGGCAGTTAACCCTGCGCCTTTGGCTGTAGATAGTTTCTCACCACGACCCACACTAAGAGATACACTTTTCTTCATGCGCCCATCCATCCAGTTGAGGCCGAGTTGCCATAACTAGCAACACGACGTGTAGGTTCGACATACTCACGGTGCGCAACAGGAAAAGCAAACGTCACCGCTATTGCATCCGCTGCGTCAGGTGAAGCCAGACCCCTTGATTTCATATCTTTTTTGCTTTCCAAAAAGATTGTTCCACGTGAATCAGGCTTCATCATAGGTGAAATCAAATCAGTTTTCAAGAACCGATCTGACGGAATACTAGCAGATTTCAACCATTCGCGCATCTCGCCCCACATCTGAGCTCGCATGTTACCGTACATAATCGGGTTTTTGGCCTTGTTGCCAAAATTTACACCTTTAATTTTATACCGCTGTTCTTTCAACCTGTCCACAATACCTGCACCCAACCCACCCTCATCAATTACAACCAAGGCGGGTTTAAACTCTTCAATCGCCTCAATCACGTGACCCACTACAGTCATCGTGTCGTCCCCTCTGTGGCGCATAATCTTCACAATATCGCGCCCCTGTCTCACCGCTATCACTGTTGCATCCGCGCCAAAGCGCGCAGGGTCTACACCAATAATAATGGGCGCTGACTGATCCTTGTACTTAACGCGTTTCATCGCGTCGTCCACAATATCAGCGCCAATGAACTGATCATCCCCCGCGTTGGGGAACATACCGTAGACCTCAACGTGCGCTTGCGCCGAGTCAGGCCCATACTCCGCAATAATCTGTGTATAAACTTGTTTGTCTGTGCCTTCGACCTCGCGCGCGTCCACCACCTTGGTTGTCCAAAACTCGCGTTTGGAGTTAAAGCACTCGTAAAAGTACCCCGTGTTGCGCCTGGGGTTAGAAAACGCTAACCAAAAGCGGTTAGGTGTGTTTTCTGTAAAAAATCCACTGGTCACCGCCCAAATAGTGTCGTCAATACCGCTAGCCTCATCAAATATCACTAGCACACCATCAAAGTTGTGCACACCCGCGTACGCGTCGGGGTTCTCCGCCGACCACAGCCGCCCTTCCACGCCCCAGTAACGCGTGCCTTTTTTCAAATCGCGCTCAACCAGCTCAGTCAGCCATTTTGCAGGCGTCACCCGTGTGGCCGACACTTCAAACCAATGGCTGTTAATTGACATTGCCAACCACTTAGTAATCTCGGCCCACGTAATCGAGCGCAGTTGATTCTCACTGTTAGCAGAAATAATCGTAGACGAGCCAATCCGTGTAGCCGCCATCCAAATTGTAATCCAACTTACCAACGCCGACTTGCCAATACCACGCCCAGACGAGATAGCTTCTCTTAACGTATCAAAATCTGCTTTGCCGTTGTTGGCCTTGATGTGCGAGGCCATGTCTTGCAAGACATCGCGCTGCCATTTGCGCGGTCCTGTGAAATGCTCTAGCGGCGTGCCTTTGACACCCCACGGAAACACAAACATTACAAACGCCAACGGGTTGTCTTTGAGCGCAGGCGCCCAAAGTCTAGCCATTAACTCTTGTTCGTCTTCAGCGCTGTATTTGGTCGTTTGCATCTATGACTTCAATAACGCGCGTTTGCGCTTGTTGCAGTGCTTGCGTGATGGAGATGCGCTGATCCACTTCAACCGATATAGCTTGCTTGGCCACCCAGCCGTGTTGGTGCTTCAATATCTCAAGCGCTGCTTTAGAGTCGCCGTCGTTGGCTGCCTTGTGCAATATGCGTGACATCTCTATTTCGCCATCAGCTTTACCCTTAGCCTGGGCCATCTCCGCAACTGGGTCGAGTTGGCACAGTTGCCTATATTCGGTTGGCAACATGCCTGCCGCTAACGCAAGCGTATCGCCTTTGAGCCCTAACTTTGCGGCGTCATATATGCGTTGCAGTCGTGACTCAGTCGCAACAACTTGACGCGGTGTAAAAGGTAAACTTTGAAACATGTGGCTTTATACCATAAAAAAATAAATAAAAAATAAATTGTTTGCAAGCCCTCCGTCGCTGTGACCTCGGTCGCTCGGCCCTTGGCCGGGGCCTCGAGCAAAAAGCCGATTTCCATTGGGTCAATTTGTCAAATTGTCAATCGATTTTATGCCGGCGCTTCGCGTCATGCGGCCGGCAGCCGCGTGCTAGTTGCTGGCGCCGCCGGCCGGTGGCCATGCGGCCATATGGCCATGCGGCCGGCGGCCGGTGGCCATGCGGCCGGCGGCCGGTGGCCATGCGGCCGGTGGCATTGTGTCAAATTGTCAAATTATTATCTTTTGACAATTTGACCTAAAATAGAATTATGGGTTTTTTGCGTGCGCGTGGTGGTTTTGGGTTTTTAGGTCAAATTGTCAAATTGTCATGCCGGAAAAATCCGCTCACACAACGCACGCCTATATTCATATTGTATACAATGTGTAATTCTACTAAGGTATATATAGAATGACAATTTGACCTAATACTATATATTTTCACTCGTACGCGCGTTAGGTCATTCGCGCCGATTATCGTGACAATTTAACGACCCAAACAACCCAAACTAGTATTAGGGTAAACACCTATAAAATAACTATTGACAATGTAAGATATACCCTTACAATATATATACCGGCGCAAGATCGCGGCGGCATCAACTAAACGAAAGTAGAATCAAAATGAACACACTAAACAAAGCCCAGCAGCGCGACATCGCTAAAATTATCGTCAACGGCGCAACATTAGGCGATGACTATATCGCGCGCGGATTGTCCGCGCTTTACCGCAGCGCGTTAAAAACCAGCCAGCAAAATACAATTTTAGGGCTGGCCATTGTCTACAAAGTAGCATCGCACGCCGAATTCATTACCGGCCGCCGCGCTTAAATTCAACCCGGCCAGGCGCGCAGCCTGGCCACCAAATAAACTAAACGAAAGTAAACCATGAACGTACACCTCACACTAAAAAGCGCGAATGTAAAAACCGGTCCAATACCGGTTTCAACTACTGAGCGCGACAGTTGCCCGGAAGATTGCAGCATGAAAAAAGAATGTTACGCGGCCAGCGGCCCGTTAGCTCTTCATTGGTCCAAAGTGAGCGACGGCGCGCGCGGCACTGATTGGCCTACATTCACTCAGGCAATTGCAGCACTACCGGACGATCAATTGTGGCGCCACAATCAAGCTGGGGATCTGCCTAAAAAGAATAATTCAATTGACGCGGTAAAGCTGGGCCAATTAGTAGCAGCCAATAAGAATAAGCGCGGGTTCACGTATTCGCACCACCGCGATCAAGAATCGATTAATTGGATCCGGCACGCGAATGCCTGGGGGTTTACTGTTAACTTGAGCGCCAATGATTTAATCGACGCCGATATATTGGCCAGCCACAATGCCGGGCCGGTGGTGGTGGTGCTGCCTAGCACGCAAACTGAAAACACGCGCACGCCAGCCGGCCGGCCCGTTGTAATTTGCCCGGCCACACAACGCGACGACGTAAGCTGCGCGACGTGCCAGCTATGCCAGCGCCAGCGGTCCGCGATTGTAGGTTTCCCCGCGCATGGCACGCGCAAGCGCGTTATTGATATCAAGCTGGCCGCATAAATTGTCAGTGCATGGCCATTGTGTGGCCATGCGCGGACAATCCGTCCGGTAACACTAAGGGAAAGTATGATTAAAATAATGAGAGCAAAATATCCCGGCCGCTGCAGCCGGTCCGGCGTCGCGATCCGGCCCGGTGATGAGATCGCATTCGACACCGATACGCGGACCGCGTATATCACGTGCGAAGACGACGTGCACACAATCACGTTAAACGACCAGGGCCGATACCGTACGTTTACGCGTAACACACGCGGCCGCTGCATCGACTCGCCATGCTGCGGATGTTGCACAATCTAAGGGGATCATATGTTTAGTACTTATTTAAGATTAAACGTGCCAGTGTGGGCGAGCTCGCGCGATGTGATCCGCGCAACATATGGGCGCTTGATGCCGGTCGCGCGCGAGCGCGCTCACCGGGCGCCGCGGCAAGCTATTTTGCGCGACATGCTGCAGCATCATGCGGCCGCGCAAGATCTACACGCGAGGGTTACAGCATGAGTAAGCATTACTACAGCACTAAGGGCGCCGCGCTCGCGCTCGCGGACCGGCTGCATGAGGATGAGGTCCACGGTTGGACCTATGAGGTCCACGCGTGCGCGCGTGGTTTTTACGTCGCTGTCTTTGATGATGATGGCCATTTTATGGGGACACTATGAGAGATATTTTTGCTGCTCTGGTAATCGCGGCCGCGCTCACAATTTGCGCGCTGGCCTATTTTGACATTTTAATTAAATAAGGGGAAAACATGAAAACAATCACACTAGGGAAAACCCTATACACCGTGCGCGATGACCGCGACGATATATCCGCGCATCACGTCAAATGCACCGGCAAGCACCGGCGCGTTAAATCTAAGGGCGCCGAGAAGCGCGACTATCCTATCTATTCGGCCGGGCGTCATTCTACGGCCGATTACGTACGCGCCTATGAGTCGATCAACGTAAAGCGCAAGATAATGGCCTGGGACTGGCTGCAGTTGCGGGCCGAGCCATGCCTGGCGCCTGTAGGTGAAGATAGCTACAGCGAGGCAGCCGAGAATGAATAATCTTCATCCGATATTTAAGGAAGCGCTCGCGCCTTACGCGCCGCCGCCGGTCGATTATGAGGCGCGCGTGCAAGCGCTTGAAGCTGAGGGGTTGACGCGTAGCGACGCCCAGGGCGTCGTTGACGCTGAGGACCTAATGAAGGGGCGCGCATGACATTAGTTCTCGCGGTCGTGTTGGCTGCTATAATTGCAGCGCTACTTGATCTGTAGCAGTTGCCAAAACTTTAAGGGCCCCATAATCGGGGCCCTTTTTTTTACTTGACGCGGACCATGCCAAAGCTGGGCCCGTCTTCGACCATCCTGCGCAAGTCTGATTTTTTGCTAGTGGCCAAGTCAGGCGCGCAAAAAATATGCTTTTTACTGGGGTAATCGCCTGACGCCAAGCGCCCACAATCGATCCAACCGGCCTCTTTAAGCGCGTGTAGTAGTGCGGCCTGGGGAACCTTAACGCCTGATGGCGCGGCGCCTGCCAGGCGGTCGCATAGCGCGTGAAAGGGTGATCCGATAACGCCTTTAGAAAACTCGCCGAGTTTATTGCGCATCATCTCGACCAGATAGGACTCGGCCAAACTCATGCCATGCTCGATTAGATTTAATTTAAATTCAGTCAACATCGGCGGCGCTGATGGGTTGAACGCTGCTACATCCCTCTGATGCAACCAACTAGCGATCGCGGCGAAGCCGCCGGCCTTGTACCAGGTCCACATCTGATGCGCAAGCGTTGGCTCCATGCGTGGGGCGTGCGACCATACTGCAAACCATCGGCGATCTTGAGTGTCTAAGGAGATGGGCACCGGATCGTTAGAAAACGCAAGCACAAACATGCGGTTAACCATCATGTAAGGATGCAGCCCTTTGCGGTTGATCGGGAGCATCTCAGGGGGCGCGGCGATGATGGGTTTTAACTTGTTGGCAAGCGCTCTTCGCTCTTTCGCGTCGGGCTCTTTTAACTCATTAATAATCAAGATCTCAGATTCAAGCTGATAGCCCCACTGGCTGCCCAGCGTATCGTTGTCAAGTAAACCCCTGTTTTTAAGATGCGATCCGCATACGGCCCAAATGAACGGCGCCCACATGGTGTCTTTACCTGAACCCTGGTCGCCTGCGTGCAATACGGCATGATTGATTTTGATCTCTGGGTGTTGGACCTTGAAGGCCATCACATCGAACAAGTGCTCAAGCTCTCGCGGATCGGGCACAAGCGCGCGACAGTGCGAAAGCCAAGGCTCCACATCGCCTGCGCCTGCTACGGGACGCGCGTCGCGCCACCGGTTGCCGTAGATGTCACCATCGCGCGCGACGAGCACCGTTTCGCCTGCGGCGTAGGTGATGCCGACAAGCGCCTTGGCGCCTTTGACTTGTCTGTTCTCGTCAAAACATATTGACGCCTCTATTTTGCGCCCATTGTGAATTGATTTGCAGGGGATATGACGAAACAAGGCGTTGAAGGTAGAGCGCGACACTTCGCGCCTGTCGTACATGTCAAAATAAGATTCGTCGTCTTGTACGTATGCAAAACGATCGTACCAGTCGGCCTTCTCGATGCGTCCAAGCTCTTTGCGCTCGACCTCGGCAATCACGGCTGCAGCGTCATGCGTGAACATGTCGGAGGGTTTTAGCTTGGCGAGCGTGCGCTCCATGGCCGCTGCGAGTAACTCATCACGCAAGCCATGCTGATGACGTGGCCCGCCCTGCTCTTCGACCCATTTAAGGTACTTGGCGCTGCCCCACTCGGCGCAGTGCTCATGCAGGCAACAGTACGAGCGATTAAGTGGGTGATACCGACCCATGGGGTTGCCGTCGCTATGCTCGGAGCTGTTGGGACAAATGACGCCCCACCAACCCGACGCATTACCGCGCTCGATTAAGTCGCCGCGCTCGGCGATCCATGCAAGCACGTCGTCGTCGCCGTCGTCTTTGATTCTGATCGGTCCAAGACTAGCTGAGTCTGCAGGCTCAGGCACGACGCCAAGCGCGTCGCATATTTGAGCAAGGGTGAACTCGCGCGCCTGATCGAATTCGACGAGCGCGGACACAAAATTGTCGCGCCCAGGCTTTAAGTTGATGGACCCTGGCAAACGAAAGTTGCGCACCGCGTTGATGGCGCCCCCATCGGTGTAACCTGCAATGGCGATGGCCTTGATGGCAGCGCTGAAGTCTGCTTTGGTCGGTTGATCATCAAGCGCAAACGTGTAACCCCATTGATAGTTATTGGGCGACGTCTCGATCTTCCATGTGGGCGCAAGCGTTGGCACTTTGGCCTTGGTACCCACGTCGTCAAGCACAAGAAACGCGACGTGCTCGCAGTTGGCTGCGCTCGCGGATACTTTGCCGTCTTTAAAGCGCTCGACAATAAAGCAGCCGGTGTTGCCGTACCATGCAGCGCCCGCTTTCCATCTGCTGGGCAGATAGGCCGGCCATGTGCACTTAACTGCCCCATCTGCGTGGTATTGTTGCGCGCCATCAACAAGAATCGGCTTTTGTTTAACAATTAACGTAGTTTCGCCTTCAGGGGCGATTGATGTGATATATTCCAGAAATTCCAATTGTGTACTCCTTTTTAAGCCCGCCTGCCAGCGGGCTTTTATTTGCCATAACGAGACATGATCGACACCTCTGCGTCTAAGGGTAACCCTTCAGCCCACGCGGGTGGCGAACACATCACTTCTTTTAGCCTTGTGGCTGTCTCTTCTGCTCTATCCGACTCAATCACTATTTCATCGTGCACGTGAAGTACGACATCATCGAGCTGTCGCAAAGAATGGCGCAACAAATCGTTGGCTACGGCCTGCGTGATATTTTCACACGCCAAGCCCTTCCACAACCGTGCGCGTGGCCATTCTTTTGCATCTGCTGCGGGCTTCCACGACGCCTTGGCGTAACTTACACCATCATTGTCAAGTCGTGCGTACGGGTAGCACAGCACGCGGCCAGAGGGCAGAGCGTACCAAAGATGTTGGCCGTCAAACATATAGGTTACCCTGCCCGCGCTGAACTCATATCCCTTGTTGCGCATCGAACGGGTATACGCCTCTTCTAAAGCCTGCCAATAAGGTACAGACCAAGGATTAGCGCGTCTCCATGCGTCTACCATGCGCTTGGCATCTGACTCAGGCAAATGAATACCATAGGCGCGCCCCATGGCAGCAAACGCGCCAACACCGCCTGCAAAACCGCAGGCCAACTCCTGCACTTTGCCAATTTGTCTTTGATCTTTAGTGACTTGGTCAACAGGCACATGAAAAGTAGCCGATGCGTTGATGACGTAAACGTCGTCGCCTCTAGCAAATATGTCTAACTTGCGCTCGCCTCGGTTTGATAACCATGGATTGACACGCGCCTCAACTGCAGCCCAATCGGCGACTACTAAAGATTTGCCCTTTGCGGGTATCAGTGCGGGCCTGAGCATTCCTTTGAGGACATCAGTAACGCGCTTTCCAAATTTAGGAACAATTGAATGGCCTCGGACCATTGCAGTTCTAACGTCTTCGGGGAATTCGGCACATCGCCTAGTGAAATTGTGAACTTGGGCTCCGTAGCTAGACGCGCGCCCTGTGGCCGAGCCTCCTGCGAATACAAACGCTCCTCGAACTCTCTGATCTTCCACGTCTGCCAAGCCTGCAAGGCGGCTGAACTTCGCAACCGACGACGCCCATAGGTCGTCTGCGCATTGAATGACCTCGGCAACAGCGGGCGGTACTTCATCTGGGTTCTCCATCGCAAGCAAGTTAGCTCGCACAGTTTTGTCAATCGAATATTTTTTCTCGCCGTCTTTGTAGACAACCATTAGCTCTTTGGCTTGCTCACCAACGCGCTCTAACACCCACTCACGCATTTTAGGCGAGCGCACGCTAGTAATAACGCCCTCGGTTACTTCGGCCACGATTTGCTCAATCTCGATGAGCTCCTCACTTGCAAACTTAACGGCTGCATGGCACAGGGGCACGTCCACCATAACGCCTCGGTCGTTGATGCGCTCGTTGACGTGGTAGTCGGCGAGCTCTTCAGTGCTCAGGGGGCGCATAGCAAGGCTCACAGCGCGCATTGCGCGCACGTCTTGCTCACAGTATTGAATCATCTCAGCCATGAGCTCAGGCGTGTTTTTAAACGGTGGGATGCACATCAGGCGAATGAGTTGATTGCCTCGGTGATCCTTCTTCATTGACGCGCCAGCAAACCTGCCCACATCTTCAAGTGAGCCAGGCGCACAGTTGGCGCGTGCTTGTGTGGCCGTGCAATAAAACTGCTCTAACTTAAAGTCAATTTGTAGCACGTACCAAAAAATTAAACGCTCAAACGCCGCATTGTGCGCGTAGATTAAACCAGTATGATTGCGTACACGTTCAGGGAATTTCTGTAGGGGCACCCACGTCTGCACGTCTTCATTGTCAAACGCATACGACATGCAAAGCACATCAGTGCTCGCGTCTTGCGCGTAGTTGTAAACGCCTGCGGTTTTTAGGTCGCAGGCGCTACGGGTCTCAAAGTCAACCCAAAGAGTCATCAGGTAGCCCGACGACGACGGCCTGCTGCTGGGGCTGGTTTTTCTTCTGCTTCAGACTCACCATCCATGCTCACCCATTCGACAACTTCAAACACAGGTGTGTAGATTTTGCCGTAGGACTTGTGCGCGTAGTGATCCTTTTTAAGTTTCACGATTGGCACAGGCTTGGTCTGATCTTTCTCGACTTGCTCTGCAAGCAAAGCGGCTAAAGTTGTGACTGCACGTTTTCCCCCGACTGACGTCGTGGTGTAACGTGCTTCCAACCCCTTGTCTTCACCGCTGATACATTTCAACGACATTCCAACTTGCGCCTCCCAACCCTTTTTGGCTTGTGGAGGTGCTTCGTCCAACTCAGGAAGAGGATGGCTTACGCTCGTCATCTTCTCGCCCAACACTTCGCCGTCGCCCCACGCTATGTAGCCGTGGACAAACGAAAAAGGATTGACCGCCCAAGTTGACTCATCTTCTGCTTCTGTTTGATCTGCACCAAACACCCAGTGGCCTGTCTTATCCATTTTGAGGATTGCGACACCCACAGGGCCTACGTCGGTTTGAATCGTACGCAAAGCGCTAGAGAGAGTGGAAATTGCGGGCAAGCCCGCCTGAGAGAAAGCTACTAAATTTGACATTACTGTTCCTTATTGAAGTTTAGAGATAGCCCCACGCAAGTGAGAGCTAAGTTGCAACACTGGCGGGCGGGGATCGCTCTCCGCAGCCAATGTTGTGCCTGTAGACACTGACACGACAAGATCGTCGGGCAATGTCAACTTGCGCTTTTTCAGCACCTTCTCCATTTGAGCAGGGCTGAGTAATTCTTTGCTGTATATTTCATTGGGCTCAAGACCTTTGCCATCAAGCCAATGCACCACGTCCTCTTCTTTTGTCCATTGACGTGTACCACGCTTGGCCACTAATTTATAGCCTGGCACTGATGCACCGCTATCAAGGATTTGGTGTGCCAATGCGCGCAAGTCTTTGATCCAATCTTCTAACATATCAGCGTTGGCCAAGTACGCGCCAAGCATAGGAGCGTCAATGGCTTGGATGGATGATTGCAATGCGCGGTCTACGGCACCTGTCATCTGTGGGCACACAGGCTTGGCTGCACACCAACGGCAGTGGTCGCCCGTCTTGAGTGGCGCGTCAGGCTTTTTCGCCATCTTGACGGCCTGCACTAATTCCAACTCAAACTTGGCAATGCGCTCAGGTGTTGTGACCCAGCGTTTGATTTGAGGCGGTTGCACAATGATGCACTCGATTTCAGTTGCGCCCTCAAACGCCCATGATGCTTCAGGTGTGCGCATAGAAGCTGCCGCGTAGAACATCAGTTGTGGGTTTTCTTCGACATCAACCGCGACACCATCGCCGAACTTCCAATCAAGCACAATTGCACGCTTACCGATACGGCCAATAAGGTCAGTAGAACCAAAGACGCCAGGCAAAAGATCACCAAATCCAACGCGAGTCTCAGCTTCAATTTCCATCTCCTTGTTAGGATCAATCTCGTCAAGCGCAGCCAATGCAACTTTAAGTTTATTGTCGATTAACTCTTGGGTGAGCACTTGGTCTTGGTACTTCGTGCCAAGGTAATGCTCAGGCGGGTTGTCCGACATAATGATGTCGGCAATCACGTTGTGAAGGAGCGTGCCCTCATCAGCGTATTTATTACTGGGTTGTGGTGGCATCTTTTGCACCAAAGCCACTGAGCCTGGGCAATTGATGACGCGCTTGGCGGTTGAGCCGCCTACTATATTACTGTGCTGCATCTTTAATTTCCTCTTTAGTGAATGTGAATGTTTTACTGTAGCTGTAGCCGTCAAGCTCTACTGTATTGAACTCATTTGGAAACTTGGCTTGCGCCCACTCCAACAAGATTTTCTCTGCTTCGGTTTGTGTCATTGTTAATTTCATTTGTATTCTCCTTTAATTGATTGAAACTGAACTATAGCACAAAAAATAAATGTGTGTTAAACTTTTTGACATGAAAGAAAAAGAAATCGAAAAATATTTTGTTTGGACCGTTGAGCGCATGGGTGGACGGGCGTATAAGTTTACGTCACCTGGGCGTGTAGGCGTGGCCGACAGGATTGCATGTTTGCCTGATGGTAGTACATGGTTTGTGGAACTGAAAACAAAAGGCGGCAAGTTGTCGGCCTTACAGAAAATGTTTATGTCGGACATGGCGCTGTTAAACCAGCGTTATGCGTGTTTATGGACAAAGGAACAAATAGATGGCTGGGTTAATGTTACGCGACTACCAAGAAACGGCTGCTGACTTCTTGTACGAGCACGACCGCGCCATGATCTTGGCGCCGGTAGGTGCGGGCAAGACGGCCATCACGTTGACGGCTATGTGGGAGATGCTACGCGACAACTACACCAAGCGTTACCTAGTGCTAGCGCCTAAGCGTGTGTGCACCGACGTGTGGCCTGTAGAGGCGCCTAAGTGGGCGCCCATGCTGAGTCTTGCTGTGGCTGTGGGCACGCCTAAGCAACGCCTAGCAGCGCTTAAATCCAAGGCGCAGGTGGTTGTTATCAATTACGACAACATACAGTGGCTAGCAGACCAAGAACTAAACTTTGACGCCATTGTGTTTGACGAGCTCACACGTCTCAAGAACCCATCAGGCGCACGTTTTAAAGCGCTCTCAAAGATTATTGATCCCATGACGGTGCGTTGGGGTCTAACGGGCTCATTCACTAGCAATGGTTTAGAAGACGTGTTTGGCCAATGCAAGATTGTGGACCAGTCATTACTAGGACGCGCCAAGGGCGCGTTCATGCAGCAATATTTTGTGCTGATCAATAAAGACTTTGGTGAGTGGGCGCCACGGGTTGGCTCACTTGCGCAGGTGATGACGCGTCTCAAACCTGCGACATACGTGCTAGACGCGGGTGACTACAAAGACAAACTCCCACCTTTGCATGTGGTTGAGGTGCGTTGTGACATGCCAGATCGCACGCCCTACGAGAAGATGAAAAAAGATTTTCAAGCGTTGGACGTGACGGCCATCAATGCAGGCGTAGTAACTGGCAAGTTACAACAGATGGCTAGTGGGTTTGTGTATGACACACGCAAAACGGCGTCCGATGTACCAGGCAAATTCACAACCACGCAGACGCCTGTGTGGTTTAGCACCCATAAATTTGATCGACTAACTGAACTATTAGAGGAAAACCAACATGCAAACACCTTGGTCGTTTACACCTATCAGGAAGAGTTGGCGCAGCTTCGCCGTCTCTATCCGAAAGCTCAGACGCTTGATAACGACAAAGCAATTGAGCGTTGGAATAAAGGAGAAATAGAGTTGCTCCTTGTGCACCCCAAGTCTGCTGGCCACGGATTGAACTTACAGCACGGCGGGTGCAAGATTGTGTTTCTGTCATTGCCGTGGAGCTTAGAGCTTTACGAGCAAACGATTGGGCGACTGCACCGGTCGGGGCAGAAACATGACGTGTGGTGCTACGTGATGATGACCAACAAAACGGTGGACGAGAAAATTTGGGCTGCGCTTCACGACAAGCGCGCTATATCAGATATTGCAATGGAGGAATTATGCTCAGAATAACTTTGTGGAAAGCCAAACTTAAAGCGGCCAAGGCCGAACTCAAGATACGCGAGAAGGATTACAACGCATCTGGACGCATATACGTGAAGACTATAAAAACCATTAACCAATTGGAGGAAAAAATCAATGCTTACATGGCGAAAACTAAACGAGCAGCTAAAGACCTTGGATGAGGACAAGGTGCTAGAGATGCTGACCGAAGAGCGCAAGAACGAACAGCGCGTATCCGTGCTTGAGAGACTACACCAACGCTACAACGTGTTGCGTGTGGCTCGCGAGCGTATTGAAATTTTACAAGGAGCTAGAAAACCATGAGAATGATATTATTTGTTTTGTTGTTGAGTGGATGCGCTGCAGGCTCATCTTGGAATGCTAGTTTGGGTAAGCCATCTGACAGCACGTACCCTGAACAAACAATGGTGCTTGACAAGGAAGTACCCGCCATGAGTCGCAACCAGGTTATTTTGGCTGTGCAAGAATGTGAGAGCTCAGGCTTGCGGGCGGTGATGATTTTTGCCAAGCGCAAGATTAACAACTACACGGCTGACGTCGTTGCTGACGTATCGTGTGCCCCTAAGTATAGGTATTGACATGAAAATAACTCACCCCACCATCGGCGTTAATGATCCTGACTTCAAATACCGCACTGGCGCAGACGTGCAGGCAACGTGGCGCAGGTTTGGGTGGACGCCATTGCCGCCTAGACCCTTGGCACCCCAAGAAAAGCCCGTGGAAGCCCCGTTGAAACCCCTGCGCGTGGTACGTAGATGAACTGTCCTGATTGTGGAGCCTGGTCTAATGTCAAAGAAACACGTAACAAAAAAACATATCTTTATCGCAGACGTTGCTGCGCAAACGGGCACTGTTTCTCAACCCACGAAACCATTGTCCCAACAAGAGTTAGAAAAGTGGTGGCCGTTCCATCGGTTAAACCCCAAGCTGATGCCTCAACCGGAGTATGAAGATGCCCCATTTTAAAACCTGGAGCCAAGACAACTTGGTTAAGTTTGCGCATGATGCGTACTTGAAAATGCAAGAGCAACAAGATCGCATTGCGCAATTACAAAACGAATTAAAGGACGTTAAAACGATTGGACCATTATTCGTTTATGAGCCTAGAATGCCCCGTGAGTGGGTAGGGCTGACGGATGATGAAGTGCTTGAGTTTACTCGCGCTTCTTCGGGTGTAGGTGTGACAGCATCTGAATTTATCCGTGACATTGAAGCCAAAATCAAGGAGAAGAACACATGACACAAGAAGATATTGAAGAATACATGAGGCAATTAAGTATTGGCACAACTATGGATAGATTGCCATCAGAAAAAAGAAAACAGCTATTTCAGCAAAAAGTTGCAATTGCGCCAAAATTTTCTGCCGATCAGTTTTTAATGCGAGGTTTGAAAGGAACATTTGGGTTAAGCAATCAACACCGTGTAAACATTTCAAACAGTATGAAAGCCAAGCACAAAGAAAAAAATGGATAACTATCTGTTGCTCGTTTTTCTGTTGTCGTTTGGCGCGCTGATCGGTTTTCTTGGGTTGGCTATTTTGATTGGCGTGTTGCTATGCAGCCAAGAATAAGGCGCGCTCGTCAATGCGACGGTTCTGTAACCCTTTGAGTATCTTGCCCCCAGCCATGCAATACTTCAGGAGCTCTTGTGCAGCTTGTTCTTTATCTCCGCGAAGAATCTTTTGACGGAAGGTGCTTCGCTGAAGAGTGCCAAGACCAACATTAAAGCTAAAACTAACACAAGCATCGAACTGGCCCTGGGTAAGACTGACTGGTAATAGAGTTGCCACACCGCGCTCAAAACGAGCCAAATCTGATTTAAGTATTCCATTGACTTCTTCCATTGTAAATGTGCGGTTGTCCTCATCGAGCAAGCACAGCCCCATCCTGTCTTCAATCTTGAGCCTGCCCTGCGCAGGATACAAAACGTGGCCGACACCGATCGTCCAAAGCAATGCTGGGCAACGATATGGTTTCTGACGCACACCCTCGTGGTGCATCATCATTTTGATGGCTTTACCTGAGACGTTCATTTACCGAATGCCCTGCCGCCAAAGTGGAACGCTATGATACTGGCAAATAATGCTTGTGTATTGTCATCCCATAATTGATCTGCTAGCTCATTAAACGGCACGTTGGCGCTAATACCGTGATACGCAAGCGTTGAATCAATGGCCACCAAAAGAAAGAAAAACCCGTAGGTAATAATGGGCCTGACACCTGCTCTGAGGTTCTTCATCCATTGGCTTGTGCCTTCATTGAGGCTTGTGTCGTGGGCGTAGATGGCTTGCATCTCAGCTTGCTGGGCGCCAATCAAGACTTGTTTAGTTTCAATCTCAAGCTGCTCGGTGTGGATGTTTTCCACACGCTCCTGCGCCTCAAAGCCTGCCTTACGCAGTGCTAGCTCACGCTCGGTCTGCATGGCTGCAAGAGCAAGCTCATGCTTTTTGTCGTTGCGGTCTTGGAAGAAGTCTAGCAACTTGGGCAGGCCGCCCATTAAAAAACTAATTAGGGTCGATAGTAGTGTCAGCATTATTTTTCCTTAATACGTTGAGCTACGCCAAGTTTTTCTTCCAAAATGGCAATGTGCATACGGTTAACGTGAATGTCGTCACGGTTCTTTTGAACTTCTTTCTCCAAGTCTTGGCGTAATTTTTCTCTTGCTAACTCAGCACCCGTGTTGCTTGCTTGCTTATTGTCTGAGGTCACCACCAAACTAATCTTGTTATTTAGCACCGTGACTTCGTGAGACAGCGTAGACAACGAGTTCATAAGGTACACCACGCAGGTGAACAGTATGGGCAACAAAGCAAATGCCGTTTTTTCAATCAGTGCGCTTTTAGCTTCCAGTTTCTCGCTCATTTTCTCGTTCCTTTTCCACCTTGCGGCGTAACTCTTGGAGTTTTTTAGTCTCCATTTGAACTTCCTTTTTGGTCTGCTGTATGTCCAAATACATCAGCCCCATCAACGGCAACATACCACAAAAGATGACACAGCAGATGATGAGTGCGGCTAAAAACCCCATCGAATCTTCCTCTCCTCGACTATCAGCCAAAACATAAACCCCATGACCAAGCAAACAAACAATACCGCAAATACATAAATAATATCGTCCGTAATTGTGTCAATCATCTTCTGACGTTTAGCCTGTGCTATGCGTATCTTCCTGTCCTGCTCTCGTCTAGCCTGCTCCTGCTCATGCTGAATTGTCTGCCTCATCTTGTTGAAGCGGGTGTACAAATCGCCCAGTTCTGGAGGGCTTTGATAAATTAAGAGTTCTCTTAACTCCACTTCCATCTGATACATGCGCCCTTCGGCGAGTACTCGGTCTAAGGCTTGTTGATTAAGGTTTGCATCAGGGTTGTGAACCTTTGCTGATTTACGCTTTTCTGTATCGACAACTTGTTTGAGTTGTTCCTGCGCTTTAAAAAACCCACCAAGGCTTTTACCAATATCTTGTACAACGTCGTGGACTTCAGCCCCCGTAGACTTGAACTCCCGATACAAGGCACAGCCTTTTTTAATGGCTGACATGGCTGAAGTAGCCATCGCAAGGAGTGTGATTGGGTCAATGTCACAAGCCTATTAGTTTCTTGATGAACTCGGCAGCAACGCCTGGGCCAAACAACACAAGAACCATGACGGCGTAGATAAGATATTCAATCTTAGTCATGCGCTTGTCGCCATCGGCAAGAGCCTTTTGGATAGACTCAAACCGTTGTGCACAAACCGCTTCATGCACAGCGAATTCTTTTTCTAAATCATTCATTTAGGATATTTAGCCTTGACTGCCAAGCAGTCAGCTATGTACTTGTCTATCTGCGTTTGGTCACCTTTGGCTATACCGTCAAGGTAGTCAGTCATTGGTGGATACTCAGCGGCACGTTTTTGTGCGTAGGTCAATTCTGCTGGCTTAGGACGCAATGCCTCAGCCTCTTCGTCTGTAATCTGAACAGAGCCAGCGGGGAGAAGATGAGCAAACTCAGGCTCAATGAAGTGCAGAGAGTTGTCGGGGGCTTTGTAGTTCATGATTACCTCAATTCCGATGATGTGAGTGTTGGAGTTGTACCACTAATAGTCGGTACATAACTTGCACCAGCTGGAATAACAACCGAGTACGCACTAGCAACGCCTGCTGATGGTGAATTTGTGCCGCCAATTCCATACCCGTTGATTGACAACGAAAATGTTGCAGATGACCCAGCGGCAGAAAATACAAAATAAACGCTTATTGGTTTGCCAGTGGTGTTGTAGTAAGTTGTCCCTGACGCTCTAGTTACTGTTTGCCAAGTTTGCCCATACCCAATAGACTGCAAAGACGTAAACGCTTGACCGCCGGTGCCTTGAATTGTTGATGGCGCGGTTGCCCATGTACCTGCAGTTGCCTGCGTTGATATGATTGCGCCTACAACTCTAAAAGGTAGCGATGTACGCGCCGTTGTTGAGTAAACAGTGCTTGCAGAATTAGAAGCGGCGGCAATTGCTGTAGTTGAAATTAGCGTTGTCTCATCAAGGTTAGTACCACCAGAGATATTAACAACCGCTAATTCAATTGTGCCTGCGTTATTAATAGCCAACACCATAAGGGTTGACTGTTGAGCGCTTACGGTTCCAAGGGTTGCGGTTGAAGGAACTACAACCGATATTGCCGCCGAAACTGTAGACGTGCCCGTTGTACCGCTAGCCAAAGAACTATTGCGAAAAGCAATAGCGCAAGGGTTTAGCGTTATTGTTAGCGCGCTAGATGCAGCAGATGCAGTTATAGGATATATGGGCGAAAATGTGGCCGATGGCAACGTGCTAGAGTCACTAAAAGTAATTCCTGACGTGCCGTTTATTGTGATTGCCATGATTTACTCCACTAAAATGTTAACTGTGCCAGCGTCAAAGGTGTCTGTGCCGTTGGTAGTGGTCATGGACAACACACTAAGCACTCCCGCAAGTGGTTTTGAGCCGCCAATAACCGATGCTGAATTTGTATTACCTTGTCCTTGGCATCCTTGCATAGCCCATGTATTTGTTGCGGAATCTAGTAACGAAAATACAAAAGAGCCATTTCTTGTTGCGGCGGCTGTTGCACCATCATTAAGGTCAAACCCAAGAGTAAACTGAACACTAGCCATTGTTGTGGCGGCAAACCCTGTTGATGAACCAAGATAACCGCTTGTTTCAACTCCAGCAACAGGGCCAAGGCGGAATCGAAGGCTAGATGTTCCACTCATAGAAACGCCAGTAATATTAACAGTAATTCGTTTTACCCAACTAGGTATTGAACTAAAGGTAACTGAAGTTGGGCTTCCTGTAGCGGCATTAACAGCAGTACCTGACACCAACGTAGATGCACGGCCTGCGCCGCCTGCAAATGGATACCAAGTCGTATTGGTCAAGCGGTAGATGTACGATATAGGCTGATTGGGTACGGCTTGTGTGGATGTGCCGACAAGTGTTTGTCCTGTGTTGGCGCTGACGGTGAGAGCTGTGATTTGCTGGGTCGAGCTGAACGTCACCACCATGCCGTCAGCAGGGCTTGCAGGCATTGTGATTGTGCCTGTGGCCAATGTAGCTGCAGGTACGGCGATTAAAGTCGTCGTTCCTGCCGCGAATGTGTAGGTAAACGCAGTCGTTAAGACTTGATAGTCATACGACTGAAGTACACCATTTGTTCCATCTACTTTAGTTGTCATATTAGTTACTCACCTCTGTTAATGTCCATACGCATTGCGTTGCGCTAAATGCAACAGACGCATTTCCTGTATTTCCTCTAAGGGTAAAAGACCTAAGGGTCAGTGCTGAATTTGTTACAAAGTATTCAATTGTTTGGTTGGCTGACACACCGATATTACCGCTTCCAGATAAAGTTCCAAAAGTTACGTTATAGCCAATTGTTGCGGCATTTGTTGAGTCATAAAGTTGAAATGCCGCTTGTACGTTTGTAGCAGCAAGATTTGGGATATATGCCATAAAAGAACAACGCACCAATATCCTAGATGTAGTGCTTTTTGGGGTAATACTTTGACTACCAGCAGAAAGATTAACTTGCGATGTACTTGATGTAGAAGACCCTGCATCTTGCGTAATAAGCATTTGCAAAACACTTCCTGATGGGAAGTTGGAATTACTAGCAGTTGTCAGTATAGTTCCCGTTACTGTCGGCAACGTCAGCGTGTAACTGCTTGCTGAGTTTGGGGCGGCAATGGTAAATACCCCCGCCCCGCTTGCGTTTCCTGAAATGGCTACTGAACTCATGTGTTCTCCTTAAACGACTGACCAGACAGAACCGTCTGGTATGGTAACAGTAATACCGCTATTAACGGATATGGGCCCAAAAGTACCTGCATTAACAGTAGCTGGGATGCTGTAGTCGTACGTCACGGTCAAACCATTTTGAATGAACACCTGATCCGTACCACCACCTGTTGCACCACCACCCAAAGGCCCCCAAGAAGTGCTATAGCCTTCAAACTTAGCTAATGTGGAGTTATAGCGAAGCATACCCGTCTGAGCCGTTGCAGGGCGTTCGCCCGTTGTGCCTACGTTTATGATGGCCGCGCCCGTGCTCTCTAAGGTCAACAAGTCAACCACATTCAAATTGGTGAACGTGCCCTCGTTAGGCGACACGTCACCAATAGCAGGTGGTGAGGAGAGAGAGTTAGATGTCAGCGGTACGGACACATAGTCCACGGTGTACAGCGTGACAGCCGCAGATGTCTTTAAGGTGTACTTGTACGATGTTGTGTCGGGTAGCCACACACCTGCTTGGCCAGACGAGTCCAACACAATCGGGTTGGTGTTTTGAGTCGCGGCTGTGTAGTCGGTGTAGGTGGCAAGTGGCGTTGTTGTACCAGCAGCGTAGGTGTACAGCAAGCCTCCAGCCAACGGCAAGCCGTCAGAGCCGAAGAACTGCAGTTTTGGGGCGGGTGAAAGAGATGCCATTTATTGTCCTCTAAGGTCTGTCAGGAGCCATGTTGTTTAATTCTACGCGAGGAGGCGCAAGCGCGTTGATTACGCCCGCCGCTACGCCAGGCGTTTTCCACTTGCTAGGGTCTGATAATAACTGCAATACGCGGTTGCGCTCAGTTGCAGGTAGCGTGTTGAGCAAATCAGCCGTGCCTTCAGGTGTCTTAAAAGCCTCGGTCAAAGTTTTCATTGTCTTTGTACCTATCTTATTTTCTAAGATACTTATGGCTTTGTTACCTGTGGCAGCATACGCGTTTATGTAGGACGGCAAGCGCAACTTAGATATGTGTTGCTCTAGTAATTCTTTAAGCGCGTCTTGACCTTTGTCCACTTGAGTCTTGATGTTGGCTTCCCGCACAACTTTAGTTGCTTGGTCACGAAGCACGCTAAGTGTGTTGTCGCTCACCTCTTTGGCAATGTCGTAACTGCCAGACCCAAGAATCTTTTCTACTTCTTTAGGTGAATTGCCTTCAACTAATTTTACAAAAGCATCTTTATTGGTTTTAAACAAATTAAGCGCTTCACCTGAAAGTTTCTTTTCCGCAATACGTTGCATACCTTTAGCGTAATCGGCCAAGTATTGTTTGTACCCTACGCCGCCTGTTGATTCAATAGCATCGTCAATTAAAGGTTTAATTTTAGTCAAAACTGACGAAGCCAAATTACGTTGTGTAGTTGCGTCTGCACCAGGATTTAATTGTCGAATGGCGGCGTTAACTGAGTTTTTACGAATAGCGTCTAATGCTTTTAAGTCAATAACGCCGCCGCCATCAGTCCATTTAGCAATATCATCCGCAACCGTTTTAACTGCGCCTGCTAATACATCATTACCTGCAAACTCAGGTTTATTAGCTAAGGTGCTTATTTTGTTTGCAAGAGGCACGCCTTCCAAAGGTTTAATACCTACGCTTCGCATAGCGTCAGCGGCGGCTTGGGCAAACCTTGCGCCTTGGCCAAGGTCAAGTGAGCCCGTGGCGGCTTGCGACGCCCAATCATCAGACATCTGTGCTAGTTTGCCTGGATAGGTAAATGTTGTTGCCCATTTATCTGAAAAACCTGCTTGAGTTTTAGCAGGCGCAGCAGTAGAACCTGCAGGCAAACCCGCTTTAATTTCTTGTAGTCGTGCAGCGGCGGCGGCGTTGTCACCCAACTCAATTAAACGACGAACCTCTTGCACTTTAGCGGCGGCTTGCGCGTTTAATTTACCTGCTTGAGCTTCGTATTCGGCCACAGACTTGCCTAAGTTGCCACGGTTAAGGGCAGCCTCACGTTGTGGGCCTGTCATGGCGTTAAGCGCATTCTTAGCAACTTCTGACGTGCCTCTTACTTCAGTTGCTGTTGTGCCACCTGCCAACTTAGCCAGAGCGTTAACGCCTTCGGCTTCGTTCATGTTTTTAAGGCTTAGTACAAACTTAGGGTCACTAGCCAAACGGCTTTCAATCAACGCCTGCCATGTTGGGTTAGTGATGCCCGCCGTTGCTTGTGCAGCGGTTACATTTGCTGGCGCGTTACGCAACGCATTAAGGACATCAGGTAAATCTTTACCTAGTGCATTGCGTGCAATATCTGCGGCTTTTTGTTTAGCCATCTGACGCATGTCAGCAACTTTACCCACTGCGGCGCCTAATCCTTGCGCAACCACACGGCCACCCGCTTCCATAGTTGCGCCTTCAAGCACGTTTTGAATAGGCTCAGTAACGGTTGCGGCAGCCGTACGAGGCGCTTTGCCACCAATGTAGACATCAGCAAGGTTAAGCGCTTCTTTGGCTATGCCGTAGCCTAAGCCTGCGCCGCCTACAACACCTAGTGGACCTAAAGGCGCGCCAAGCACGCCACCACCAACAGCGCCTAACGCCTCAACAGTAGGTGCAACGTATTCACGGACGCGTTCGTAGGTAGATGGGCCTTGGCGCTCAGTAGGCATACCTTCTGAAGGTCTAGGCATTTCAGGCGCAACCATAGCAGCAAGCCCAAACTTCTGTTTAATAGCTGACTGCGTTGCAGGGTTAGCGTTAGCAAAGTTAGGGTCTTGTGGCGCCCACTTGTCAAAGATAGCCTGCTTGGTCGCAGGGTTAGCATTGACAAAATTAGGGTCGGCAAGAACTGAAGCAAGATCGGCCATAGTACCCTTTTATTTTAATAACGGGTTAGATGTATCAACAGCATTACCTTGGCCAGCAGCGTTAGGTGCGGGAATTAACCCTGTGTTTATCATGCGTTGTTTTGCTGCGTTCCACCCCGCTAATCGTTCACCTGCGGGTTTCATTGCGTTGGAAACATCACCCAACGCGCTTACGATAAAGTCGCGGTCAGTGTTAGAAATGCCAGCACCCAATTTGCCACCTGCTAAATCAGTAGCAATTTGATTAGCTGTGCCTTCCAAAGAAGCGATCGCTTTGCGCCCTTCTGTAGATTTACCAAACAAAAACGCTAGTGTGGCTGCACTGCCAGCTTGAAGACCACCGCTAGTTGATTTTTCAATCAAATTAGATATAGTGTCTTTGCCAGTTGTAGGATCATACCCTGCAGATTTCAAAGCCTTAAGAGCTGCTTGTTGATCTTTAACCTGTTGAATTTCTGTGACAGGTGTAAATTTACCTTGAGGATTTTCTTTGGTTGGAAGCGCAACAAAACCGCCCGCCTGCGCATTAAACACAGGCTGAATTGCTTTTTCTTGCTCCAACTTAAGGCGCCCTTGATTTACCGCTAAGTTAGCCTGAGCAACTGTATTTGTCATCATCTCACCAGGCGTCGCCGACATTTTTTGAACAGAGCCCGGAACAACTGTAGCGGTGCCCCCTCCGTATTTAGGCATAGTTAAAACTTGCGTTTTATCACCTATATTTTGTTGGGTAAAGTGTTGTTCAAGTTGTTGCTCTGCACTTAACGCTCTTCGCATCATAGTGAGTTGCCATTTAGGCATATCTGCGTCTGATTGAGGTAGTAGCCCCGCAAATTGTTGGGCTTGTTGTGGGGTAATTTTACCCGTGTCTAAATCTTGTTTAATATGCGCGGCGGCGTCGGCAACAGTGTTATATTGCGCCATTTGCCGTATAGATTCATTAACCTGATTTTTAGTATTTTCAAATTTTTTAGCTGTTAACTCTTCTTTATTTTTGGCTAACGTAGATGCGTCTGTGTCTTGTTTCGTAAATATATCTTCTAATTTAAGCAGTTGGCTACCTAAACCCGCGTTTTGTACTTTTTGACGAAGCACGTTTCTATCAAGTTTTCCTGTTGCTTTATCTGTAGATTGCGCAACAAATGCGTTTATTGCGTCTGCTGCCGTATCTTCTCGTTGGGCTTTAGCAATCGTATACTGCGCCAAAGCATTTTGATTTTGCGCAGCTCTGCCTTGATTTTGTGCGTTTTGAATAGCCGCAAGCTGACCATACTGCGCCAACGGATCAGCAATCTGTATGGGTCTAACACCTAGCGCAATAGATGGGTCAATAGGCATGTCTGTTCCTTGTATTTTTAATAGTAATTATTACCGTAGTTAACCGCAGGTACTTCGACTGGGGCTTGATATTGCGGTAGCGGACCAACAAAATTATTTGACGCGGGGTTAAATTGGCTATTTGCGCCATTATTACGTAAAGCGCCTAACAAAGCGTTACTTTGGTTATAGTTTATATATGTACCTAAACCACTAGTTAAAGCAGTTGCGCCGCCCATATAACCTGACGCGCGGGCATTAGCCGCGCCCATGTAATTATTGCCAATATTTGTGGCCGCCGTTTGACCTGCGTTACTAAGGTTTGTCGCCGTAGTTTGACCAACACCTGCTAAAGATTGCAGTGGGTTTAGTTGAGCATTACGTTCTGTTTGATAGCGGTTAAACGCATTAGTATATTCTTGGCTACTTAAATCTTGACCAAACCGAGTTGCCGCTTTTAAAGCCCCGCCAGAAATTAAACCGCCTCTTGAAGCGGCAGAACGGTCAAGCGCTTTTAAACCCTCCGAAAATCTAAATGAATACCCAGGGTCTTTTTCAAATTCATTCATACTAAACGGTTTATAGTTTGAGGCTAAAGGTATTAGTTGATTTAACGCGCCCTTTCCCGCCTCCAAAAAAGGCATCTGATCTTCGCGCGTTTGCAAATATTGTTTGTTTTGCAATTCAGACGCGCGGTCTGACGCGGCGGCTTGAACGCCTGCAGCTTTACTAGACGCTCTATTACCTAAAAATGCAGTCGTTACAATCGCGGTTGCTATAGCTGACATACTGACTCCTTGAATTCAATACTAGACAAATCTAGTGCTTGACGATAGTTAATTGTAACCTCAGTACCCATTCCACCACCTTTGCAACCTTCAATATCAGTTAATGCAGTTAAGTCAATATTACCGTTAGGTAACAAAACCATTTTAGCGTTTGGGTTCAAAGAATGGTTGGTGTAACGACCCGCTTGCGTGCGTTTGCCGTCTATTCTAGCTTCGCAAATAATTTGCCCCGCTTTTACGTCTGACGTCACAAACAAACCTTTTCCTTCTATAGGCGACTCTGCCACACGAGTGACGTTGTTGTCAACCCAAATTTGATCGTTTGTGTTTTCAGATTGTTGCCGAGCTGTTTCATGGGATATGCCAGACTCGCGTAAAACGGTTAAATAGTCTTCACGGTCGGCTGCGCGCGTTACGCTTTCTATAGCAAATTTAGTAGCTTGGTCATTGTGCCAATCGTCGCTTTTTTCTACGTAAAAGTCTTCAATAGCGTTAATGTCTTTGAGCTCGGTTGCGTACACATTTTGCCAAACGGTGTCTTCTAATATATACCCAATTTTACGACCTGCTTTACCGGTAAAAATCATTGGTGCCGTAAGCACTTGTGTAGCGCCATCGTCCGTAACAACCATAACTTTACCTCGAAGCATAATGTTAAGGTGCTCAAATTTCTGCTTGTGGCCTATGGCCAATGTACCCGCAGGCATAAATACTTCGCGGATACACACGCCAGGGCCAAAATGATGAACAACGGAACACTGCGCTTGTGGCAACTGCAAAAGAGTTTGTTCAGGCGCGTCTAACGCCATTAACTTGCGCAACGCTAACTGGCCTATTTGCTCTCGTACGGCTAAATCGCTCATAGTTGAGCCTTAATATTGCTGATTAAACCGTCAACTGCGTCGCCGTAGCCGTTTTGAACACCTTGCGCTGCACCAAGAATAGCGCAGGTGTTTATCATTTCAGCCATTAGTTTTTCCCCGCTTAAAGGCTTTTGGCGTTGAAGTTTAAAATGTTTATCTTGTGCTCGCCAAATACCTTTAAGCGCTTTTAAGTCGCCGCGAGCCGCTGCTTGATGCGCGTCATAAGTGACGTTTTCATCGTTTAATGCAGGTTGAATAACGGGAAAATGGGAACCGTAAAACAAATGATCATAGCAGTCAAGCTGGGCGTCAGTAAAAGATTCGCAATCATTAGCCAACGCTTGATATAACCCTGCGCCGGTGTCCCAAAAGTACATCTTACCGTTAGCGGGAGCCGAAAATTGTTGCAAAGGGTCAAACCCATTAGCCCGCAAATTGCCTAACGCACTACGCAATTTAGCAACGTCAGGCACCCATAAATGGCTAGGATGTAGTCTAGATAATGAAGTAACGCCGTAGTTGTATAAGTCGGGTATACGCCTGCCCGTCATAAGACCATTAAACTGCCAGTTTTCTACGCAGTCCCAAAAAACAATATCGGGATCAAGTAAAACAACGCTGTTCATTTTATTTTGCTCTAATAAAACCCAACGGTAATAATCTAAAAAATGATGCCTTGCCGTAGGTATAAAAGCGCAGCCTGCGTTTATTGCAGATTTTTCAATTAAAGGCACTACGTCAGGATGACTGCCGTTATCCATGACTAATATTTCTGCAGTCGGAAAACCAACTCGCAAGGTTTCAAATACCATTAACGACCCATACGCTAAGGCTGGGTGTTCGCAGTAAGTTAAAATAATAACCGTCAAGACACTTCCCGACCACTTACGCGGATGTTGATGGCGCTTGCTGCACTAGCGATTGTAGAGATAAAAGCCGTTGTTGGCAAAATCTGCCCAACTAGCTCAGGAAACGTGTACGTCTCGGAAGCGGCAAGCGATTTAGCCTTGATGATTAAATTTTCGTTGCCCGCTGTACCTGATCCAGTAACCAAGTTCACGCTGATGGTTGCCGTTGATCCACTAATGTTAGTGGCCGTAAACTTGTCAATAATCGTAACCGTAATGTTGCTAGGCACGGTATATTGCGTCGTCTGAGTATTCTCAGCGAATTTAGCGGGAAGAAGATTTCTTGCAGTAACAGTCATACAATCACCCAAGTTGAGCCGGACGAAACCGTAATTACAACACCACTGTTTACGCTAACAGGGCCTGCCGACAGACCATTGTTAGTTGCTGCGATTGTATAGCTAGTTGCAATTGTGTTGGCATTTATTTGAATACCATTGGTCGAAACCATTGCAATTGAGCTAAGTTCCCCTGTGCTAGGCTTATACAAATAGTTTGCGTTGCTTGTATAGGCAGTGGCAAGCGACCCCGACGTAGCAGCGGCAAACAACGGGTATACGTTGGTCGCTGTGCTTGTATCGTTGGTAATAGTTGCACCGCTACCCGTAGCCACCGCCCAAGTGGCTGTAGTGCCGTTGGATGTCAAAACATAGTTTATAGTGCCAATAGCCAACCTAGTTGCGCTATTGGTGCCGTTACCAATGATTAAGTCGCCCGTAGATGTGATGGGCGACAAGGCATTAAACGCAGCGGTTGCTGTGGTTTGGCCTGTTCCACCTTGCCCAATAGTAACCGCCGCATTGGTTGTAAGAATAGTTGTTGTTGCGTCTGGTAGTGAATACGTTTTTTCTGCAGTAGTTGCCCCGCTAAACTTAGTAAACCCGTTACCCGTACCGCCGTATGTGGATGCAATGATTTGCGTCAGGGCGGCAGAACCGTCAAAGTTATTACCGTAGATTGCGCGGGGCGTTGTTAAAGTAGCCGCAGAACCTGTCGTATTTTGGTTAAGCGTAGGAAAATCCGCTGCAACTGCAATAGACAGCGCGCCAGTTGTGGTAGTGGATTTTATAATGCCTGTGGCTAGCGCTGATGTGCCAGCCGAGTAATCAGTTCCTGATGTGGCCGCAGAAATAGCAGTCCCGTTGCCTTTAAGCACACCAGTAATGCTAGTAGACAAAGTAAGCGCAGGTGTTGCGCCCCCGCTTGAGGAGCCAGCAAACCCGTTGGCTGAAACAACAGATACCGCAGTAACCGTACCGCCAGGGTTGCTTGAATTAATTGTCTGGTTAGGCCAAGAACCCGTAATGGTTACATTTGTACCCGCTACTAACGCAGGCGTTGCTGTGCCACTGCCACCATTAGCAACAGCCACAATTCCTGTGACATTAGACGCTGTGCCTGTGGTGTTTTGGTTAAATGTTGGCCAAGTAAATGTACCTGTACTAAAGTCGCCACTAGTCGGTACTCCAAGAACAGGTGTGACTAACGACGGCGATGTATTTAAAACAACCGAGCCTGTACCTGTGCTAGTTATAACTCCTGTACCACCATTAGCAACATTAAGCGTACCCGCTAATGTAATCGTGCCACTAGACGTAATTGGCCCACCGCTAGTGGTAATACCAGTTGTGCCACCTGAGACATCAACAGAAGTTACCGTGCCACTACCACCACCGCTTGTGGTCGTGGGTAGCGGAGGGGGCCCAACTTGCAAATCATCTAAAGATGTTTGGTTACCGCCCGACCCTGCTAGGTTAAAAAGGTTAAGAAAAAACCGATACCATTCCCGCGAGACTAGCCCTGTGCGTGAATCAATAAATTCAACGCGGTTAGAGGGTATGTTGGTGACGTTTTGCTGTTCAGGCATTGGTAGGCGTCACATCTAGTTGAGCACCTACGATAGCAATTTTTACTGGATCAGTGCCCGAAAGCTCATACACGCGATCTCTTAACTTTAAAGTCATGCCTAGCCTGCGATAAAAGGTACGTTGAAAATACTCGCCAATTTTACCAATTGACGCCCATTGTTCATTAGACCAAGTGTGGCCCCCATCATCAGACCAACGAAGCATCATTTGTGGGTCATCACCTTGGCCAGTATTCAAGCCAACACCCGTTTCGCAATCAATTTGCAATGTGTGCTGAGAAGTTCTTTTTAAAGTATTTGTGCCTGTAGGCAGTGCTCTCCAAGAGCGCAACCATTTTTGAATGTCGCCATTGTCTGCGTATGTTTCTAAATCAAACGCGTAAATATTGCCGTTTTCAAAGTCGCCCACAATAATCTCATTGTTATACGACACCTGACAATTCGAGCGATGACGAGCAAAGTTGCCGTTATCCCACCCCGCGCGCTCATGCCACGCTTGTGTAGCAACGTCATAAACCCATGTTGTCTCGGCAGTTGGGAAAATCAACACATAAAAAGCATGGCCGTCTTGTTGATAGGTATATCCAATAGCATCCGAAATTGTGCTGTACTGCTGAATTTGCCATTCAATTGCGTGGGTTGATATGCGCTGACCCGTATAACCGTTAGCCCTGTACACAATACCGCGTCCACGGGCGTCGGCGCCTAGCCAGAACAGGCCGTTATCAAGTTTGGCTACCGAGTATGCCGCCGCGCATCCAATCTCGTTAAAAGCGCCCTGAATGCGTTGTAGTGGAAAGTCGGGTAAACCCGCATCGTACCAAACTTCAACAGAATTTGTACCAAACAGCCATGCTTCACGGTGATCAACAATTAAAGACACCAAATTGTCAGGGTCGCCTTCGGCGCTTGCAAAATCTAAGGGGTCAACAGACAAGCCATCAAGTAAAGATGTAACCCACACGCGTGAGCTGTCGGGCTCGTTAAAAACAAAATACCCATCTAAATAGCCAACAGTTACCGCGCCAGGATAATCAGGGTCTGTAATCTGCGCAAACACCTCAGTCGTAGCGTTATAAATAAAACCATCGGGGTTGCAAGCAATAAAAATCTGTGTGCCATTGTCTGATATGGATACGGGCCCTGTGCCTGTTACAGTGCCTAGAGTTGTAATTCGCCATCTTGTAGATGTGCCAATCAAATTAAGTCTGTAAAAAATGTCACCTGAAACAACATACAAATATGTGTTAAGTTTCCACAAGCCACGGACAGGTCCAGTTCCAACTTCAACCAATCGGCGAAGCCCTGGGCAACGACTTAGAAAAGCAGGCTCTTTACCGCCTTCAGGTATAAGTTCTGGATATAGATTGACCATGCGGTTATCGGCCGCGTTAACACTACGAGCAACATACGCAGAGCCAAGAATGGGCGACTTCATGTTTAATAGTTACCAGCATAGATGTTAAAACGCTGACGTGTAGCTATGAGCGCGTATGGCATAGACATGATGTCATTAGGATTGTTAATGCGCTTCAAATTACGCTTAGACGTCATTGCAATGCGCATGACCTGATTGGATGGCTCAACACCATATTCAGGTGCAATCTCCATTGCCAAGTTATACGTAAACGCTCTGAGATAGCCTGGTGGAAACAAAATGTTTGTTACCAACGCGGCGGGTTGCGTCAATTCTTCAACAGAAATAAAATGCCATTCCAAGTCGCGTGTGGGCTTGGGGTATATATACATATCAACATTAGGGTATGTCATGTTGATAAACAACACTTGCGGATATGTAGACGTTACCGTCTTAACAGCAATGCCGTCATACTGTTGTTGATTAATCATTTTTATACCAAAAGACACATTAGTGCTTGCATCTCGGTAGTAAGTAGCGTCATCCAATAAAATAGGACGATTGCCAACAAAGTCACCCGTAGGGCCAAGGGTGCGGTTAATAAAACCAGCCGTCCAAGTAAACACTTGATCTTGGGTGCTAAATACAGATAAGCGCTCGGTATTCCACGAATCAATCATCTGATTGAGCGCGGTTAACGCATCCTGTGACATATTTGCGGAAGGTGTCTCACCTTCTGCTAATACACCAAGCAATCGCAACGCTCTGGTAATCTGATCGCCAGCAGTGTATGTGGCCATGGTTGCTCCTAGTTATGCCACCTCTACAGGGCGGCCACGACGACGTTTAACTTCTAGTGTATTTGCAACAAGAGCCGCTTCCTCAACAATTAAGGGCGTATCCAAAGTATAACGCACCCAGCCATTTTTTTCATCTGCATCGGCTTCTAAATCAGAAATTGCAACTTTTGTCCCGTGTTTTGGGTGTTTCATGTAGATGACCATAAATCGCCTCCCGGCTGTTGACGTAAAAAGTTGTGATAGTTGCCCACATAGGGCTGCTCGGTGCTGTGATGCGTTAAG
>Ga0209400_1000392_pt1 | contig 37900 bp, 52 predicted proteins | sample M_130807_EF_Meta_FD_187313 | JGI IMG/M metagenome (GOLD analysis project Ga0209400, IMG submission 187313) | Freshwater microbial communities from Lake Montjoie, Canada to study carbon cycling - M_130807_EF_MetaG (SPAdes) (version 2) | ecosystem: Environmental > Aquatic > Freshwater > Lake... | reverse complement strand
CTGGCGGCGGTGGTGGTGGGTCTGTTGTTGGTGGCGGAACTAGCTACACTACCAGCACCGCTACCACCGGCATTACAATCGCCAACGCCGGTAGCGGCACGGCGATGGACTTTGCCGTCCAGTACGTTGATGTCATCATCGCGACCAAGGATTGACGATGCAGCTCAAGAACGGATCATTCTGCCCGCTGATCAAGAAGGAGTGCGTCCAGCTCCAGTGCGCTTGGTTCACGCAGTTGCGTGGAACGCACCCGCAGACGGGCGCGGAGATTGACGAGTGGATGTGCGCCATCTCGGCCATGCCCATGCTACAGATCGAGGTTGCCAAGGAGGCGCGGCAGGGCGCTGCGGCGACCGAGAGCTTCCGAAACGAAATGGTGCGGGCGCAGGCCGAGGTGCTGCCGTCATTCATCAAACAATTGTCATGAGGTGACGTATGCTGCCTGCTGAAGCCAACACGCTGGACAAGGTTGCGTTTCGGGAGAAGATCCTGAACGCGCAGGACGTGATGATGACAAACATCGCGGACGGAAAGCTGTCTGACGCGTTGCCGTCCTGCACCCTGACGCACACCTATACGCCCATCCATGAAGAATATGGCGCGGGCACCTACGCCAGACAGATGTTCATCCCCAAGGGAACGCTTATCATTGGCAAAATCCACCGGCACCAGCATTTGAACTTCATCATGCAGGGGCGGGTGTCTGTTGCAACCGAGTTTGGCACCAAGTTTTTGACCGCCCCATGCGTGTTTGTGTCTGAGGTTGGTCTGAAACGGGCCGTCTACGCGGAAGAGAACACCATTTGGGTGACGGTCCATCAGACCAAATTTACAGGCGAAGAAAACCTTGATAAGATGGAAGACGAATTGATCGCCCCCGACTACAGCGATATGGGTCTGATCGCGTCTGTTGAAGCCCTACAGAGGATCGCACCATGACTTTTGGTATTTCCGCGTCCGCCGCGTTTTTAGGTGGTTCGGCCCTTCTTGGAGCCGGGGTATCATACCTTGGGTCTAGCAACGCCGCCAACGCTCAGCGCGACGCTGCGGCGCAAAGCGCTGCTGTCCAAAAAGAAATGGCGGACCAAAGCATCGCCGCGCAGAAGGAAATGTACCAGCAGGGCCGTACAGACCTTGCGCCATACCGCGAAGGCGGCGTTACCGCGCAGAATCAATTGTTTCAAATGTTAGGGCTTGGCGGCGACACCACGGCGGCAAACTACGGCAAGTACGCCAAAGACTTTGGCATGTCGGACTTTACAACCGATCCAGGCTATCAGTTTCGTCTTGAGCAGGGCATGAAGGCGCTGAACGCCAGCGCCGCCGCCAAGGGTATGGGTGTGTCCGGTGCAAACATTAAAGGCGCTACCGAATACGGCCAAAATATGGGTTCGCAAGAATACCAGAACGCTTTTAATCGTTACCAAACCAACCGCAACAACCAGATCTCGCCGCTTATGGATTTTACGCGGTTTGGGCAGGCGGCGGCTGCTGGGTCTGCGGCGGCGGCGGGTAATTTGGGGTCAAACCTTGGCACCACCTATTCAAACCTTGGCACCAATCTTGGCACCGCCGCCACTAACGCGGGCGCGGCTACGGCAGGCGGTTACGTTGCGGGCGGCAACGCAATCAATTCAACGATTGGCAATATCGGCAATCAATACATGAACATGCAGAATCAAGCCAATCAAACGTCGTACCAGAACAGCCTTCTGGCTGCGCTCAATAACCAGAACATGAGCGCGACCGGCTACACAAAATTTTAAGGGAGCATTAGGCCCGTGGATTACAACATAGCCCTCCCGCAGTTTAACGTAGCCCCGGCGCAGGTCGGCGGCCCCGTAAACATGTTGACGGACGTGATGAAGTTGAAGGGCCTCCAGCAGGATCAGCAGCTCAATCAATTGAAATTCCAAGAATACCAGCGCGCGCGCGGCGACGCAGCAACAAAGCGCGCGGAAGACGCAAAGACAAAAGCCGAATTGGCACGGATATACGGCGCTGGCGTCAACAATCTGGCTCCTGCTGCGCCTAATAACAATCTGGTTGCACCTGCTGAAGCTCCTACGCCCCAGATGGGCTTTGGCGCGGGCGTTGGCGAGTACGCGCCCGCCCCTGCGCCTGCGGTGGCTCCCGCTGCGGCTGCTGCTCCGACGCCCGGCGTACCTAACTACGCCGGTATCATAACCGAGTTGGTTAGGGGCGGGCATATAGAAGAGGCCAAAAAGATGGCCGATCTTGCCAAAAGCCATACGGAAACGCGCGGCAAAGAATACGAAAATAGCGTGAAGCAAATTGATGCTGCGTATGCACCTTTGCAGGCGCTAACCAACCGTGTGCAGAGCCCGGCGGATGTCGCTGCGTACACGCAGATGCTTTACAACGACCCTGTTCTGGGTCCGCAAGCTGCTAAAATCAAGCCTCTTGAGCAAGCCATATCCGATAGCCAGCGCGAGTTTGCCGCCGACCCTCGACAGTGGCAATTGGCACATGGTCCTGAAAGAGTAAACGGCAAAGTGATCTATGACGCCGCAACGGCGGCAATTGCCCCTAGGATTGAAAAAGTAGACAGCGGTGGGTCGTTTGTTTTTATGGACACAAACCCAAAAAGCCCTACCTCAGGAAAAACTTTATACGAAATTCAAAAGACGCTTACGCCCGCGCAAGGGGCAAAGGAAATGCCGCCGACTGTTTCTCTTCAAAAAGGCGAAGTATGGAACAAAGAAGCGGGGCGCGTTGATGTTGTTCCAGGCACTGCTGCGTTTATTACGCGGTCTCAAAGTCACGCTGAAGACGTAACCGCGTTGAACGGTTTAAAAGAAAAATCAGATGAAGCAATCGCCAACATTAAGAAAATGTTAAGCGACGAAAATAAAGAAGGATTTCAAGCAAATTTTGGCGGGGCAGGTACTACCGTACAAAGTCGGATGCCTGGAAAAGCTGCGGATTTCAAAGGTATGTTGAATACGTTTAAATCCAACATGAAGTCGGCGGGGCTTGAAATGATGCGCGCCGGCGGGTCTATTGGCGCTATGACCGAAAAAGAATGGCCTATCGTAGAAGCTGAAATGGCTTCTTTGGATGGATGGATGACGGAGGAAAACGCCCGAAACGTTATGAGAAATGTTATTGCACGTTTGGACCGAATTAAGAAAAGTTCGGAAAAAGTGTACGACATGACATGGGGCGAAACACAATTTCACCCAAAAAATAAAAACGCACCTAGCGAGTCTACAACGCCGGATCGTCCGCCAATTGGTTCTTTTGGGGGGAAATAATTATGGGTTTTGATGTAGAAGGCGCGCGCAAAGCCGGGTACAGCGAACCCGAAATAGTAGACCATCTGGCAAAACAGTCAAACTTTGACGTTGCTGGCGCTAAAAAAGCGGGCTACAGCGACGCCGAAATTTTGCAACATTTGTCAACGGTTGCGGCAGCACCTGAACCGCGCGGTGTTGCAGGCGAAGCCGCTGCACCGGAAGCGCCTGCGGCTCGCACGCCCAAACGCGGTGGGTTTTCCAAGCAAGTTGGCGAGGCGTTGTATACGCCCGCCGAAACGCCGCGCATTCCGACTGCCGAGGAATTGGCGGGTCGGTATAAACAGCTTGGCATTGGGACGTTAAAAGGCGTTCCTGCTGGCGTTGTTGGCTTGCCTGGCGACATTGAAAGCTTGGTGCATAAAAATACGTTCTTGCCGACTTCGCACGGGGTTGGCGATTATATATTTGGCCCGGCGGCAACTAAAGACGAACAAACTGGCCGCATGATTGGCACCATGATTTCGGGGCTTGCTGGTCCAGCTGCGGCTACGCGATTTATTACGCCGCTTAGGGAAGCCGCCCAAACTGCGGGGCGTGCCAAAACGGCAACCGCGTTGCGGGGCGCTGAATTTGCGTTAGACCCGCTTTCGCCTATCGTTAGCGGTGCGGTGACGCTTGGGGCCAAAGGGTACAATGGTCTTCGTAATTTTGCCAATTACACTTTTGCGCCTGAACTTACCGGCGTTAACCGAATGGTGGACTTGACCGGAAATCTAGAAGGATCGCTTGCCGCCATGCGGCACGCTGAAGGTGTACCAATATCCGGCGGTCAAATGACAGTTGCTGAAGCGTTGGCGGCGGGCAATGTTGCCGAACCCAAAATTGCCGCCGCGCAAACCGCGTTGGCGGAAGGCGCAACCGCCCCGCAAGCGCAATTTGCACAACAACAACGCGTGGCGGCTATTCAAGGTAACTTGGGCAACGTTGAAAACCAACTACGGTTGGCAACACGCGAGATAACGCCTGAGATGCGGGGAGACCCTGCTGCGGTGCAAGCAGGTTTGGAAGCGCAGGTGGCAGCGGAAGAGGCTCGGTTGCAAGCTGCTGGCGGGGGCGTTGCGGGGCAAATTCCCAACCCCAACCAGCAAGTTATTGGGCAAGCGTTAACGGAAAAAGCAGCGGAAGGCGCGCGCGAAGCGTCAAAAGTTGTTACGCCAGAACTGTACAAACCCGTAATTGAAGCCGCCGGTGACGCGCAGATTGATTTGGCCGGGGCGTTACAAGCCGCAGAAAAGGTACGCGATTCCGCAGCTGGAACTATGAACGCCAGCACTGTGTCAGAAGGCATCCGCGCGTTAGAAGAATTTCGTGCACCTTTTTTGCCGGGCAAAACCATACCTTCAATCATACCCGGCTTGCCTGGCAGAACCGGCGCGCCCATACCGCAACCGTCCACGGTTACAGCTGAAAAATTTATGCGTATTCGTTCGGCGCTTTCTCAAGATGTAAGAGATGCCGAAGCTGCAAAGAATTTTCCTTCAGCGCGTAATACAAAAGACGTTATAGCTGAATTGGACGCCGCGTTTAAAAAAGGCGTATCTGAAGAAACTTTTAAAGCATATGAAAATGCAAATAAAAAATTTATTACTGAAGTCATTGACCCTTACAGGTCCGGCGTAACGTCGCAAGCGTTAAGCGATACCGCGCACAACGTATCGCAAATATTGCCTGAAAAACTTACGAAAGCGTTTTTTGAATCTGACACGTCAGCGCATCAATTTGTTACAACTTTTGGCCGCGATCCTGTTGCCGTTGAAAAAATGGGCCAAGGGATTGGCGGGTTGTTTCGCGATGAAGTTATGGGTGCAGACGGACTTGTAAACGTTGAAAAAGCGTCAGAGTTCTTGCGAAAGAATAGCAGTCAACTTGACATTCTGGAGAAAGGTGGTGTCCGTATTAAGGATCAACTTACCGCTATCACTGAGCAAGCATCTACCAACGCGCGTCAGCGTCAAGCGTTTGCGGAAAGTAGCGCGGTATTTAAAAATGCAAAAGGCGCAGACGCAGTTATAGACACAGCGTTAAGTTCTGCGCCCCAAATGGAATTTTTACTCAAGCAACTGAACGCGGATGAGCGGGCGGGTTTAGTAGCTATTGTTAAAAATCGCCCTCTTGACGCAATAAAAGCGGGCGATCCCGACGCAGCCATCAAGTTCTTGACCGAAAATCAAGGCACCATTCGACAAGCCATAGGACAGACCGAACATACAAAGTTGCTTAACGCGGCGCAGGTGCAAAAACGGTTAGACGCGCTACAAGGAACTGTGCCCCGTGAAGGATTGTACGATCCCAAGGTATTGGCAAAACAGTTTTCAGCGCCTCAACTTGCCAATCTAAATGTTGCGGCAAACGACATAGCTCGGCTTCAGCAAGTTGAAAAAACTGCCGCAGAAGGCGGCGGCGCAAGAGTCGCGGCTAAACCCAGCACTGCAAATTTTGGGGCTCTTTTAACAAGCGTTTCGGGGTTACACCCTTTGTCATGGGCTAAAGTGCTTGTGGACAAAATCAAGAATGTAACGGAGGCCCGCGTAGCCGCCGAAGCGGTTAACACCATGTACTACAATCCGCAACGGTACGCGGCGGCATTAGAAGCAGCCATCAAACAGAAAAAAACAATTGAAAGTGTACGCACTGGCGCTAAACAAGTTACTAACGCGCTTGCCCCCGGCATAGTCCGCCTTAATGCTCTCATCGACCAACAAGGACGCCGGTGATGCACGATACAAAGCTGGCCGTTGATGGTGCAATCGCTGCGGGGGCGCTGACGCTCCCGTGGTGGGCGATGGAGTTGGGCGCGTGGGCTGGGCTCGGCGTCACGCTGGCGACACTCGTGCTGCTTATCATACGCATACGCATCGCCGTTCGTGATTGGAAAGCCGGAACTGAAATATGAGTACCACGGAAGAGAAACAGGAAAAGTTTGCCATCGAAATGGCGGCGAGCGCCAGCAAGGGCGCGCTGGTCGAGAAGATCACCTTCGCGGGTATCCCGATCCTGTTCTCTTGCGTTGTCTATCTCATGAGCGCCCTATCCGGTGCTAACAACGAGATCATTCAACTAAAGTCCAAGGTTGCGGTTGTCGTCAACGCCGACAACAAGGCCATCCCGCCCCAAGGCACCACCATCGACATGGCGCAGATCCGCGAGCATTTGAGCGATCAAATCAGCAAGGTGGATCGGGAGAGTGCATTGGCTCGCGCCGCCATGACGCTCGACCGCGAACGCTCGATGGCGGCTATTGAGAAGAGCCGTATGGACATGGTGGCGGATGCCGCGCAGGCCCGCGCCGCTATTCGCTTTGATATGGCACAACTAATTGCGGCGCTCGACAAACGCATCACTTTGCTGGAAAAAGGGAAGTAGTCATGCACATGAGCCAAGGCGGTCTTGACGCCCTTCTCAAGAAGTTCGAAGGCTGCAAGCTGAAGGCGTATCTCTGCCCCGCAGGCGTCTGCACCATCGGCTACGGCCACACGTCGGCTGCGGGCGCTCCTATGGTCAACGACGGCATGACCATTACGCAGGCGCAGGCCGAAGACATCCTCAAGCGCGACATCGTCAAGTACGAGACCGCCGTGATGGATTTGGTTAAGGTCAAACTGACCCAGAACCAATTCGATGTTCTCGTGGACTTCGCCTACAATGCAGGCGTCGGAAACCTCAAATCTTCGACAATGCTGAAAAAGATAAACTCGGGCGATCTGGACGCAGTGCCTGCCGAGTTGATGAAATGGACCAAGGGCGGCGGCAAGGTGCTGCCAGGGCTGGTGCGCCGCCGCCAGGCGGCAGGCGCATGGTGGACCGCACAGGATCAGGCGCATGATGAACAAGAGGACCGTGCAGAACCTGATGCTCCTCCGAAAAGAACTATGGCAGACAGCAAGCAAGGTAACGCGGCGCTACTCACGGCAGGGCTCGGAGGTCTGGGCGCAGCTAAGGAGATCGCTGCACAGGCGAAGGATGCGTCTGACGTGGCGGATCAGTTCATGGGCCTACTCAGCAACACAAACTTCGTCATCATGGTGGCGATCATTGGCGCGGGCGCGGCCATCTGGTTCTGGCGCAAGAAGCACATGGATGAACACGGTGTTTAGTCTGCTGTTCACGCCGCTGGGGCGTTACGCCGTCATGGGCGTCATTATTGTAATGGCGCTGTCCGGCGTCTACTACAAGATCCGCAGAGACGCAGTGGCCGAGGTTGAGGCCGCTGCGACGGCAGACGTGCTACGGAGGACGGGCAATGCGATTCGTTTTGGCGATGCTGTTAACACTTCCCCTGACCGGGTGCGTGACCCTGACCAGCACCGTCGAGACTAACGGCGCGGTCTGCACGGTCTGGAAGGACGTGTCGTGGTCGTCCAAGGACACCACGGCGACCATCATCGAGGTCAAGCAGAACAACGCCCGCCGCGAGGGTTGGTGCGCTAAGTGAGCGCCATCACACGCGGGAACTCGGCATCGCCAAGGATCTCCATGCGCTCCCGCGCCGCCCGTAACATCGTGTAGCGTTGGTGCAGGCGGATCAGCACCGACTGCCGCTGCTCGCCCACGCGCTCCTCGTCCAGCATCTTCTTGATGGTGTCCTCGTCCAGATCGGGCAACACCTTGTTGATCTCGCGCCAGTTCATGTCTTCAATTCCTCAAGTGCTATGTCTGAGATCGCCCGCTTGTCCTGAAGCGCGCCCCAGATCCGTTCGTCTATAGTTTTATTACAGATCAGCAGATAACACCAGACATCCCGCGTCTGGCCGCCCCGGTGGATGCGCCCCACCGTCTGTTCGAACAGTTCCAGCGACCACGGCAGCGACAGGAAGATCATGTTGCAGCCGCCAAACTGTAGGTTCAGGCCGTGCCCGGCGGACTTGGGATGGATCAGCAGCATCTCGATCTCGCCCGCGTTCCATCGTTTGATGGCGTTGAAATCGTCAATCGTCCGCGCCAGCGGATACCGGCGCAGCAACTCGGCAAGTTCTTCTTTGTAATTGTAGACGATGATCGTGTTGGCGTGTTGGTTCTCGTTCAGGATCTCGTCCAGCAGATCGAACTTGTGCGTTGAAAACCAGATGGCCTTTTGTCTCTGGAGAAATTTGCCGGGCTCCGGCAGCGCCTCCGTCTTGGTGTCGTAGACGAACCCAGACGCCATCTGCTGGAGCTTGTTCGTCACGGCGGCGGCGTTCGCCGCGATGACCCGATCTTCGCCATACTCCAGCACGAATTCGCGCTTCATCTTTTCGTAGGGCTTGCGGTCGGCCATGTCGCAACGCATTTCCACAACATTTAACTGCGGCAGTTTGTCGCTGTACTCGCCGGGCTCCAGCACGAAGGTTGCCGGACGGATGGCGTCCATGACTTGCTCCAGCGCGCCTTTGCGCGGTTGCCAGTCGCCGAAGTCGCGGTTGACGCATACAAAGTACTTCTGGAGGAACGCGCCCTTGGCCCGGCCCAGCAGCGTCTGGTCGATCACCTTGCATTGGCCGAACACGTCTTCAAGCCCGTTGGACGTAAATGAGCCGGTCAGACCCCACCGGAACGGGATCTTGTCGAGGTGCGCCAGCAGCGCCTTGAAGCGTTTGCCGCTGGGGTTCTTGAGCCGCGTCAGCTCGTCAAAAACGATGCCGTCGAAGCCCGACAGATCCGGTAGCGATTGAATGTTGTCGTAGTTGGTCACCACGATAGGCGCGGCGCTGTCAAATGCCACTTGACGCTGCGCTGGCGTCCCGATGGCGACGGCGATCTCAAAGTCTGGAGCCCACTTGGGTTGCTCGACCGGCCACACGTCCGTGCAGACGCGCTTGGGGGCCAGCACCAGCCAACGCTTGACGTGCCCCTCCGCGATCAGCTCGGTCATGGCCGTCAGCGTGATGGCCGTCTTGCCTGCGCCCACGGGCGCAAGGATCATTGCGCGGTCTCGTTCGAACAGGAAATCGGCGGCTTGTTCTTGGTAAGGTCGTAACGTGAGGCCCATTCATCCACCCCTTCTTTGGACCAAAGGCAGGCGTATCGCTGCTCCAGCCGTCGCATGTCCAGTGCAAACAACTCTTGAAGTGGCGACAGACGCCCACCTTTTGTCTTGAGTTCTACAAACCACGTCTCGCCGTTCGGCATCCACGCGATCCGATCCGCCACCCCAGCTTGGTTTGGCGATTTGAACTTGTAGGTAAGCCCCTGCCGTAGCATGACCGCCCACACGAAATATCGTTCGATCTCGCTTTCTTTCATAAAAAAATCTATTGCATGTTCGTAAAAGAAAGTCTAGTGTCCGTCAGTCAACAATCCACTGAGGTAATCTAATGGCTCAACACTCCAACATTGTCGGCGGGTCCACCGCCAAGCGCGTCATCAACTGCCCTGGCTCCGTGGCGCTCGTCGCCCAGATGCCGCCCAAGCCCTCCAGCGTTTACGCCGACACCGGCACATTGCTCCACAACGTCATCGCCGACGTGCTGGACGGCAAGGCCACCGCGCAAGATTTCCTTGGCGCTGTCCATGCGGACGTGACGCTCGATCAGGATCTGATCGACAACAAGTTGCTGCCCGCGCTGGCGGCGCTGAACGAGATCGACCCTGACAGGCAGATGGAGTTTGAGACCGAGGTGGTCGTCGGGTTCGGCGATCTGCTGCCCGACGTGTTCGGGTCCGCCGACATCGTCGGTCGTATCGGCGACACGGCGTACATCGTGGACTGGAAGTTCGGCGATGGCGTGGCCGTCGATGTTGAAGAGAATCCCCAGCTTATGTTCTACGCTGCTGCGGCCATGCGGACCCCTGCAGCCCAGTGGGCGTTCGAAGGTGCGACCAAAGTCGAGCTGGTCATCGTGCAGCCGCCCTACGTCAAGCGTTGGGAGACGACCCCGCGCCGCATCCAACTGTTTGAGAAGGAGTTGATGCAAGCCGTCAAGGTTGCCCAGCGTCCTGACGCGCCGCTGGCGCAAGGCGAGTGGTGCCGCTGGTGCGCCGCCAAGGCCGTGTGCCCCATCATGACCGGCGCTGCTGACCGGGCGCTGGTCTCCGCGCTGAAGAACGTCGATGTCGCCAGCATGTCGGACCATCTCAAGATGGCGGACCAGTTGGAAGGCTGGATCAAGGAGGTGCGGGCGCTGGCGATGCAGACGTTGGAGGCTGGCCTGCCGGTGCCCGGCTACAAACTTGTTCCCAAGCGCGCGCTGCGCCAGTGGGTGAATGAAGGAAAGGCTCTTGACGCCATGTGCGATCTGGGGCTCGATGTAAAGGAATTGACAGAGACGAAGTTGCTGAGTCCTGCACAAGCCGAGAAGGTGTTGAAGAAGCACAAGCTCGCGCTGCCTGCGGATCACGTCGTCGCTGTTTCATCGGGTAACACGCTGGCGTCAGAGGATGATCCTCGCCCGGCGGTGTTGCAGATCGGCGCACAGTTGTCCGCCGCTCTTGGTAAACTCGTCTAAGGAGAATGGTAATGTCAAATCTTACAGTATTCGGTGGCGCTAACCTTCCTTCCGTTTCGTCTCTTGCCTCTAGCTTGCGCTCGATCAGCGCAGGCGTTCCTGACGGCGCGGGTTCTGTCATCATCAAGATGGACAAGACCGGCCATTGGGTGTTCGGCGCAGAGCAGACCGAGATCGAAGACGACGCTACATGGGCGATCAATCCTTTCAGTTTTGTCCACGGCTTTATTGCTTGGGGCGAAGGTGAGGTTCTTGGCGAGAAGATGGTGCCGGTGTCGCAGCCGCTGCCTGAACTCGACGTTGCGCCGCCTGCCGCCAAGCGCGGCTGGGAGGTGCAGGTTGGTCTGTCCCTGAAGTGCATGTCCGGCGAGGACAAGGATCTGGAAGGCCGTTACACGGTTACGTCCGTGGGCGGCAAGAAAGCGGTGCAGCAGCTTGCGCTTGCCATTGCCGCTCAGGTCGATAAGGACCAGACCAAGCCGGTACCCGTGGTGCGCCTGAAAAAGGAACACTACGTCCACAAGTCCTACGGTCGCATCTATACCCCCGTCTTCGAAGTTATTGAGTGGGTCGGGATGGACGGTGCGCCTGCGGAAACCGAGGCGGCGGAAGCTGTCACGGACGACACCCCTTCTGAGTCGCGTCGCCGTCGTCGCAGCGCGTAAGGAGGAGTGAAAGCGGGCGCCAGTGGTCCTCCCCCCGCTGGCGCCCGTGAGTATCTACAGCCCATGAAAACTCTCTGGCTTGATTTCGAGACGCGGAGCAAGTGCGACTTGCCTTCGCGGGGCGTGTACAACTACGCCCAAGACATCAGCACTGAGGTGCTGTGCATGTCCTACGCCTTCGATGACGACGAGGTGGTGACCTGGTTGCCCGGTCAACCATTCCCCGCCGCTGTCGCAGACCATACCGGCCAGATCCGCGCGCACAACGCTGCGTTCGAGCGCCTGATTTTCTGGTTCGTGCTGTGCCCCGATCACAAGATCCCTGAGCCCAAGCTGGCGCAGTTCTACTGCACGGCGGCGCAGGCGCGCGCCAACTGCGCGCCCGGCTCGCTGGAAGATGTGGGGCGCTTTGCTGGCGCATCCATGAAGAAGGACCACCGGGGCTCGCAACTGATTCGGCTGCTGTCCGTGCCACAGGCTGACGGGTTCTTCCGGCAAGACCAAACGCTGATGGCCGAGATGGTGGCTTATTGCGAACAAGATGTCCGCGCCATGCGTGCGATCAGCGAAGGTATGCGTGACCTGTCCGCTGACGAGCTGGTTGATTACCACGTCAACGAGCGCGTCAACGATCGGGGCGTCCGTGTCGATGTCGAGCTATGCAACGCTGCCGTGCGTTACGCCACCGTCGAGCTGGACGAGATTCAGCAGATCGTGCGCGAGGTGACGGACGGCGCGATCACCAGCGTCCGCAGTCCCAAGATGCGCCAGTGGGTGCTGGACCGTGTCGGGCCGCAGGCGCTGGAGTTGATGACGGTCTTCAAAGACGGCGAGGCCAAGTATTCTATCGACAAGTCCGTGCGTGGCAACCTTTTAATTCTCGCTGGAGAAAATCCTGATGAAGTGCCGCCCGATGTCGCTGAGGTCATACAATGTGCGGACGACCTATGGGCTTCGTCGGTCGCGAAGTTCCAACGCGCCGCTAATCTCGCTGATCGAGATGATGGACGAGTGCGTGGGGCGTTTGTCTTTTCTGGGGGTTCAGCAACGGGCCGTGCTTCGAGCTTTGGACTGCAAGTCCACAACTTCCCCCGCAAGTGCGCGAAAGAACCTGAACTAGTTCGCGCTGCGATGGTGCAGGGCGGCGAGATTGTCCCCCAGTACGGCAAGCGCGTCACTGACGTGCTGAAGCAGATGCTGCGCCCGGCGCTGCTGGCCGAGCCCGGCAATGCCTTAGTGGTGGCCGACTGGTCGTCCATCGAAGCGCGCGTCAATCCGTGGCTGTCTGGCCGGGGCGACGATAAACTGGACATCTTCCGAAATGGCGGCGACGTTTACAAGGTGAACGCATCGGCAACATTCCGTGTGCCTGTCGCCGAGGTGACGGGCGACCAGCGCCAGGTCGGCAAGGTGCAGGAACTGGCCTGCGGCTTCGCCGGTGGCGTGGGCGCGTTCGCTGCGATGGGCCGGATCTACGGCTTGTTGCTGCCTGAGCCTGAGGCCCGGCGCATGGTGGACGGGTGGCGCAGGGCAAACCCGTGGGCCATGCCGTTCTGGGACAGTTTGGAGCGGTGCTACACCGCCGCCATGCGTCACAAGGGCAAGGAGTTTACCGCCGGGCGCATTACTTACTTGTTCGACGGCGTTCACCTCTGGTACGCTCTGCCGTCTGGGCGCATTCTCTGCTACCCATACGCCAAGCTGGAGGAAGACGGCGTCACCTACGCCAAGGCGGCATGGAAGCCCGCCGCAGACGCCAAGGAGTGGCCCCGCGCCCGCCTGTGGCGTGGTCTGGCTTGCGAAAACGTTACGCAAGCGACGGCCAACGACATCTTGCGCTACGCTCTTCGTTCGCTCGATGCAGAGGGGTTCGAACCCGTCCTGCACGTCCACGACGAGATCGTGCTGGAGACCGCAGATCCTGTAGCAGCCGAAGAGGCCATGCAGCGCGCGATGTGTACGCCGCCCGCATGGGCCGTAGGTCTGCCGCTGGGGATCGAGACGACGACGATGACACGCTATGGGAAGGGGTAGGACATGCTGCAAGAACAACAATTCTACGACTACATCACGGGGCTCGCCCCAGCCGGCGAGACGGCGCTGCTGGTGCGCCAGAAGCCCGTCATGCGCGACGGTGAGCAGCAGACGTTTCTCGACGGTTCGCTGAAGTACACTTGGCCCGCGTACATGCCCACCAAGCCGCGCAAGGAAGGCGAGGCATGGTATCTTAACACCGGCTCGTTCATGGCGTCACGGTTCCTTGACGGCAAGCCCAGCGCCAGCGCCGCCAATTGCGACTACGTCCTGTGCATGATGCTGGACGACATTGGCACCAAGTCCAAAGTGCCGCCGCTGGCTCCGACATGGATCATGGAGACCAGCGAGGGGTCATTCCAGTGGGGCTACGGCTTCACTGATCAACCATCCAAGGGCGAGTTCAGCGCGGCCATCACCGCCATCGCGGAGGCAGGCTACACAGACCCCGGCGCGACCAACCCTGTACGTAATTTCCGCGTTCCCGGTTCTGTCAATCTAAAGCCCGGTCGCGATCTCTTCCGTTCACGTTTGGTTGAATTCCACCCTGACCGTGAGTACACGCTGCCGCAGATCTGCGAGGCGCTGGGCGTCACGCCAGCGGAGGCCGACACCGCGCGCGTCCTGTCGTTCAAGCTGCGCGACACCGGCAAGGATACTGTGCTGGAATGGCTGAACGATAAGGGTCTGGTGCTGTCGCACGTTAACCCTGAGGGCTGGATGGGCATCGTGTGCCCCAACAACGTCGAGCACACGGACGGCCAGATCGGAGCCCGCTACAAGCCTCTGGACCGCTCGTTCTGTTGCTACCACGGTCACTGCGAGGGCTTCAACACGCAGGCGTTTCTGGCGTGGGTCCACGACAACGGTGGCCCGCGCGTCTCGCCCGGCCTGCGCGACGAGTTGCTGGCGGCGCACATGCAGTCCACTCTGTCCAAGCTGTCGCCCACCGCCGCCTTCCCTGACGAGGCGGCGCGTGTCATCGCCGAGGTGGAGCGCAAAGAAGTTGGACGCGTTGACAAGGCGAGTTGGTACGAACGGTTTGCTTACGTCATCGAAGACGACGCATACTTTGACATGGACGCCCGCACCGAGTTGAGCCGTCACAGCTTCAACGCCATCTTTCGCCATGTGTTCTGCAAATCCATTCACGTCACCGGCAAAACCGCGCGGCGCATCGAGGCCAGCGTCTGCTACGACGAGAACCGCAGCGCCGCTAACGCGCGCCTGCTGCGCGGGATCACCTACGCTGCGGGTGACGGCGTCCTCGTCTCGCGTGACGGCGACGTGTACGGCAACCGCTGGCGCGACGCGCGCCCTGACTTGACCGGCGTGGCCGCTGGCGACGTGTCTCGATGGCTGAATCATTGCCGGGTGCTGGTGCCCGAGGAGGCCGAGTTGAACCATTGCCTCGACGTGATGGCGTTCAAGCTCCAGAACCCCCGCGTCAAGATCAACCACGCCATTTTGCACGGCGGCGACGAGGGCTCCGGCAAAGATACGATGTGGGCTCCGTTCATCTGGAGCGTCTGCGGCCCAGGTCTCAAGAACAGGGGGCTGGTGGACAACGATGGACTCAACTCCCAATGGGGTTACGCGCTGGAGTCGGAGATTTTGATCCTGAACGAACTGAAGGAGCCGGAGGCGTCGCAGCGCCGCGCGCTTGCCAATAAGATGAAGCCGATCATCGCCGCCCCGCCGGAGACGCTGCCGATCAACCGCAAGGGGCTGCATCCCTATGATATGGTCAACAGGATGATGGTGCTGGCGTTTACGAACGATCCGGTCCCGATCTCGATTTCGTCCGGCGATCGTCGCTGGTTCTGTATCTGGTCCGCTGCGGGCCGTATGGACGCCAGCGCCGCGCGGAGCCTGTGGACTTGGTACAAGCATGGCGGGTTCGAGACCATCGCCCGGTGGCTGGCTGACCGCGACGTGAGCGCCTTCAATCCGTCTGCGCCGCCCATTTGGACCGAGTTTAAGGAAAACCTTATTGAGTCAGGCATGAGCATCGCAGAATCGTTTATCTTGGATCAAATCCGCGCCAAGGTCGGCGAGTTTTCGAAGGGCGTTGTTTCTACGCCGTTCTTCAAGCTGTGCCAGTTCTTAACGGTCAACGCGCCTGGCGGCGTCAAGATTCCGCAGGCAGCGTTGCTGCACGCCCTCAAGGAGGCCGGATGGGTGGATATGGGGCGCATTGGATCGTTCGAGCATTCCAGCAAGCGCCACATCTACGCCGCGCCTGATCTAGCGCGGACGCAGACCAAAAGCTATCTGCGAAACTTGCTAGAGCCTGTCGCCAGCGCGGAGAGTAACGTGCGCGATTTCCCCGGCAAGAAGCCCTGAACGAAAGACCCCCGGTTGCGTGGGCGACCGGGGGCAAGTTGCGTTTCGAACAAACACTAGGACTAGGCTACTAGACACCTCACAATCTACGCCGGGGCGAATGCTCCGGCGATCCGGCTCTCACCGGATAGGTTTTGCGGCAAGCGCCGCATGTTCGTCGTCGTCGCGCAGGGCGTGGGTCGCGACGGACCATGCGCTCTCAATCTCGCGGGGCGGTGTGTCTTCAATGACGCGCAGCGCAGCGCGCAAGTTTTCCACCTGATATTCCAACACCTCAACCTGGTTGCTTAACGCGCGGGCAGTGGAGCGGTCGTCTACGCCCAACAAGCAAAGCAGTTCTTCGATCTCATGTTCCATCTCTTCATGGAATTGTTGCTTGCGCCGCCCGTCGCAGTAGTAGGCCAGCAACGCCGCCTCATGGATTGCCTTGCCCGCGATTTGGATCTTCACATACGCGATTGCATCGTGTTCGTTTACGTCGATTTGAAATGCCATTGTAGTCTCCCCTTGGTTGACGGTAAACCATCGCACGTCAGCGCGATGGCGTAAAGGATTATTCTGCGGTCAGCTTGCGCCCCATTGTCGGATTGTTGCGCCCGCGCACGTCAGGGTTAGGCCAGACCCATATTTCGCCAGTGTCGTCCTGGATGCAGACCCATAGCAGGTGGTGTTCGTCGCCGTTGTCGATCAGGAAGTGCGCCAGCGCCCGCCCTAGCGGGGTCGTCAGTGGCATGGTCGGGTTTAACTGCAAGATCATCCCCGGCCCTCCGTCAGGAACGTTGGCGCGTCCAGCGGCTCATCGTCTGGCCGGTCGGGCATGGTAGCGCGGGGCATGGCGACGGGCGCCTGCGCCTGCACCAGGTCGCGCAGCACCAATTCAAAATAACCCGCACCGTCTTGCCAATGGTCGGGGAAGCTAGGGTCGCCGCACAGGATGCGCGCCACCTTGTCAGCGACCACCTCCAGCGCCTGCGCCTGCGCCACGTCAAGGCGGTTCCAATTGCGTGACGTCCGCATCAAGTTCTTGATGGCCTGCGAGTAGCCCGCAACTTCGCGAAACGCGCCGTGGGTCTGTTCGCGGTCGGATAGGATCTGGTCTGTGATGCTCATTTCTTTCGGTCCTTTTTCGGCTGTAGGGCGTTCATGATGGTCGTGTGGTCGCGTCCGCAGAAGATCCCGATCTTTTTCAGCGACCACCCGTGTTTGCGGAGCGCCTTGTAGACGGCGGCGCGTGCGACCGTGTAAGGCAGGGTGCGGCTTGGACCCATCGCGTCGGTCCAGGTCATGCCGTGGGGCGCGAGCGCGGCCTGAGCGATCCGCCTGGCGGCGGACATGGTGTATTGATACGCCAACACGGGTTCGGGTTCGGGCGCCGGGGGCTCAGGTTCCGGTTCGGGCGCAGGTAGCACGGGTTGCCGCCAGGGCGGTGGTGGCCCGACGTTGAGGCGGGCGCGTACCTGCTTGTAGTGGTCCGTTAGCGCGGTGTAATAGTCCGTCATGGCACCATCTCCATCAGCCAGCGCCGGGCGTCCGCCTCGTTCCTAGCGTAGCCCAGCGCGCCCAGGACGGTCACGCACCTCCAGGCTCTAGAGCCGGTGCGCTTGTAGCGGACGGCGGCGTAGTGGCCTAACACACGGTTAAAATACGAGACCGTCCGAGTTGCGTCGGGGTGGATTTCGGTTGTGGTCACGTTACGCCCTCCTGTTCTGAGCGCGCACCGCGCGCAGGATCTCTTGCCCATCGCTCGCCCACACGCCGGACGCGCAGGGGCACGGGTGCGTCGGAAGCTCGCGGGCAAGCTCGCGGGCCTGCAAGGCGCGTATGGCGGCCATGACGGCTTGGCCATACGCGCGGCGGTCGGCGTCGGGCGCGCGCCTGTAGCGGTCCAACCCGGCAAGGTGAGGATAGGGTTTCGTTTTCTGGTCGCCATGCGGGTCGGCGATGGATTTCTTGCGCTTTGCCATGTTCATGTTCTTTCTATCAGGCGTTCGGGCCGTGGAAGATGTTTTCGATAACGCGCATATAAGCTTGGATCACGTCGATGCGGGTCAAGAGGTGGTCGCATGTGCCAACTAGATCTTTGCGCGCCTTGGTCGCGCGCCCGGCGGCCTTCAAGTCGCGCATGGCGATGTCAAAGCGGCGCTTGGCCTCGGCGACGAGCGCGGTCTTTTCCGCCAGGGTAGTGCGGCGGGCGGTAGTGGTCAGGGCGGTGGGGCGGTAGATGGTCAACATGTGCGGCGTTCCCTTGCGTTGTTTCGATGACCTATCTTCGCATATGGGTTCCGCTTGTCAACTATTCTTTTGCAGAATTTAAAACTATTTTTCGATTTTCTTTTGATATGTCAAGGACTTGACAGTGTCGGGATGCTGACATGTCGGGATGCTGACATGTCGGGATGCTGACATGTCGGGATGCTGACATGTCGGGATGCTGACATGTCGGGATGCTGACATGTCGGGATGCTGACATGTCGGGATGCTGACAGCATGGTCAGACCTCCAGATCTATATGAACGCCAGGGCGATCATCGCCCCTGCTATTGCTAAGCTTACGATGGTCAGGATTGCTTCGATGATCGCGATCATTGGACAGGGTCCGTTGCGGGAGGGGCGGGGTGCGACGCGCTTGGTAGCGCGCCGCGGGGGCGATAGGGCGTATGGGTGTCACGCGCATTAGAAGACGCGGACGGCGTTGGAAAGCTTCTGGGTCAGACCGTATTCCGTCACGGTTGACACGTCCGTGAAAGGCGCAGTCCAGTCGCGCGGGGTCGGGTTGCGTTCCCATGACACTTTAGCGTGATAGTCAAGCTGCGCCCACGTTGGACGGCGCTCGCCTGTGTGATAGTTTGGGCAACGGCGGACGTCTTCACTATAGGCAAATTCGCCGGGGGTCGGGTTGTGCGTCATGGTCATGCTTCCACTTCGTCGGTTTCAGACGCAAAATCGTCTTCGTAACCTTCGACGATGCTATTCGCGATTTCGCGGAAATTCACGTCCGCCATGAAGGCGATGGCGTAATCGAGCGCCAAGCCAGACGCGCCCATCGTGACGACCTCGGCAGCGTACTCCTGTAGCGTGTCGGCGAGATCGTACAGATTTAGTTTAAGCCAGCCCATTTCGCGGGGGTCTATGCCGTCAAAGATTTCGAGATTGACGCGCCATGTGGCGTAGTTCGTCCAGCCATTGTAGTTCGTCATGTGCTTGTTCTCCGTGTTGGCGCTCTGATTGGCGCTCTATGACGCCGCCCGTGAGCGGCGCTTAGAGCGTCGATTAGGCGGGATACAGTAGCGTATCGTGCGCAGGCAGGCGGGCGACGACATTTGCGAGCCAAGGGTCATGCGGGCGCTTGGAGACGCTAATGCCGCGCGCGCCGTGTTCGGCACTAGCACATGTGCAACTAGGCTTGCGAAGCTCTTTAGTGGTGTTGTCGATGCGCCATGCGAACCACTCCCATTCGCTGCGCGGCATATCCTGAATGGCGACGCGCATTTTCGCGCGCAAGTCTTTTAAGCTAGTGGCGGAAAAATACGCCGGGCGATATTGGCCGAGAAAGTAGATGGAGCCTGAGTACTGCATTGTGTCCGTTCTCCGTGTTTGGCGTCTGCGCGCCGTTTCGATACAAACCACTGTAATAGATTTTCGAGCATTAGCAAGCGGAAAATTGCAGGAAGGGCAAAAAAAGTTTTTGGGCTGATTTTTGGCGGCCTGTTAGGCTAGTGATTAGGCGCGCGCATTGCCTAGGATTGCGGGGCTTTTGGCTATTTAGGCTATTTTGATTATATGACTTAATGAACTTTATAATTATACATATATAATATGTAGTATAGAATTGTAGGCCGTGACTTGTGCGCGCGTGTGAGCGACTGAAATTGAAATGACTATGTGACTATTTGACTATTTGAGCCCCATCACGCCCGCGCACACCGGCGCATGGCATGGGCGCATTAGGCGCATTAGGCTACTGCTCGCCCATAGCCTAAAACGCCTAACACCATGCGAGCGCCAGGCGAGCGAAACGTGCTGACTGACTTGCTTGCTACTAGCCTAAGACGCCTAAGCCCCAGGCTCTATTGCCTAGCTTATGCTACAGCTTGACCAGCACAATGGCTATTGCCTAGGTCATGTAGTAATTGCTAAGGTCAAGCAAAGCCCCCGGGCAGGGCCTTGCGCCGCCCGGTCACGGTCACGGAGGGATTGCAAACAATTTTTTTTAAATATAAAATGTCTTACATGACATGGCACACGCTCCCACACGACACGCGCAAGCTTCAGGCAACTGAGGCGCGGCTTGACGCAATCTATTGGGCGGCGCGTAATGGCCTGAAGGGCGACACGTTGGCGTTGGCTGCTGGGATGCGTCCATCTGAGTATCGGCAGCTCTGCGAGTTCGATCCGCTGACGGAAATGGCGGAACAGAAGGGACGCGCTGACGGCGAGATGGAGATCTCAGGTATACTGCATGACGCGGCGCGGGCGGGCGACGCCAAGGCGGCGTTGGAGATCTTGAAACACGCGCATGGTTGGACGGCCAAAACGGCGTTGGACATCAACATCGACCAGACCATCTCGGTCAAGCACGCCTTGGAAATGGCCCAGCAGCGGGTGCTGGAGGGGGCGTTTACTGTTGTGGAACAGCTAGAGGACACAGACCGTGCAAACACCAATCTATTCGGCTCAGGACGAGATGGAGGTGATGGCGCGGTTGTGGACGCCCGCGCTGAAGAACGACCCGCTAAAGTTCGTACTGTACGCGTTCCCGTGGGGGCAGAAAGGGACGCCTCTTGAGGATTTTGCTGGCCCGCGCAAATGGCAGCGCGAGGTGCTGCATGAGTTGGCGCAACATATAGAGCAGAACAACGGCAAGATTGACTTTGACACGCTGCGGATGGCGACCAGCTCGGGGCGCGGCATCGGCAAGTCGGCGCTGGTGTCTTGGCTGGTGATCTGGATGCTATCGACACGCATTGGGTCCACCACCATTGTGTCGGCCAACTCGGAAGCGCAGCTCAGGTCGGTGACGTGGGCGGAGATAACCAAGTGGTTGTCCATGAGCTTGAACAGCCACTGGTTCGAGATCAGCGCCACCCGCGTGGCTCCGGCCAAGTGGCTGACGGAGATCGTGGAAAAGGACCTCAAGATGGGCACGCGCTACTGGGGCGCGGAGGGGCGGCTGTGGAGCGCGGAGAATCCCGACGCCTACGCAGGGGTGCACAACTTCCAGGGTGTGATGCTGGTGTTCGACGAGGCCAGCGGCATCGAGGACAGCATCTGGTCGGTGGCGGCGGGGTTCTTTACTGAAAATACGCCCAACAGGTTCTGGATGGCGTTCAGCAACCCGCGCCGCAACAGCGGGTATTTTTACGAGTGCTTCAACGGCAAACGGGACTTCTGGCGCAACAAGATCGTAGACGCCCGGTCGGTCGAGGGGACCGACAAGGCGGTGTACCAGCAGATCATTGACGAGTACGGGGCGGACAGCAACCAGGCCTACGTCGAGGTCTACGGGCAGTTTCCTAGTGCGTCAGACGACCAGTTCATTGGTAGCCACCTGGTTGACGAGGCGATGGACCGCGTCAAGTGGAAGGATCAGTCGGCCCCCATCGTCATCGGCGTAGACCCGGCGCGGTTCGGGGCGGACTCAACGGTCATCGCCGTGCGGCAAGGCCGGGACATCATCGCTATTAAGAAGTACCGGGGCGACGACACCATGGAGGTAGTCGGGCGGGTGATCGAGGCCATCGAGGAGTACAAGCCCGCGCTGGTCGTGGTAGACGAGGGTGGGCTGGGGGCGGGCGTTGTGGACCGGCTCAAGGAGCAACGGTACAAGATCAGGGGCGTCAACTTTGGGTCCAAGAGCAAGAACCCGCTCATGTGGGGCAACAAGCGCGCGGAAATGTGGGGCGAGCTGCGGACGTGGCTCAAGACGGCCAGCCTGCCCAAGGACCGTTACCTCAAAAGCGACCTGATCGGCCCCATGATGAAGCCGGACAGCAAGGGTACCATCTTCTTGGAAAGCAAGAAGGACATGAAGGCGCGGGGGTTGGCGTCACCCGACGCGGCGGACGCCATCGCTGTCACGTTCGCGTTTCCGGTGGCGCACCGGGAGTACGTTGACCGTGGGCCTAGAAGAGGGTACTCTGCGGGCGGAATTACAACCTCATGGATGGGATCGTAACCATGACCACCAGCACCAAACCAATCGGCGTTGCTTTCGAGGATCAGAACATCATCGGTTCTGATTTTGTCTTGGCTGGCGGTCAGCTTGGCTACTCGACCGACGCTCAGGGAGCGGTCACGCAGCTCACCAGCAAGTCTACTGGCGTGACGCTAGACAAGTCTTGCGGTCAAATTACCTTGAACAACGCCGCGCTGGCGGCTACGACAAACGTGACGTTTACGCTGACCAATTCAATAATCGGCGTCAAAGACGTGCTGGTCTTAAATGTGTACGGAGGCACTTCTGGTTCGTACAACGTGTGGGTCAGCGGTCTGGCTGCGGGATCGGCCACCATCACCGTGCGTAACATCACGGGTGGTTCGCTGTCGGAAGCCATTACCATCAACTTTGCTATCATCCACGGACAGTAACATGGCAAAGTCTGTCTCTCTGTCAGTCGGGCGCGGCGAGAAATTGTCTACCGCTAAGGGCGCGGGCCTGACTGCTAAAGGGCGTGAAAAGTACAACCGAGAGACGGGTTCTAACTTAAAAGCGCCCGCTCCAAGCCCCAAGACCGACGCGGACAAGGGCCGCAAAGCTTCGTTCTGTGCAAGGATGGGTGCGGTAGCCGCCAATGCTAAGGACGGCGACCGCGCCAAAGCGGCGCTCAAACGGTGGAAGTGCTGACATGGCTATGAAACCTGGGCTGTACGCCAACATCAACGCAAAGCGCGAGCGCATCAAAGAGGGCTCTGGCGAGAAAATGAAGAAGCCCGGCGCTGCTGGCGCTCCAACTGCCAAGGCCTTCAAAGAATCAGCCAAAACTGCAAAGAAGAAATAAATGGATTATTCAGGGGTAGCTGCGGCAGGCCGCGTGTCGAGCGGGGGCGGGTCTCGTAAGAAAGACCCTGCTACCGTTATGGACACCATGCGTAGCCGTTTGACGATGGCTATTGCTGCGTATTCCGAAAGCCGTGAAGATGAGTTGGACGACCTTCGGTTCTTCGCCGGGTCGCCTGACAATCAATGGCAGTGGCCTGCGGATGTGTTGGCTACCCGTGGTTCGGTGCAGGGGCAGACGATTAACGCCCGGCCTTGCCTGACCATCAACAAGTTGCCACAGCACGTCAGACAAGTAACGAATGATCAGCGACAGAATCGCCCAAGCGGCAAAGTTATCCCTGTCGATGACAAGGCGGACGTGGAAGTTGCTGAGATCTACGATGGTATCGTTCGCCATATTGAGTATATGTCGGACGCAGATGTGGCTTACGATACTGCTTGTGAAAATCAAGTAACTTACGGCGAGGGTTACATCCGGTTGCTGACGGAGTACACCGGCGATGATACGTTCGATCAGGACATCCGCATCGGGCGCATTCGCAACTCTTTTAGTGTCTATATGGACCCCACCATTCAAGATCCATGCGGATCTGACGCCAAATGGTGCTTTATCACAGAAGATCTTACGCGTTCTGAGTACGAGCGCCTCTTTCCCGACGCCATGCCAATTTCGTCTATCCAGCAGCAAGGCGTGGGCGACGAAAACCTGTCCAATTGGCTCAACGAAGATGTAGTTCGCATTGCGGAGTACTTTTACATCGAATACGAGCCCGCCAAGCTCAACTTGTACCCCGACAACCGCACTGCGTTTGAGGGAAGCCGCGAAGACGCCATGTTCAAGGCGTCTGGATTGGCTCCGCTCAAGAGCCGCCAAGTGGACCGCAAGCGCGTCAAGTGGTGCAAGACCAACGGCTACGAGATGCTGGAGGAAAATGACTGGGCAGGCCAGTGGATTCCGGTCATTCGCGTCGTTGGCAACGAATTTGAGGTTGATGGCCGTCTTTTTGTGTCTGGATTGGTGCGAAACGCCAAAGACGCGCAGCGGATGTACAACTATTGGGTATCCGCTGAAACCGAAATGCTGGCTTTGGCCCCCAAAGCGCCGTTTATCGGCTATGGAGGCCAGTTTGAGGGTTACGAGCAACAATGGAAGACCGCAAACGTCAACAACTGGCCTTATCTTGAGGTCAATCCTGACGTTACGGACGGCGCAGGCGCTGTTTTGCCGCTTCCGCAGCGTTCGCCGCCTCCTATGGCGCAAGTTGGCCTCATACAGGCTAAGGCGGGCGCGTCTGACGACATCAAATCGACCACTGGTCAGTACGACAGTAGCCTTGGCGCGACCAGCAACGAACGGTCAGGCCGGGCTATTTTGGCTCGCGAAAAACAAGGTGATACAGGCACGTATCACTACGTTGACAACCTTGCCCGCGCCATCCGCTACACGACGCGCCAGATCGTAGACATGATCCCTAAGATCTACGACACCCAACGTATCGCCCGTATCATCGGCATTGACGGCGAGACGGGCATGGCAAAAATTGACCCTACCCAGCAAGAGCCGGTCAAGAAGATCGTCAACCCTGAAAACCCCAACATTGTAATTGAGAAGATTTACAACCCCGGCGTCGGCAAGTACGATGTGTGCGTCACAACCGGGCCAAGCTACATGACCAAGCGCCAAGAGGCTCTTGACTCTATGTCGCAGCTTCTTCAGGGCAACCCAGCTCTTTGGGCGGTGGCTGGCGATCTGTTTATCAAAAACATGGATTGGCCTGGCGCGCAGGAAATGTCCAAGCGGTTTGCCAAGACCATCGACCCCAAGCTTTTGGAAACGGACGACAAGTCGCCCGCGCTTCAGGCTGCTGAACAGCAGATGCAGGCGATGGGCCAAGAGATGGAAATGATGCACAAGATGCTTCAGAACGTCCATCAGTCCGTTGAAATGCAGGATCTTGAGCGCAAGAATTTCGAAGCAACTATCAAGGCGTTTGACGCCGAGACCAAACGCATTTCGGCTGTGCAAGCGTCCATGTCCCCCGAACAGATCCAAGACATCGTCATGGGAACGGTCCACGGCATGATTACCAGCGGCGATCTGGCGGGCGAAATGCCCGGTCAAGAATTGATGGGCGAGGGTATGGGGCAAGAAATGCCTATGGAAATGCCACCTGAAATGCCGCCCCAAGGAATGCCACCGCAGGGAATGCCGCAATGAAGAAAGCTTCTGATTTCGTAGGGTATCTGTTCCTTGCACGGGATGTGGCTCATTCGGTCCATCTCAACACCCGCAGCTTTGCCAAGCACATGGCGTTGCAGGGGTTTTACGACGGTATCGTTGATTTGGCGGATAAATTTGCCGAAGCGTATCAAGGCCGTCATGGTCTGATCGGCGGCATTAGCCTTCAGACTGCCAAGAAAACAACCAACGTGGTTGAGTTTTTGGAAAACCAGCTTCAAGAAATTGAAGACTGCCGATATGACGTAGTGGACCAAAAAGACACCGCGCTCCAAAACATCATTGACGAGATCGTAGGGTTGTACCTATCAACCCTGTACAAACTCAAGTTTTTGGCGTGAGGTAGCAAATGCCCACCGCATCCTACGTCAAATACACAGCCGCCATTGAACCTCTTTTGGAAGGTATCAACGCTGGCACTGATTCCTGGAAGATTGCGCTGGCGTTAACCGTCAACGCGGCGGATACCACGTTTACGGCGGGCACCACGGATCTGGCTACGGCTGGAGGGTACACGGCAGGCGGCAACACCGCCAGCATCACATCAGCTACGCAGACGGCAGGCACTTACAAACTGGTGCTGGCAAGCCCATCCGTATGGACGGGATCTGGCGCTGGATTTACGTTTCGATATGCGATACTTTGGGATGCTACGACCAACACCCCGGTAGCGTATTGGGATTACGGGTCCAACGTAACCGTGGCGTCTGGCGACACTGTCACTGTAACCCTCGATGCTACGAATGGCGTGTTCCAAGCTACCTGATAGGATAGATCTATGGCCTTCATAACCGCAGATCGTGTCAAGGACACATCGACCACGACCGGCACCGGCAACATCACGGTGTCTGGATCTGCGCCATTTGGCTATCGGACATTCTCAACGGTTATGAGCGTTGCGGACACTTTCTATTACGCCATTCAAGGTCAATCGACTGCCGAATGGGAAATTGGCGTTGGCACCTATGCCAGTACCAACCAGTTTGCCCGCACGACCGTATTGGCGTCTTCCGCCAGCGGCAGCGCCGTGTCGTTCTCGTCTGGCACCAAGAACGTGTTCATCACGTTGGCGGCTGCTAGAACGCTTCAGTTAAAATCTGGCGACACGCCTACGGCAGGGTCTATCCCTTATGGCGATGGCTCTACCCTTTCATACAGTTCTGTGGGTACGGCAGGGCAAGTGCTTGTATCCGGTGGTTCTGGTTCGCCTACATGGTCATCTGCTGGTACGGGCTCCGTCACTAGTGTTGCCGTCAGCGGCGGCACAACGGGCCTTACGACCAGTGGCGGACCTGTCACTACATCAGGCACCATAACCATTGCAGGTACGCTTGCTTATGGTAACGGAGGTACTGGCGGCACGGCTACGCCTACCGCAGGCACCATTCCCTACGGCACAGGCACCGCGCTTGCATATTCGGCTGCGGGCACATCGGGCCAGGTGCTTACGTCTGGCGGCGCTGGAGCCCCTACTTGGACCACTGTGACCGGCACCGGCACCGTCACTAGCGTCAATGTTAGCGGCGGCACTACGGGCCTCACGTACAGCGGCGGGCCTATTACAGGGTCTGGCACCATTACAATGGCGGGCACGTTGGCTGTTGCTAACGGCGGCACAGGAATCACCAGTTTTGGAACCGGCGTTGCTACCGCGCTTGGGCAAAACGTATCGGGTTCAGGCAGCATTGTTCTTGGCACGTCGCCTACGGTCAACAACCCTACGGTCACCAACTACGTCGAGTCGGTGGTGGCTATTGGTACGGTAACAACGACCAATACCATCGCCCTGACCAACGGCACGGTTCAAACGGCAACCCTGACGGCTTCCACGGCTTGCACGTTTACAATGCCTACGGCAACTGCGGGTAAATCTTTTGTACTGTTGTTGAAGCAGGCTGCAACCACCGGCAACGGCACGGCGACATTTACCAGCGTCAAATGGGGGACTGCGGGCGCTCCGACGATCACCGCTACTGCGGGCAAAATGGACATCCTGACTTTTTTTGCTGACGGCACCAACTGGTACGGCAGCATAGCGCAGGGGTACACGCCGTAATGTTCGCCGCAAAAAACTTTTTTCTTGCTGGTGGATACGCAGGACCAACTGCCGTTGATTATCTTGTTGTAGCTGGTGGTGGCGGCGGCGGCGGGGCAAAATCAAGTGGCCCCGGTGATGGCGGCGGCGGCGGCGGCGCGGGCGGGTATTTAACCGCAACAGGTTATGCGGTAACGCCGGGGTCTTCAATTACGATAACTGTTGGCGCTGGCGGCGCAGGCGGCACATCTAGTGCTACGCCAACTTCTGGAACTCAAGGCGGAAATTCGGTTTTTGGCAGCATAACTGCAACAGGCGGCGGTTATGGAGGCGGAACATTTCCAACTTCGGCGGCGGGCGGTAATGGCGGTTCAGGTGGCGGCGGGTCGTATAATTTCGGTGGTTCCGGCACATCCGGCCAAGGAAATGATGGCGGTGGTGGCGCGCTTTACCCCGGCGGCGGCGGCGGTGGCGCGTCTTCAGTTGGTTTGTGGACATCTGGTTCTGTAACTGGCGGTAATGGCGGTAACGGAACGTCATCTTCTATTAGTGGGGCCTCTGTTAGTTACGCAGGCGGCGGCGGCGGCGGCGGCGGTACAACTGGCGGAAGTGCGTCTAGCGGCGGCGGCGCTGGCGGCGATTACGGGCTAAAAGGAAGTGACGGTACGGCTAACACTGGCGGCGGCGGCGGCGGCGCGGGAGTTAGGTATACCTCTACCGCTCCTCAAGGTGGCGCAGGTATTGTAATTATTCGTTACCCCGACACTTATGCAAATGCTGCGTCCACAACTGGATCGCCTACGTTTACCAACACAGGCGGGTACAAAATTTACAAGTTTACCAGTAGTGGGAGCATCACCTTCTAATGGCTTTCATCACCGCAGATCGTGTTCTTGATAGCTCCACGTCCACTGGCACGGGAGCTTTTGTTGTGTCTGGTACGCCTGCGGCGGGCTACAGGACATTTTCGGCAGTCATGTCAGTTGGGGATACCTGCTATTATTCAATCCAAGGTCAAACCACTAGCGAATGGGAAGTGGGCCTAGGCACTTACTCATCAGCCAACACGCTAACCCGCACTACGGTTTACAGCTCATCCAATTCAGGATCTGCCGTTACGTTTTCGGCAGGCACTAAAAACGTATTCATCACAGTAGCGGCGTCGCGCGCGCCTCAACTAGATCCTTCTGGTAACGTGACGGCTCTCGGCACCCCCACCTCGGTAAATCTGACCAACGCAACAAATTTGCCGTTGGCCTCCGGCGTCAGCGGTACTCTTCCGACCGCCAATGGCGGCACTGGTGGGAACATCTTGCCCACCACTGCTGGAAACGTGCTATTCACCACTGACGGGTCTGTGTGGTCATCGACACAGAAGATTGTGCAGTCAACGGCTGTCACGTTAACTACGCAAACTGCCGTAGATTTTACCAGCATTCCGTCTTGGGTGAAGCGCATCGTCGTAATGTTTGACGGGGCTAGTTTAAGCGGAACGTCAGATATTTTAGTTCGCTTGGGAACATCTGGTGGCATAGTATCAACTGGGTATGTTTCTGGTTGCACTGCAACCACCGGGACATCAGGCGCGACATCCACATCTACAACTGGTTTCGTTATACGACTGGTGGCGAACGCATCGGCCTGTTATGGAATAATGACAATTGCGTTAATAAGCACAAACAAATTTGTTTCCGCAATTTCTGGGCGGCAAGACTCAACCGCCAACATGATGGGCGGTGGTTCCGTTGCTCTTGGTGGCACACTTGACCGAGTTCGCATCACCACCGTCAACGGAACTGACACTATGGACGCCGGTTCCGTCAACATCCTGTATGAATAGGAGGCTTACATGGAACGCATTGAGGTCAACGTCGAGACTGGTGAAGTCACGGTCATCCAATACACGCCAGAAGAAGAGGCTGCTGCGCTGGCCTACGCCGCGTCTTTGCCGCCTGAGCCTGAGCCCGCCAAGCCGACACTGGAGGAGCTTCAGGCGCAGCTTGCGGCTATTTCAGCGCAAATACAATCATTGGCAAGTGGAAGCTACACGGCATGAGCCATTTCGCCAAATGCCTTGACGGCAGAGTCATCCAAGTCATCGTCGCCGGTCCTGAGTTCTTCGACACGTTCGTGGACTCATCGCCCGGCTCGTGGATTCAGACCAGCTACAACACCCGTGGCGGGATTCACTACGGCGCGGACGGCCAGCCAGACGGCGGCGTGGCCCTGCGCGGCAACTACGCCGGGATTGGCTACACATACGATCAGGCCAATGACGTGTTCTACGCGCCGCAGCCGTTTGCGAGTTGGACGCTGGATCAAAGCACATGGCTGTGGAGCGCGCCGGCGCCGTACCCCGCTGACGATCAGCGGTACGTCTGGGACGAGGCTACGGTTGGTTGGAAACTTGTGACCGAAGGATAGGTTAATTGAATGGCTTTCGCTTTCACTGGATACGGCATTGCATCGTTACCGATTGCAGCCGCACCGTTGGCGGGAAGCCCCCCGGTTCTTTCGGTTGCGTATACGCTTGACGCATCTTATGGGTCATACACGCTTACCGGGCAAAGCATAACTTTTAACCGGGGCATTTTGCTTACCGCTTCTAGTGGGTCATACGCGCTTACCGGGCAAAGCATAACCATCACAAAGGGCTTCTTGCTTTCCGTCCAAAACGGTCTATACTCGTTAACCGGGCAGGCCGTAGACATCACGTATACCCCCTTCACCCCGCCGGTTACGGGACCGACGCAGTACTTTATAGAAATCCGGTCCTTCACGGAATCTAGGAGAATATGATGTCGATTAACCTGAAAGCCATTACGACCAGGTTAGGCTATCAGCAGATTACCTCTCTCAGCTCTTCCACGGCGCTGACGGTGCCCGCCGTAGATCTCAACGGCCTGAACTGCCGCCCCGTGATCGCGCTCATCACTCCCGAAGGTCAGGCTGTGCGCTGGCGCGACGATAACGTTGCCCCCACTTCGTCTGTTGGGATGCCTCTTCCTGTTGGCGTGACGCTCCAGTACGATGGCGATCTGACCATGATCCGGTTCATCGAGCAGGTAGCCGGAGCCAAGATCAACATCAGCTATTACGCTTAAAGGTGCCCCCATGAACGTCTCGCAGGATAGCGCCCCAATGGACTACATGGATTACTTCCTCAACCAGCTCCCCAAAAACTTGGCTACGATGGCCGCGTTGCGGGACGAGTTGGCCGTTCGTCAGGGCGCGCTGTCCGCCGCTCAGGACGCGGTAGCTGACCGGGCCAAGGCAGCGGAAGAGCTTGCCGCTGCCAAGGCCGCTGCCGCCGAGATGGTTGCGGGGGCCAAGGACGCTAGAGAGGCGTTAAACGCGGATCAGGCGCAACTGACGGCTAACCGCGCTGCGTTTGACGCCGCCAAGGCGGACAATGACGCGGCGCTTGCCGCTCGTGCAGATCTTTTGTCTCGTCAGGAAGCGTCTTGCAACGCTAACGAACTTCGTCAGGCTGCTACGGCTGCGTCACTTGACGCGCGCGCTGCTGATCTGGCATCCGCTACGCAGGCCCTTGAGGCCCGTGTGAAAGCCTTCCAAGAAAAAGTGGCAGGTCTTTCAGCTTAACCGACTGGCCGGTAGCCAGGCACTCCTCGGAGTAACTCATGAACGACGACATGCTTGCCCCAGTGGACGCCCCGGCGCCCGCGTCAGAATTGGAAGCTACGGCGGCTCCTATTGCTGAAACTACAAGGCCGGAAGATCAAACGACTGAAACGCCCAAGTCTTTCACACAAGAAGAATTGGACGCCATAGTCGGCAAGCGCCTCGCAAGAGAGCAGCGTAAATGGGAACGGGAGCAGGCCCAACGGACTGTTCCTACTGCGCCTTCTGAACTACCGCCACCTGATCAGTTTGATTCGGTCGAAACCTATGCGAAAGCATACGCCGAACAGATGCTACGGGAACGCGAAGTTCAAAAGCAGCGGTCTGAATATGTAGAAGCCTACCACGACCGCGAAGAGGACGCGCGGGGCAAATACGATGACTTTGAACAGGTCGCGTACAACCCCAACCTCCGCATTACGACCGTGATGGCCGAGACGATCCAGACCTCTGATGTTGGTCCTGACGTAGCGTACTATCTAGGGTCCAACCCCAAAGAAGCAGACCGCATATCCCGTTTGTCGCCTATCTTGCAGGCCAAGGAGATCGGTAAGATTGAAGCCACGTTGGTTTCAAATCCGCCGGTCAAGAAATCTTCGAGTGCGCCCACGCCTATTTCGCCTGTCACTGCCCGCAGCAGCGGAACGTCCACATACGACACCACTGACCCACGATCTATCAAGTCGATGACCACGTCAGAATGGATCGCCGCTGAACGAGCCCGACAGGTAAAAAAGCTGGAAGCTTCGAAATTCCGTTAACCCTCTACGCCTGAAAGGCTGACCAATGGCTAATAGCATTCTCACAATCGACATGATCACCAGAAAGGCTCTGGAGATCCTCGAAAACAACCTGGTGCTTTCGCGTAACGTGAACCGCCAGTACGATGACAGCTTCGCCGTCGAAGGCGCGAAGATTGGCTCCACGCTGCGTATCCGCCTTCCTGATCGCGCTCTCGTCACCAACGGCGCTGCGCTTCAGGTTCAGGACGACAATGAGCAGTACACGACCCTGACTGTTTCTACCCAGAAGCACATTGGCGTGAACTTTACCTCTGCCGAACTCACCATGCAGTTGGACGACTTTGCAGAACGCGTTCTGAAGCCCCGCGTCAGCCAGTTGGCTGCCAGCGTGGACGCGGACGTGGCAAACGCCTACCAGAACATCTACAGTTCGGTTGGCACCCCCGGCACGACCCCTGCCACTTCGCTTGTCCTGCTTCAGGCCCAGCAGAAGCTCAACGAGTACGCTGTCCCTATGGACCAGCGTTACGCCACTGTGAACCCCGCTGCCAACGCCGGTCTGGTCGAAGGCATGAAGGGCTTCTTCAACCCCACCAGCACGATCAGCCGTCAGTTCAAGACCGGCATGATGGGCGAAGGGGTTCTTGGCTATGACGAAATCAACATGTCTCAGTCCATCGTGCAGCACACGACCGGTTCGCGTTCCACCTCGGACACGATCCTCGTCAACGGCGCTGTCACGACGCAGGGCGCCTCCACCATTAGCCTCGATGGCGGCACCGGCTCGGCGACCATCAAGGTTGGCGACGTGTTCACCATTGCTGGCGTGTATGCGGTTAACCCGCAGACCCGTCAGACCACCGGCAGTTTGCAGCAGTTTGTTGCTACCGCCACCGCCACCGCTTCCAGCGGCGCTTGGACCGACGTGGCGATCTCGCCCCCGATCTACACCGCCTCTCAGGCGCTGGCGACCGTGGACTCGTTCCCGGCGGACAACGCTGCGGTCACCTTCCTTGGCGCGGCCTCGACTGCCTACCCGCAGAACCTGATCTACAACAAGAACGCCATCACGCTCGGCACCGCCGATCTGCTCATGCCGCAGGGTGTGGATATGGCGTCTCGTCAGGTTCATAACGGCATTTCGATGCGTATTGTTCGTCAGTACGACATCAACAATGACCGTATGCCCTGCCGTATCGATGTTCTGTACGGTTTTGCCGTAATCCGCGCGCCTATGGCCGTGCGTATGTGGGGCTAACCCCTTCTATCTGGGGCTGCGGCCCCAGATTTCCCTCATCAACTCTTTAGGAGAATATCATGGCTCTTCCGAATGGCGCTGGTGGTTACCAGCTCGGCGACGGCAACCTCACTGAAGTCACGCTTGGCGTTCAGTCTACCCCCGTTGCAAAGACCGCTGCGGCTACGCTTACCGCTGCGGAACTTACTTCTGGTATCATCACGTATACGGGCGCTGCGGTTAACTTGACGCTCCCCACGGTGGCGCTTACCGAGGCTCTGGTCACCAGCGCCAAGAACGACAGCTGCTTTGACGTTGTGATTATCAACACGGGCGCTACTAATGCGGCAACCGTTGTGGTTGGCACTGGTTGGACCATTGTTGGTGCTGCCGCCGTGTCTGCGGCTACTTCAGCTCGCTTTCTTGCGCGTAAAGTGGGCGATCTTTCGTGGACGCTGTACCGCATCGCCTAATCAACCAACGCCCCGTCTACGGGCGGGGCGTTTTCCACAGGTATTTTTATGATCTACATGCGCCACCCGGTCCACGGCACCAAAGTTGCTACTATGGAAGCCGAAGCGATTTATGATGAAGAGAGCGGCTGGAAACGCTATACTCCCGGCGAAGCCCCGCCCTCTGACACGTCAGAGCCGGTAAATGAACTTGCACCCCGGCGACGCGGTCGCAGGCCGCTGAATGAGGGAATAGCCAGCTATGACGACAGCCGGGGATCAAATTAACGGAGCCCTTCGCCTTCTAGGCGTCTTGGCCGAAGGCGAAACGCCATCTGCGGCTACGTCGCAAGACGCGCTGTTTGCGCTCAATCAAATGATTGATTCTTGGGGCACGGAAAAGCTCTCGACGTTCACAACGCAAGAGCAAGTGTTTTCGTGGTTGCCAGGGCTCATCAGTCAGACGCTCGGCCCTTCCGGTGATTTCGTTGGCGACCGTCCTGTCCTCATGGACGACGCGACGTATTTCGTGGACGCTTCAACGGGCATTTCCTACGGCATAAAAATAATCAACCAGCAGCAGTACGACGGCATCGCGGTCAAAACCGTTACCAGTACTTTTCCACAGGTAATGTGGATCAACACCAATTACCCCAACATCGACATGCACATCTATCCGGTGCCTACCAAGGTGCTGGAATGGCATTTCATATCGGCGGCGCAACTGACGCAGCCCGCAACCATCGCAACACCGTTGTACTTTCCGCCGGGCTACCTGCGAGCGTTCCGGTACAATCTGGCTTGCGAGATCGCTCCTGAGTTTGGCGTGGAGCCGTCTGGTACGGTCAGCCGGATTGCGATGTATTCCAAACGCAATCTTAAACGCATCAACAATCCCGACGACATCATGTCGATCCCCTACGCCATCGTCAGCACCCGCCAGCGGTTCAACATCTTTGCAGGTAACTTCTGATGAAGAGCCCTATCCTTGGCTCCGCGTATGTAGCCCGCAGCGTCAACGCTGCGGACAACCGCATGATCAACATGTTTCCAGAGGTTGTCCCGGAAGCAGGGAAAGAACCCGCGTTCCTTCAACGCGCGCCAGGACTGAATTATCTTGCCACAATGGGCCAAGGCCCAGTGCGCGGGCTCTGGCAGTTTGGCAATTACGGCTACGCCGTGTCGGGCACATCGCTCTACAAGATCGACAGCAATTTTAACGTTGTGTCCAAAGGCACCGTGTCGGGCACCGGTCAAGTGTCGATGGTAGACAACGGTACGCAGTTGTTCATTGCTGCGGGCGCTACCGGCTATATCTACAACGCCAGTACGGACGTGTTCGCGCAAATCACAGATGTTGATTTTGCAGGCGCGGTAACGGTCGGGTTCATCGACGGATATTTTGTCTACAACCAACCCAACAGCCAAAAATTCTGGGTTACGTCGTTGTACGATGGCACGTCTGTCGATCCATTGGATTTTGCCAGCGCCGAAGGTTCGCCCGACAATTTGGTGTCTTTGATCGTGGACCACCGCGAGATCTGGTTGTTTGGGCAGAATTCTACCGAAGTCTGGTATGACGCCGGTCTGCCGGATTTTCCTCTTGCGCGCATCCAAGGCGCGTTCATCGAAATCGGTTGCGCTGCGCCGTTCTCCGTTGCCAAACTTGACAATGGCGTGTTTTGGCTTAGTTCAGACGCTCGCGGGCGCGGTATGATATACCGTTCCAACGGCTACGCTGGCGTTCGCATCTCGACGCACTCTGTTGAATGGCAGATCCAGCAGTACGCCGACATTACAGATGCGGTGGCATATACTTACCAGCAGGACGGCCATTCGTTCTATGTGCTGAACTTTCCCAGCGCCGACATCACTTGGGTTTACGACGTGGCTACCCAAGCTTGGCACCAGCGCGCCGGTTGGCTCAATAACGAGTTTACCCGCCATCGCGGCAACTGCCAGATGGCGTTCAACGGCCAGATCGTCATTGGCGACTATCTGACCGGCCAGATCTACGCTTACGACCCCACGGTCTACACCGAAGCCGGATCGGTTCAGAAATGGTTGCGCTCGTGGCGGGCGCTGCCTACCGGCACCAACAACCTGAAACGCACCACGCAACACAGTTTGCAATTAGATTGTGAGTCGGGCGTGGGTTTGGACGGCGCAACGCCTGCGACCACAACCTATCTCAGCAGCATTTCGTCTGACGCCGCGTCTGCGGGCGCGATCAGCGGCGAATCGGAAGAGACCACACGCGAAATAATTGTGCAGGGTTCCGATCCGCAGGTCATGTTGCGCTGGTCGGATGATGGCGGGCACACTTGGTCTAATGAACAATGGCGGTCAATGGGCAAGCTTGGCGAGACCGGGCGACGTGTCTTGTGGCGCAGGCTTGGCATGACTCTAAAACTCCGTGACCGCGTGTACGAAGTGTCTGGAACCGATCCGGTTAAGATTGCCATCATGGGCGCGGAATTGATCGTGAGCCCCACCAATGCTTGATAACATCACGCAGATACCTGCCCCGCGTGTCGCTATTTGGGACACGATGACAAACTACGTCACGCGCGGGTGGTATCGGTATTTCTACAACCTCTACGCTATCCTTGGCAGCGGATCGCTCCGCAGCGGCGCGTTCTACGACACCACCACACAAACCGCCGCCGTTATCAATACGGCCTACGCCATCACGCTCAACAACACTAGTTTGACCCAAGGCGTTAGCATAGGAACGCCGACATCGCGGGTTTATGTGGACCGCACGGGCTCTTACAACATTCAGTTCTCGTTACAACTGACCAGCACCAACGCGGCGGATAAAGACGTGTACATCTGGGCGGATGTAAACGGAACGTCCGTACCTGAGAGCGCCACCAAGTTGAGTTTGTCTGGCTCTAGTAAATCTTACGTTGCGGCTTGGAATTTTGTTATCCGCATGAGCGCAGGTGACTATTTCCGGCTAATGTGGTCTACTACCAACACGAATGTTCAGATAGCCCGCATAGCGGCGTCTGCGCCTGTACCGGCCATCCCATCGGTCATCTTGACCGTAGCTGCAAATATAGGTGAATAATGGCTGTTCTCACTCCATCTCCCAAGACAGCTTTTGTTGACGCAGCAGGCGAGCCGCTGGTTGGCGGGCAGTTGTACACTTACATTGCCGGTACGACGACGTTGCAGGCCACTTACACGGACGCGACGGCGGCGACGGCCAACACCAACCCGATCATCTTGGACTCGCGCGGCGAGGCTAGCGTTTGGCTGGGCGGCGCTATTTACAAGTTTGTGCTGAAGGACGCGGATGGCGCTCTAATCTGGACGGTGGATTACATTTCGGCCCCCACGGCTGCGGTGTCGCCCGTGTTGTCGGGTAACGTCACCATTGACTCCAACACATCCTCGCCTGCATTGACGATCACGCAGACCGGCACGGGCGCGGCGCTTAGGGTGCAAGACTCCGCTGATCCTGACGTAACGCCATTCATTATCGACGCCACCGGCCAAGTTGGCCTTGGCACGGCTACGCCCGTGTCCGCCTTGGAGATCGCCAGCCCTGGCGTCTTTACCGGCGCGTGGGCCTACCTGCCTACCGGCACGGCGATGATGTTCGTGCAGACTTCCGCGCCTACCGGCTGGACCAAGTCCACCACGCACGACAACAAGGCGCTGCGCGTGGTGTCGGGCGCAGCCAGCAGCGGCGGCACAACGGCGTTCACAAGCGTCTTCACATCCCGCACGATCACAACCGCCAACATGCCCAGCCACACCCATACGCTGACTGACCCCGGTCATACGCACACCATTGGAACTACTAATTCCGCTGGCGGCGGTGGTGGTGGGTCTGTTGTTGGTGGCGGAACTAGCTACACTACCAGCACCGCTACCACCGGCATTACAATCGCCAACGCCGGTAGCGGCACGGCGATGGACTTTGCCGTCCAGTACGTCGATGTCATCATCTGTGTAAAAGATTAAACTTGAATTGCTATGTGGCTCTGCAAAACGTAAGATCAGTTTATGGCTGGAAAACGTGGTTCAGAATTTAAAAAACCAAAATCGGGCGAGTTCATTCTGCGCGATGGATGGACAATGCCGACCGAACCATGCAAACGTGGGCACCTTGTCCCTCGCGTAAAAAATGGAACGTGCGCGCAATGTCTTCGAGACTATCGAAAAAGCCGTGGACATTTTACCGCTTCAGCGTCTAACGTTGAGTGGAGGAAAAAAAACAGAGAGTTACTGAACGTTCAAAGACAAGAATACAACGCAAAAAACGCCGAACGTACAATGCTGAACGCTGCAAGGAGATCCGCAAAAAACGCAGGTGTTCCGTTTGCTCTTGAAATTAGCGACATTGTGATCCCAGAGTATTGCCCCGCCTTGGGGCTTAAACTCATTCGGACGCGCGGGTACCGAAGTGACGTTAGCCCGTCAATTGACAGAATAATCCCCAAAAAGGGTTATGTCCGCGAAAACATAATGATTGTCAGCATGAGGGCAAATCGCATCAAAAATAACGCAACATTTGAAGAGCTTACAAAAATGGCAAATTTTTACGGCAGTTTGAAGCTAAAGGACTGACGATGCAACTCAAGAATGGATCATTCTGCCCGTTGATCAAGAAGGAGTGCGTCCAGCTCCAGTGCGCTTGGTTTACGCAGTTGCGTGGAACGCACCCGCAGACCGGCGCGGAGATTGACGAGTGGATGTGCGCCATCTCGGCCATGCCCATGCTCCAGATCGAGGTTGCCAAGGAGGCGCGG
>Ga0209400_1000390_pt1 | contig 37986 bp, 35 predicted proteins | sample M_130807_EF_Meta_FD_187313 | JGI IMG/M metagenome (GOLD analysis project Ga0209400, IMG submission 187313) | Freshwater microbial communities from Lake Montjoie, Canada to study carbon cycling - M_130807_EF_MetaG (SPAdes) (version 2) | ecosystem: Environmental > Aquatic > Freshwater > Lake... | reverse complement strand
TTTCTTCGATTTTATTTCATCTACCGAGAACCAATCTATTTCTATTTTCTCAAATAATTTTGAATTATTGAGAACATTTTTATCCATCTTATTCCATAAAAATCGGTGATTTTGATTATAATATTTTGGTAGGTTCTCATCATACTCTAAAAAAAACATATGAACGTGGTAATTATTATGTTCTATTTTATAATATCCCCCATTTTTACGGATTAATTTATTGATTGTGTTTTTATCACCTAAAAATCCAGTTAATTCTTCACTTCCTTCACGTAAAGCGGCTTTATATGGTGTTTCATTGTTCTCCATTCTACCACCAAAATCTGACCACCCTTTCGCACTATCTTCCATCGGGTTCTCTTTACCAAATAAAAAAAATAATTTATTATCATGTACTGCTATTGGTAAAATACTACCTGCTACCATTTTTATATAAAATCATTAGAATTTAATTTTTTTGATATTTTCATCATATGATTCTGGTTCTAATTCTTTTGATTCTTCTTTTGATGAATTTTTTATAGATTCACTATTAGTAGTTTTTATTTTTTCTAAGTCAGATAATTCAAATTTCGGTATATTTTTATAAAATTCAGTTACTTTCTGATTTGTTTTTATTTTGGTTGGATTAAATGCTGATAAATAGAGTCCGTCCAATGATTGTATTCTAGATAAAGCTACATATGTTTGTCCATATTCAAATATACTTTGACCAATATCTATCTCTGCCATAGATAATGTAGCTCCCTGAATTTTATGTATTGTTAATGCCCATGCTAAACATAATGGATATTGACCAATTCCTAATGTTGGAAAATCCTCCGATTGCCAAAAATTCGGTAGTATTTTTTTTACTATTCCATTCGAAAAACGTACTACTACCTGTTTATATATACTTTCACCTTCTATTATATCAATTACTACTCCTTGAGAACCATTACATATCGAATTATACATATCTAGATTGATAGTACACATTACGATTGCTCCTTTTTTTAATCGTAAAACTTTATTACAAGGTAAACTATTCATCAATAAATCCAATTCTTGTTCCTTTTCTAATACAGATAATCGAGAACATTGTTGTAATGTTTCAATCGATAAATTTTTTTCGGATTCCACATATGTTGTAAAATTTGTCATATAAATAGCATTTAAAACATGTTCAGGTTCGATTAATTTTGAGAACATCATATTATTTACATAATCTACTTTGGAACGTATAGGAAATAGTTTTGTAGGAATACAACCATTATTTTTTTCTGAATTATATTCTCGATTTATAAATGTTCTCAATAATTCAACATTTTTTTGGTCTATTATTCCTTCACGAATTTGTTTCAAGATTTCAATATATGTAAAATCTTTTTGTCGAAATATAGTTTCCAATTGAATATGGTTTTTTTGAGTAAATACCATGTTCCATCTAGGTGATTCAAAACAAAATTGTTCAGTTTCTGGTTCTCCATCACTACCAACCGGTGGTAATTGATAAAAGTCTCCTGTAAATATCACCTGTATTCCACCAAACGGTAATGATGATAATCTAGTACACCGAGCAATTTCTTCGATTATTTCGAAAACTTTTTTTGATAACATACTAACTTCGTCGAGAACCAATATTTCTACTTTTTTCCATATTCTTACTATTCTTTTATTTTTCAAAACCGAATTTATTATACTTTGTTTTGTTCCTTTTGCTAATTTAATACCACTCCATGAATGTAATGTTCTCGCATTACAGTTTAATAATATGGCAGCACAACCTGTCATAGCACATACTGCTATATTCTTTTCATTGTTTTTGGCATGTTCTAACAATTTTTTTACTAATCTTGTTTTTCCTGTACCTCCGGGTCCAGTTATAAATAAATTTTCACCATTTATGAATTTATAATAAGCATATTCTTGTTCGTTCGATAATTCAATATCCTTTTCCATTTTTTCTTGTTTTTGTTGATTTTCTATATTGTTATCGAGTTCTGGTTTTTTCTTGATTACCATGAATTTGTTCATTATATTTTTAGCGTTAATAAAAATATAATTATCATTATCAATTTTTTGATAGTTCCAATGATTTTTCGTCACTCTTTATTCATGTTCTATTTCTAAACAAAATGAAAAATCGATTCCATTCAAAGAGATTACATTTCCGTATTCTGATAATAATTGTACATTCAATTTCAATAAATCTATTTTACCTGTATAACTACGAATATCACTTAATAATAATCCATTTAAATTATTTGCCGGTAATACTGTATTGAATGGATAAGTAGTATTATCAATTATTATTTTGGCGATTATGTTTTTATTTACTAAACTATTTGATACTGGAGAAACGAATGAGTTTTGATTACCTTTATTAAATTCTTCGATTGCCAAATACACATATTTTGGTGAATTCAAATCAATAAAACTTTCTGATTTATATAATGGTTGTCCAACTGGACCTGTACCAGAAGGTGGATTGAAATTATATGAATATTCAATATTGTATGTTGGTTTACGGAAACCCAATAACCATCCTAATTTTGATTTTAAATTATATTTATCTTTTCCTCCCGTTGAATCTACATCAAATTCTATTAAATATCTGGCACCGTTTGAATAAAAAATTGAAAAATTACCACTATAATAATAACGAATATCAGCATCATTTGGACTTACATTACCTGAAAAAATAGCATCAAATAATCCATTTAATGTACTTTTTAGAGAATCTATTGTATAATTTCCATCTGGAACAGTAATCATGTGTACAGGTATAGAGTCCGCATTATAATCAGTCAATTTGAAATAATTATTACCTAAAGCCGCCGATATATTATAAAATGTTATTGGTAATTCAACACTTCTTACTGTCATTGTTTTTACTTCATTGATGCGTTCGGGTAATGTAATATTATAATTTGACGATTCTAAATAATCATATGTATCACTATAACGTGTATCAATATTGATGTATTTTGTTTTTTTTGGTTTTTGAACATTTGTCATAACCATATGATTACCATATTGAGTAGTCTTTGGTTCTAAAAACAAATCGTTTTTGTTGTAATATTCACTCATAATGTATAATATATCTATATATATCCTAAACCTTATTTTTACTATTATTTAGTTATTTGAAATATCTTGTTTTGTTATAATATAATGTCTGGTAAAACAAATCCCGAATATGATTTATTAAATACTCCAAAAATTGATGAAAAATATCGTGTAATGCCTATAAAACTCAACAAAAATATTCCAGACAAATTTCCACTAGATAGTACAAATGATAGTAATAATAATACAGACTCTTTTCTTGATGGGCTATACGACAAAGAAAGGAGCCTTATTGAAGAAAAGTCAGAAAAGTCAAAAAAGTCAGAAAAGTCAAAAAAGTCAAAAAAGTCAGAAAAAAAGGGTGGTTCGTCAAAACATAAAAAACGACGTTCTTATAAAAAACGTCGTTCTTACAAAAAACACAAATCGTATAAAAACAAAAAACATAACAAATAATTATATTGAAAACCATCACAATATAATTACACCCTTGAATATTTCAATCCGCACAGCGGATGAAACTTAAACTAAGTTATCAGTTACAGTTTGAACCATTGCACCCTATGGGGTGCGGTTTCAAATCTTCACTTGTATAAATAACTCAAATTTTATTTATTACTACATTCATCTGACTATCAGGTTTCTTTGTTTTTTGTTCATCACTTACTATCATAGGATTTCCATTTTCCAAACCTTCATTTACTTTTCTGTATCTCATGAAAGCAAATAGTAAAAATAATGCTAAAAGGATCACAATAATAATCGTTGAAAAATTGCTTTTTTGGAAAATATTTTGTAACATACTATAAATAACTATACATATATTTTTTGTATTTATTTATTTCCATTACAATTGGTACAATTTGGTCTATTGTTTATACTAAATATATTCGTACGAATATTGATCAAAAAATTATTATAATTATTATAATTTTCTATCATTTTCTTGATTTCTTCTTCGGATAGTTTGTTCAAAGGTGTTGGAATGTTAGGCACAGGATTCGAACTTCCACCTAATTTTGAACCTTGACGCGTTGCTGTTCCATTTGTACTAAATAGCATTGGTATTATATTTGGCATTTTGAAAAAATTGACTTTGATTATTATACATTTCTCATGACAAAAAATATAACAACAATAATGAATAAATCTACAGGATACGATTGTAAATTTTGTGTACGTAATTTCAAAGAAAAATTCAATTATGACAGACATATTTTGTGTTGCGAATTCTTTCATAAATCAGAAAGGGAACGTAATAACGAAGTCGAAATTATTGAATCGTTGCCTAGTCAAATACAAATGTATCAATTAATCCAGGAATTAGCTATACGTGTAAATCGATTGGAAAAAGAAAATCGTAAAATATTACAATCACAAAAACGTAAAATCAATGTTCTGGATTGGCTCAATGAAAGCAAAACAAAAGAGCCCTCGATTATTTTCTCTATCTGGTTATCTAGTATTGTTTACAAGAATATTTCAAATCAATTGGATAATGTCTTTCAAAATGACTTAACGAGCGGCATAATTCGTTTGTTTGATAATGTGCTCAGTGATTGTGATAGTGATAAAATACCTATATGTGCTTTTGATAATAAACCAAATACGTTTTATATTTATGATTTTCGAAATCAACAGATGACAGATACTGATAGTGGTGATAATACTCCTATGTGGATGGTTTTATCTGTTTCGGAATTCAATATGATTTTAAAACGTATATGTCATCGATTCCTTATTGAATTCAAAAAAAACTGGTATGATATCAATAAATATATGATTGAAAATGATGAAAAATACAAAGATTTATATATAATTTATTATAAAAATATTTTAGGTGGAGATCAAAGTGAAGATATTCGTTCTTATAAAATACGTGGCTGGCTTTATAATCGAATCAAAACGAATATTCAACATTATACGATTACATAGTAAAAAAATATTTTTACAAATAGTTACAAAAATATTTTTATTGACCGAATGAATGATATTATGTATAATTTATGGACTAGGAGTAGGTGTTTTTCTTGATTTTTTTGATTTTAGTGTTTTAGATTTCGGTGATGGTGACCTACGAGATATAGCGATACTTTTTCTTTTTGTTGCTTTTGGTGATGGATAACGAATACCACGAATAATATTATCGAAATCGTGTTTTGATAAAACATTTTTGTTTTGTTTTCTGTTTGACCCGATTCCATCTATACTTATTTTTGGATTTTCATAAAATATTTCACCATTTCTAGTATAATACTTTACTGTATCATTACTAGATTTGGATGCGTTTATACATAGTTGTTCAAGTTGCTCTATTTTATTGACATCAGTTTTTTTGATACCTGTAACCATTAAATTCATTTTTTCTAAATTTTTCAAATTGATAATTGAATCAGGTAAATTTTCAATTGGATTTCTATTTAAATCAATCCAATTTAATTTTTTTAATTCTCCAATATTTTCTGGTAAGTATGATATTTTGTTGTTTGATAATGATAATGTATATAATTCTTTCAAATAACATACCTCATCTGGTAATTTTTCTACTTCGTTATAAATTAAACTTAATGTTGTTAGATTTGATAGCTGTCCAATTGTTGTTGGAATTTCTTTTATTCCAAGTCCATTCAAATAAAGTTCATGTAATTTTTCTTTATTGTTGACTAAAATATCAAACAATTGTTCGACGTCACTTTGTGACAAAGTGATACCTGTTTTTTCATACATTTCTGGTCTGCCAAATGTAAATGTATGAGTGTTTTGGTTTAGAAAAAGTTCTAATGCTGCTTTAAGTTTGTCATTTTGAATACTCTCCATCTTATATATTTTCTTTATATTATTATTTTTTTCTAGAAAATCAACAGTCAATTTTTTACTAAAAATATGAAATCATTTTTTTTGATTTCAAAAAATTGATTTTAAAAATTACGGACTATGAGTAGATAATTCTACTAAAATGTCATCTCTAGCTATTCCTGGTACCCATAATTATTTGGCTATTAAAAATGCCCACCCTCGAGATGCTTTCATTACATTCGAAGAAGGTCCTCATATTTATACAGTGATGGGTGAACGTGGTACATATACATCAGTTACTACATGGAATCATCATCATTTTTCACAATTCGACGCTGATAAAACAATCGATAATATGATGCGTGGAAAAAATTGGAACGACCCTGCGTATAAATATTATGGTATGACTCGTGAAGAAATTAAAGCACAATGGGATAAAAAACGCGATGCCTCGTCTGGTTCTGGTACAAAAATGCATTATGATATTGAATGTTATTATAATGAAATGGATGTGAAGAATGATAGTATTGAATTCCAATATTTCTTACAATTTGTAAAAGATTTTCCTGATTTGAAACCTTATCGTACAGAATGGATGGTATATTACGAAGAAATGAAATTATCGGGTTCTATTGATATGATTTTTGAAAATCCCGATGGAACTATACAAATCTACGATTGGAAAAGGTGTCAGGAAATTGTAAATGAATCCAATTTTGGTAATTATGCGACGACATCATGTATTTCTCATTTACCAGATACTAACTTTTGGCATTATTCACTACAATTGAATACATATAAAAAAATATTAGAAGATAAATATGGTAAAAAAGTAACAGGTTTGTATTTGGTATGCATTCATCCAGATAACGCATACAAATCATATGAACGAATTCAGGTTCCCATATTAGAAAAAGAAATGACCGATTTATTCAATGTTCGTCTCGCAGAAGTAAATTCGAATCAAACAAAAGATAAACATTGATAAAAATAACATAAAAATAACATGATGAAAATTATATAAATAGGGAGGTATGTTGAATACAACAAAAAAAAATAATAATACTAGTATATATTTTTTATTCAAACGATTCTATTTTAATTTTTTGTTATTGTGCTTACAATTATATTATTTATTTGTTCCTAGACCACTTATTGAAAAAAAAGAAACTGTTTTAGACGCCAGTACGAAATATATTGAAAAACAAAAAACTAGATTTTTATCGAAGTTTTCGCTGCCTATAATCGACGAATTATCATCCAATATTGAACCCGTTTTTTATTCAAAAACCGATTTTCAAGAAATGATTTTAAATACAGATAATTCTTTGGAAAAGAAGTGGAAATCTCGTATTTTATTTGAATCTACCCCGAGAGGGAATATAATGATGTATTACGACGCTTATAAGTTGGGTTTTGCTTATTCATCTGATTCAACAGGTATTCCTTATCCTATATTGAATGCGGTTGCCATGAAATATGTAACTGTTTATAGATGTTTCGATTTTTTTATGGATAATGAAATCACCCCCGAGACCATTCCGTCGAAAATGATTGAAATCCATTTTCAAGATGAAAAAAAGGAATCTTTGAAAACTGCACAAAATCATGATAATAGTGATACAAAATTACAGAAATCGTTGAAAATTGATAATTCTGCTTTTGCCAAATTCAAAAATTATAGTAAAAAACCAGAAAATATAACCAATTCACATGCTGGTCAAAAGAATACATCAGAAACTGTTTCTGAAAAGAAAAAGGAATATGTTTGTAATAAATTTGTATCATTGGGTAAATTGTTGAATATTGAATTCACACAACCAATTTCTACCAAAAAATCTTGTTATTCATCTTTGAATGGATTTCGCTCCAAATTACTTGATAATTTAGATAGTGAAACTACTTTACAAAAACAAGTATTGAATTATAAAGATTTTAAAAAAAAACAATTGGAAAATATTGATAATATATGATTTTTATGCTTCTTGTTGTTTCTTCCATTTCAAAAACCCATTACTTTTTTCTAATTGAAATGATGTACCTAAATGGTTTTTCGCTATTTCATAACTTTGTAATTCTTTTTTTGAGAACGTTTTTATATATTCTTCCATTAGTTCTTGTTCCGATTTTTTTCCTGTTTTTTCTTCCGAAGTTTTCTCGATTTTTTGGATATCCATTATTGTTATTATTATTTGCTTAATAATAATAATATATTATTCTATTTATTACTCAATTTTTTAATTGAAACCAGCGAAAGGTTGTTTTTTATTTGTAGTAGTAACATAAAAATAATTATCTTTTGTACGGCAATTTATCAATCGTTTCATGTATTCTCCGCATGGAATAGCATAATTATAATTTATTCCTGGTTTGTTTGTTGTACATGTGTTTTTTGTACATGAACTTACTGTTGTATAATTTGCTTCCTTTTCGCAAAAATATTTGTCATATGATTTCATTTGAATATTGAATAATGATGGACTATTTGAAAAACTCGATACTACTATGAGTCTATATTGTTTGAAAGCAACTTTTTTAGTTATATTGAAAATGTATGTTTCATTACTATTTGGTATGCTACTTAATTTCATTTCATTTAATTTTATCCATCCGTTGTTATTATCTAAACCAGCAAGAATTATATTCTGTGCTATATTCGTAGTACTACCTGGCTTAGGTACTAAATATAATTTTTCTAATCTTATTTTGTATGGAAATTCTATTTGTACCCAACGACCATTATATGATGTATCACTTACACGTGTTATGCTTACATTGGCAGGGAGCGAATATATTGTATTTCCATTATATGTAGATGTAACTGAATATCCGGTAGTTTGCCAATAATCAGATGTACTTGGTGGATTTGAAATGAAAAATGGACCATTTCCTGAAAAACCATAATTATCACTTGATATTGTATAATCACCGTTACCATAAGGAAGATTACTTAAAGTTATTTTCTTTGGTGAATTAGTAATGCTTGGAATTGTCAAATTTGCCGGTGGATATGTCAATAAACTATCACTAACCGCATATTCCGTATTATTTAATGTTTCATCTACCAAAAATTTTATATAATCACTTTGTGAATTATTATTTTGATTATTATCTGGTTTCACTGTCGTATATGGTTGTGGTCTTTTTATCCACGCATATTTTGTACTTATCATACCAGATGTACCTAGTGTGGATGATTTCACTATATTTGGATTTTCTAAAGATATTACTGCTGACTGTACAATCGGTGTTTTTTTGAATTTACCACAGCAACCGCCATGACCAATTGCTACATTTCCTTTCATGAGTGTTCTTGGTAATGAGCGTGAAAGTGATGTTTGTCCTACATATCCTTGACTACGATATGTTCCACTTATTGAAAATTGTTTTTGACCTACACTTATATTATTATATTGTGTCTGAGTCTTTCTTTTCAATGTTGCGATAGACATATATATATTATTTTTATATATGTCTATGATATTTTTTTATTAGTTGATTATGGATTTAATTTTTTGTTGATTTCATTTATCTGTTCTTGTAAATACGATATTTGCTCTTGTTGTTGTTGTATTGTTATTGATTGTTCCTCTATTTTTTGTTCTGCCACTTCTAATCTCGTTTTATAGATTGGTATATTCAATGAAATATCATACACTACTATTTTTGTTTTCTCTAGTTCTTTATCTATCTCTAGTATTGCTGCGGTTGCTACCGTAAATATGGTTTCTTTTGATAATATGTGGAAATCATTCACTTCCTGTCCATATACAAATATTTTATTATCTGATAAATCACTATCGAGTAATGATTCTTTTATTGTAAAAGATGAAGCGTCGATTATTTTATCGAGTGTTACTATTTTTGGCTGATTTTGGTAATCATATAATTTGATTTTTATTATGTCACCTGATAAACTGAATTCATTTGTTGTTTTTGTATCTAATACTATTAATGAATTATCAATTACAGTGGCAAGTTCATAGATATTTGGTATATAATCTTTTTGTAACGATATTGATTCTGGTATTATTTGTTTGACATCTTGGGCGATGAAACCATAATTTTTTGATGTCCCTTTACCAATTTTATCTATATTATGATATTCTACTGGTTTTATTTGTCTAAATTTGTCTAATGCGTTGTTACCATTTATATCATTGACGTCTTTTTTAATACGTATATCTGATGAAATAAGAATACCACCAACACTCCATATACCTTGACATTTTATTGATACATTTTTGCTGGCTGTTGTATTGGGAGTACCACCACCACTGTTTATGAAATAGTTAGTTGCTGGTGGCGCTGTTCCACCGGAACCTGGCACTCCTGTCGCGACCTGATCATTTATTTCTAAAGGATAAGTTGGCGCTATTCCAATACCTATAGAACCTGTTATATACATGTCACCTGCTCCTACGTTCAAACCATATACTGATAATTTAGTAGTACCAATTGTTGTACCACCTCCTGATATGGACCCGGTTGATGGTATACTAACACCACCTACACCAACATTTAAACCATACACTGATAATTTACTAGTACCAACTGCTATACCTCCTCCTGATATAGCACCTGTTCCTGGTATAATTACGCCGCCTACTCCTGTAGATAACCCATACACTGATAAATTTGTACTTACTGCTGTTGTATTACCACCATATATAGAACCAGTTCCCATTACTACGGTATTATTATTCATTGTTATATGACCGGCACCAACACTTAACCCATATACTGATAACGCACTAGTACCAACTGCTATACCTCCTCCTGATATAGCACCTGTTCCTGGTATACTAACACCACCTACACCAACATTTAAACCATATACTGATAATTTACTAGTACCAACTGCTATACCTCCTCCTGATATAGCACCTGTTCCTGGTATAATTACGCCGCCTACTCCTGTAGATAATCCATACACTGATAAATTTGTACTTACAGCGGTTGTATTACCACCATATATAGAACCTACTTGTACAACACCGTTTAATGATACATCATTCAAAACAGATAATTTTGAATTCAATGATAAATCACCAGCGCTTGTAATTTTACCAGTAAAAGAAGGTGCTGATAAAGGAGCATAATTACTCAAAGTGGAATCCATTTCTGTTTTTGTATAAACTATATTAATACTGTTATCCATTTTTGATAATCGATTAGTTATGGTTGTTGAAAAATTAGCATCATTACCTAATGCCGACGCTAATTCATTCAAAGTATCTAATGTTGTTGGAGCACTAGCAACCAAATTCGAAACCTCGGTTCTTACGAAAGCTGTTGTTGCGATTTGTGTTGTATTTGTACCACTGGTTGCTGTCGGTGCGATTGGTGTTCCTGTTAATGTTGGTGATACTAATGTCGCATATGTAGTACCAATATACGTCTTGTTATAAAATCCTGTATTTATACTAGAATCTATTTCTGCTTTTGAATAAAAGTTACCAACACTTATACTATTGAAACTTGTATCGACGTACGTTTTATTATAAAAACCACTATTTATACTAGAATCAATTGCCGCTTTTGAATAATAATTACCAATACTTACGCTATTAAAACTAGCATCAATATATGTCTTATTATAATAATCACTTAAATTACCAACTTTCAATACACCATTGATAGAAAGGTCACCTAATATTATCGATTTTCCCAGACTATTCACGTACAAATTTCCATTCAACGTAGTATCACTATTATTCACAAAATTTTGTCCAAATGGAATAATTATTCCCAAATTTGCGATTAATTGTTTGTCTAATATTAATTGACTATTGTTTACAGTTCCCATTTGGTCTTGTCCAGTTTCAACATCAAATTGAAATACAACACCACAACCAATTGTACCATTCACATCTATATTATATCTTGGATTTGTTTTGTTAACACCAATGTATTTACTCACCAAAAGATTATTATTATTAATCGTAACCAATCCATTGAATGATGAATCATAATTAGATACAAAACTATTATTTGTAGTTACGGGTTGATTGAAAGTATTTGTTCCTGTCCAAACATTGTTTAATGACAAAAGTTGAAAACTAGGTGGTCCTGTTGGACCAATTGGACCCGTATTTCCTGTGTTTCCAGTTGGACCCGTATTTCCTGTGTTTCCAGTTGGACCCGTATTTCCAGTTGGACCTGTATTTCCGGTTGGACCCGTATTTCCGGTTGGACCTGTTGGACCTGTCATACCCGTATTTCCCGTGTTTCCTGTTGGACCGGTATTTCCTGTATTTCCGGTTGGACCCGTCATACCTGTGTTTCCGGTTGGACCCGTATTTCCTGTTGGACCGGTTGGACCAGTCATGCCTGTATTACCTGTGTTTCCGGTTGGACCTGTATTTCCCGTATTTCCGGTTGAACCTGTATTTCCCGTGTTTCCGGTTGGACCTGTATTTCCTGTTGGACCGGTTGGACCAGTCATGCCTGTATTACCTGTGTTTCCGGTTGGACCTGTATTTCCCGTATTTCCGGTTGAACCCGTCATACCTGTGTTTCCGGTTGGACCTGTATTTCCTGTTGGACCGGTTGGACCAGTCATGCCCGTATTACCTGTGTTTCCGGTTGGACCTGTATTTCCCGTATTTCCGGTTGGACCCGTCATACCTGTGTTTCCGGTTGGACCTGTGTTTCCGGTTGGACCGGTTGGACCAGTCATGCCCGTATTACCTGTGTTTCCGGTTGGACCTGTGTTTCCGGTTGAACCCGTCATACCTGTATTTCCAGTTGGACCTGTATTTCCGGTTGGACCAGTTTGACCAGTCATACCTGTATTTCCGGTTAGACCGGTTGGACCTGTATTTCCTGTTGGACCTGTCATACCTGTATTTCCTGTATTTCCGGTTGGACCTGTATTTCCGGTTCGACCGGTTGGACCAGTCATACCTGTATTTCCGGTTAGACCGGTTGGACCTGTGTTTCCGGTTGGACCTGTCATACCTGTATTTCCTGTATTTCCTGTTGGACCTGTATTTCCGGTTGGACCTGTTGGACCAGTCATACCCGTATTACCTGTGTTTCCAGTTGGACCTGTATTTCCGGTTGGACCGGTTTGACCTGTATTTCCTGTATTTCCGGTTGGACCTGTATTTCCTGTTGGACCTGTTGGACCAGTCATGCCTGTATTTCCTGTTGGACCTGTATTTCCTGTCGGACCTGTATTTCCTGTATTTCCTGTCGGACCTGTATTACCCGTATTTCCGGTATGACCTGTCTGTCCTGTATTTCCTGTCGGCCCTGTATTTCCTGTATTACCCGTATTTCCTGTCGGACCTGTATTTCCGGTCAGCCCTGTTGGGCCGGTTTGTCCAGTGTTACCAGTGTTTCCTGTTGGACCGGTAGGACCTGTATTTCCTGTTGGCCCTGTCGGCCCTGTATTACCCGTGTTTCCTGTGTTTCCGGTTGGACCAGTCATACCCGTATTTCCCGTCGGCCCTGTATTACCCGTGTTTCCTGTGTTTCCTGTTGGACCAGTCATACCCGTATTTCCTGTGTTACCTGTATTACCCGTGTTTCCTGTATTTCCGGTAGGACCTGTTCTTCCAGTATTTCCTGTGTTACCTGTATTACCAGTCGGACCAGTATTTCCGGTAGGACCTGTATTACCTGTATTACCTGTATTACCTGTTGGACCAGTATTTCCGGTAGGACCAGTATTACCAGTATTACCTGTATTACCTGTTGGACCTGTATTTCCGGTAGGACCAGTATTACCTGTATTACCTGTATTACCTGTATTGCCGGTAGGTCCTGTTTGACCAGTATTACCTGTATTACCTGTATTACCTGTATTTCCAGTATTTCCAGTAGGACCTGTTCTTCCAGTATTACCAGTCGGACCAGTATTACCAGTCGGACCAGTATTACCAGTATTACCAGTAGGCCCCGTTACACCGGTTGGACCCAAATCGCTTACGAGAATTTTTCCCCAATAATTATTAGATGTATTTGTACTTTTGTAATATAAAATATCAGGGGCATTCAAAGGTACTTGAAATGTGATTGAAGATGTTCCATTCAGATAAACAGAAGGATATGCTGTCAAATTATCATTACTTGCGGTTGTTATCAAAAACGGATTACTTGGTGCGTTGACTTTGAAATAATAAGTAAAACCTCTCAATATCAAGAATGTCGGATTTGCTTGGCTCGAATTGTTACTATAATAATTAGTACCATTATCTGTAACGGCATATGTAACACCACCAACCCAACCAGTTGGACCCGTCTGACCAGTGTTACCTGTCTGTCCAGTTGGACCCAAATTACTTATCACTAGTTTACCCCACATGTTACTATTCAACCTATTTGTTCTGTAGTATAACAAATCAGGTGCGTTTAATGGTACTTGAAACATTATTTTTGGTGTTCCATTTTGGTAAGCATATGAATACGGACTCAATGGATCACTACTAACATCAGTTATATAAAATGGATTGTTTGGAGCATTTACTATGAAATAATATGTAAACCCTCTCAACAATAAAATTGTTGGATTATCAGTATTCGAATCATTACTTCTATAAACTCCATTCATATCTGTTATATTATATGTAACACCTCCTACCCACCCAGTAGGACCTGTATTACCAGTAGGACCAGTAGCACCAGTATAACCAACACGAGAAGAAGGATAAAATAATACACTAGGGAAATTGAATTTCAGTGAACTGAATGTGTTTGCGACTTGATAAAAGAAATAACTTGGATAGGAACTACCAGCATTTGGAAATGAAAAATTATAAATAGTTACACCATTTTTTGCCAAATATCCAGTTACTCCATCGCAATATAGTGTCAAATTATCACTTTCAATATAAGTAATATCAGTATAATTACTAGGTATTTGATTATAAACGTATAATTTTATTTTATTATTAGTCAAACGAATATTGACATCAAAAATTATATTACTTCCGGATTGTCTTGCTAATCCAAAATCTATCATATCAGTTGAACTAGCAACAAAAGGAATACCTGATAATTGAATATTCAAACCATTTATATTCAAATCATAACTTTCTGTTGTTCTTAATATATCAGAACCACCCATCAAATATGCGGTTGGACTAGTAAATATAGCGGTTCCTGATATGCTATAAATGTTTGTCAAAAATCTACCTTGAATACCAATTGGACCAGTTGGACCCATAACAGTACTCTTTGGACCCGTAGCTCCAACTTGACCAGTAGGACCTGTTCTGCCAGTTGGGCCAACAGCACCTGTCATACCCATATCACCTTGAATACCTTTTTCGCCAGTAGGACCATTTGGACCTGTTTGACCTGTAGGTCCTGTCTGACCTGTAGGTCCTGTGCCTAGTGGACCAGTAGGCCCAGTTTGCCCCGTAGAACCTGTTTGACCGGTAGGACCTGTTCCTAATGGTCCAGTAGGACCTGTTTGTCCCGTAGAACCTGTTTGTCCAGTAGGACCTGTTTGTCCCGTAGGACCTGTTTGTCCCGTAGGACCTGTTGTACCTGTTTGACCGGTTGGTCCGGTGGGTCCAGTTGAACCCGTTTGACCAGTGGGTCCAGTTGAACCTGTTTGTCCGGTTGGCCCTGTTTGTCCAGTAGGTCCTGTTTGCCCGGTCTGTCCAGTAGACCCGGTTTGTCCTGTTGGTCCGGTTTGTCCAGTTGGTCCAGTTTGTCCTGTCTGTCCAGTTGACCCCGTTTGGCCAGTTTGTCCAGTTTGACCTGTCTGTCCGGTTTGACCGGTTGTCCCAGTTGGTCCAGTTGAACCTGTTTGTCCGGTCTGACCGGTTTGCCCAGTTTGACCAGTAGGTCCTGTTTGACCAGTAGGTCCTGTTTGACCAGTTGACCCGGTTGGTCCAGTTGAACCGGTTTGTCCGGTCTGACCAGTTGACCCAGTAGGACCAGTTTGTCCGGTTTGACCTGTCTGTCCAGTAGACCCAGTTTGACCGGTTTGACCAGTTGCTCCCGTGTTACCTATAGAACCTGTCATACCCATCTGTCCAGTAGAACCAGTCGGACCTACGAGTCCAATTTGACCGGTAGGACCTACTGGTCCAGTAGAACCGGTTTGACCAGTAGGTCCTGTTTGCCCAGTTTGCCCAGTAGAACCTGTCATACCCATTTGTCCCATAGGACCCGTTTGTCCAGTTTGACCAGTAGGACCAGTTTGTCCAGTAGGACCTGTTTGTCCAGTAGCACCTTGTTGTCCAGTAGGACCCGTACCAATCGGACCTGTAGGACCCGTCGCACCACTAGCACCGGTAACGCCTGTTGGGCCTGTTCCAATAGGACCGGTTGGTCCCGTCGTACCCGTTGAACCAGTAGCACCTGTAACACCAGTTGGCCCTGTTCCAATCGGACCAGTAGGACCTGTTGCGCCACTAGCACCAGTAACACCAGTAGGACCTGTTCCGATAGGACCAGTTGGTCCAGTTCTACCGGTAGGACCAGTTTGACCAGTTTGACCAGTTTGACCAGTAGGACCTGTTCTACCAGTAGGACCAATATCACCTTGTGGTCCTTGCTGACCAATAACACCTTGTTGTCCTTGTTGACCTGTAGGACCCATAGGACCCATAGGACCGGTTTGACCAGTTGGACCCGTACCAATAGGTCCTGTTGGTCCTGTTTGACCTGTTTGACCAGTTTGACCAGTAGGTCCAGTACCGATAGGTCCTGTTGGACCGGTTTGCCCAGTAGAACCAGTCTGACCAGTAGGTCCGGTTTGGCCAGTAGGTCCGGTTTGTCCAGTAGAGCCAGTTTGACCGGTAGGGCCTGTTTGTCCAGTAGGACCGGTATATCCGGTAGGTCCAGTAGAACCGGTTTGACCTGTAGCTCCAGTTTGACCCGTTTGACCAGTTGGACCTGTGGCTCCTGTTTGACCCGTTTGACCAGTTGGACCTGTGGCTCCTGTTTGACCTGTAGGTCCTGTTTGACCGGTTGGTCCTGTAGGTCCTGTTTGACCAGTAGGACCAGTTTGACCAGTTTGTCCAGTAGGTCCTGTTTGACCAGTAGGTCCTGTTTGACCAGTAGGACCTGTTTGACCGGTTTGCCCAGTCTGACCAGTAGGACCATTTTGACCAGTAGGACCAGTTACATTGATTTTACTTGTATTACCATCTTTTGATGTAATAAACAAAGAATTACTATTTGAATCAAATGATAAAGCCGCTGAATTATTATTCGAATTGTCCATAAAATAAATCGTATTGTTACTGATATACAAAGATTTCCATGGATTGTCTGGTGTTCCAATTGTTGAATTAGTTGTTTTTGGATTCAAATTACCATTTATATACACTGTCGATTTGGATGGATCGATTTCAATTACATTTGAATAATAAGCGATATCTAAATTTTGAGGATCAATAAACAAAATATTACCTGTCATTCCATTGTTCTGTGTAATAGGTATACTTCTTCCAGTTGGTCCCATTACTCCAGTAGGACCTGTATTACCAGTTGAACCCGTGTTTCCAGTTTGACCAGTAGAACCAGTCTGACCAGTAAATCCAGTAAATCCGGTAGGTCCGGTAGAACCCGTTTGTCCAGTAGGGCCTGTTTGACCTGTCTGTCCAGTTTGACCAGTTTGACCTGTCTGTCCAGTTTGACCTGTCTGTCCAGTCTGTCCAGTTGGGCCTGTTGTACCAGTCTGACCAGTTGGACCTGTCTGTCCAGTTTGACCTGTCTGTCCAGTCTGTCCAGTTGGGCCTGTTGTACCAGTCTGACCAGTTGGACCCATTTGACCAGTTGGACCTGTCTGTCCGGTTTGACCGGTTTGACCAGTATAACCGGTGTGTCCAGTAGGACCAATATCACCTATTTCACCCTGAGGCCCCACAGCACCATCTGTAATAAACCATAATGCGACTGTTATAATACCTCCATTTAAACCATCAATTCCTCTTATATTGATATTATCACCTACATTGAAATCCAAATTAATGTTTGATAATGTTCCAGTCATACCTATATTACTCATTGTTACGCTGGTTGGATTATTATTTTTGTAAATTTGAATGACACCTGAAACATCTGGTTGAGTAGTAGCTCGAACACCGATATACACCAGTTTACATGAATTACCGATTTGTAATCCGGCGGTATTGTTTCCATCACCAGTATTGTTACCAAATGAAAAAATAAATCCCGGCTCTTGAGCGCCAAATCCGGTTATTGATTCAGCAAAGATAGTAAATACACCTCCATTTGATGGGCCTGCTGGACCACGAGGTCCAGTCTTTCCTGTATATCCTGTAACTCCACGTGGTCCAGTAGGACCTGTGCCCAAAAAATCCAAACAATGACATGTTTTTCCAAGAGGAACATCAAACCAACTCGGTGATAAAGGATCGCCAAATTCATCTGTTTTACATGTTCCTTGTATTTGTTTGAATTTTCTTAGCGCCGTATAATCACTCGACGACATGTATATATATTAACAGTATAATAGAGTATTATAAAAGAAAAACAATATTTATATTTATAATAAATATAATTCAACAAAAATAATGATTCTCTTTTGTGTTCGTTTCTGAATGTACAAAAATAATGTCATTATTTAATATGATATGGAGAACCTAGATTTAGATATAAATAATTATAGTATCAAAGATATAGAAAGTTTTTTCAGATTGAAATCGAATTCTAAATATACAGCAGCTGATATTGAAGAGAAAGAATACCAAATACGAGAACAATTGTTAGGTAGTGGTCATATAAACAAACGTTTCAAACGTGATTTAATCGAATTTTTAACATTAGCAAAACAGTGGCTTACATATGTGAAATGTAATACTACAAAAGAACAACCTACTACTATTCCTAAAAATTATAAATTGGATACTATAGATACTCCCATTTCAAAAGAGATAATACCAAGAACAAATGAATTGATTAATCGTCCAGAAACACAATTTATTTATGCTAATAATAGCGAATTCTTTCCAGGTACATTGAACCAATTGAATACACGTATAATTACAAAATGTATCAATATTGATAGTCGATTCCGTGATAATTTATATACTACACAAAGTTCTGATTTTACAATACAAATGCCTATCAAATTTAGTAAAGTAGTATCTATGCAATTATCTGCTTTAGAATTTCCGGTATCTTTTTATGGTATTTCATCCTATTATGGTAATAATTTCTTTTATTTGAAAGTCAATTATAATTCATTTGATACATCTGGACTGATTTTAGAATCCGAAAAAATTATTACAATTCCGGATGGTAATTATAATGCTTCAGATTTAATAGAAACAATCAATACTTCATTATGTCCAAAGAATCCAGATACTACCATTCAATTTCCCAATGATATTTTTTCCTATCTTCAATTATCACTAGGAGTTACTACAACTGGTTCTGGAACAGGTAAAGTTACTATCGCACCTGATGGTACTCGTTCTAATTATATCAATACAATAACTATGGATTTCACAAAGGATATACATGGCAATAAAGATTCTGTAGATATATCCAATAAATTAGGTTGGAATTTGGGATTTATAAAATCGAAATATAGGGGGTCCAAAACATATATAGCCGATACTGTTATCGAACCTGCCAATATTCGCTATATTTATTTAGCCATAGATGATTTCAATAATAGTTCAAATAATCATTTCATAAATGTTTTCAAAAATTCGATAATGAGTCCTGATATACTAGCGAGAATATCGATAAAAGGTTCTTATTTCAGTTTGATTATGGAGAGTGATTTCAATATAGTTACTGAACCCAGAAGATATTTTGGTCCAGTTGATATTCAACGACTACGTATTCGTTTGTTTGATGATAAAGGGCGTATTCTTCCAATGAATAATTCGAATTTTTCTTTTTGTTTGAATTTGAAAATGCTCTATGATTTATAAGTTATTTTATTATAATATATATATATATACAATGCCTACTGATTTATCTATCAATAATCCGCCCATATCAGGTTCATACAATGGTGCGTTTTACGCAATGTATGCGCAAGGTGGTTATACTATTGAGCAAGGATTACCTACGATAAAATTAGCAGCTCAAACTCCAGTTGTTAGATATGATATTACAAATGCTTTACAAGTAAAATTTGACGTTCGTACATTTAATAAAAAACTAGGTTTAAAAAAAGACGCCAGTAATATTAATGTAGTGGATACATCTTATAATTATGTTATTAATCGTTTTCCAAATGATACTATTACATTAAACGCAAGTGAATTTGTAAATGGAATGACAAAAGAAAGGGTTATTTCACTTGGTACATATTCAACATTATACAGTGACTTCAATCAATATGTTAATACATATTTTGGATATGCGGGTGGTTTTGCTTCTTTGTTTGCTTCTGTAAGTCAGTATGATTATAATCAAGGTGTATTTGACGCAAGCGCTTTTATAAACATAATAAACGGCAAAACTGTAGATGCGAGCGGAGCATATGTAAATAATTTAACAGGTTCTATAACATTATATAATGTTAATAATATGCTATCTTATGCTGTTGATGGTAATATATTTGCGAATCGTGACCCGAGCAATGGTACTACAGCATCAGACATAAATGACCGTTCAAATTATGGTGTTGGTGATGGTTTTGTAGCAGGTGATTTGATATACATACCTCAAGGCACTACTATTACCATTAAATTAGGCATTGATTCTGAAAATTATAATCCTTTGAATAATAATAATTCGAATCAAGTTAGTAGTAATACTACATTATATAGTAATTCTTATTATACTGTTGCTACCACTGCTTCTTTAAATAGTATTCAACGTGTTTTAACCGCTCCATTAGTATTAAAATTAGATAATTTATCTATATCATAATATTTTTATTGTTCAATATTGGAATATTGTATATATGTAATATTATATACAATATATGTCTTATTATTTAACACCAAATATAGAAAATAACGGCGTATATTCTGGTGATTGTTATGTATATGATGCGTCGGGTGGTTTTTCGATTGAACGTGGATTTCCTCAAATTAATTTAAATACGACAACACCCATCAATCAATTTAATGTTTCCGATGCTTTACAATTAAAATTTGGTGTTCGGATTTTAAATGATAAAATAGGTGTCATTAAAGATGATAATAATGACAAAGTTATTCAATTATTTTATGATGCCAGTAACGATACTCTTGATGTTGATTCGTTGGCTGTTTCTACTGACGAATTTATTTCCGCATTGAATACCGAAAGTATTATTTCAATGGGTAAATTATCATCATTGTATAGTGATTTTAATTATACTGTAAAACAATATTTTGGTGACCCTTTTGGATTTTCTACTTTTTTTGCGGGCGATTTTAATTTTAATGTCAACCGGGGGGTATTTGACGCTAGTGCTTTTATTAATATTATAAATGGTAATACTTTTGATATGGTAGGTTCCTATATTACAGATTTATCTGGATATTTTTCTGTCGGTGATTTGAATAAACATTTACGATATATTACATCAACTAATGTTTTCAATAATCGTCCATATGACAAAAACTTTGATATCACGGAAGGCTTTTTAGAAGGTGATTTAATATTTATTCCAAATGGTATGAATATAACATTGAAATTAAATATTGAAGCTGAACCATATGTTAATATTAATAATACTGGACCGACTAATTTACAAATGGTAGATTCTAGTTTGAATTTTTATGACCCAATTACAAACGTACAAAAAGTGACTACTTCTAGTATAACTAATATTACTCAAAGTTATTCTGTACCTATTTTATTGATTTTAAATAACAAAGATTTATTCAATTTCAATAATTTTAGTAAAACTTGGTTCAAAATATACGATGCTACTATCAAATGGTTAGCTGTTTCTATGTCTTCTGACGGACGTAATCAATGTGCTATTGAAGAAAATGGTGATATTTATATATCAAAGGATTTTGGTAATACATGGACCATTAAATATAATATAGGGAATGCGGTGAGTAATAGTGTTGCTATGTCATCATCTGGACAATATATAACATCGAGTAATGGTTCTAGTATTTATATTTCAAACAATTATGGTAATTCTTGGACTCAAGTTTATACTTTTGGTACATCTAATATTTATGTTTGTATTTCATTGAATGGACAATACCAAACCATTGTTTCATGTGGTGATACCGTTTATACTTCCAATAATTATGGTTTAACCTGGAACAGTCTTCAGGATACAAATAGTAATTTGTATAATTCCATAGAAGCCTTCCCTACCGCTGGTTTGGCAATGTCATATAATGGTCAATATCAAACCATTGTTTCTGAAACTATATATTTATCACATGATTACGGAATTACTTGGTTTCAACCGATTATGGACCAATTCGAAGATCGTAATTGGATTTCCGTAGCAATGTCTTCTAATGGTAAATATCAAACAGCTCTTGATTCTGGAGGTGATGTATATATATCAGATGATTATGGACAAACTTGGAATTATGTGAATAATCCTATCATGATAGATAATGAATGGCAGGCTGTACGCATGTCTGCTACCGGTAAATATCAAACAGCTATTGAGAAATTCGGTACTATCTATTTTTCCATTGATTATGGTGTTAATTGGAATCCGTCCCTATCGACCAATATAGTTAATCGTAATTGGCAAGCTCTTGCTATTTCATCCAATGCGCAATATCAAACAGCTGTAGAATATGACGGTAGTATTTACATTTCTAAACTCATGTAATCAATAATAAAAAATATATTTAGTATTTATATATGCCTTATAAAACTCGCAAAGTTCGTGGAAAAAAATGTTACCGTGTCTATAATGCTAAAACAAAACGTGTTTTCGCTAAATGTACATCTAAAAAAAATGCTGTCAAACAAATGCGTCTTTTAAGGGCGGTTGAGAACAACAAATCTTTCAGATTACGTCTTCGAAACACCCGTACAAATCGTAAATAAGATATAAAAAAATATTTCGTTTTATCTGAAATGAAATATTTACATCAATTGTTGAGCATGTATATAAACTGATTTTGCTATGTTTTTCAAAACTCGTTTCTCTGTTTTCTCAGCATCCTCATCTGCTCCCGTTACACCTCTCATCATTTTGAGACATTCCTCATATCTTGGTGATTTTACATCGTTGAATTCTGGATGTTCTCGAATATATTGTGATAATTTATGAATCTTTTTACTTGAAATATGATTAATTGCCTTTTTCATTCTATTTGAATCATTTCCGTATTCTCTTACCCAACCATTTTGTTCTTTTATATGAAGAGTTTCTCTTTTTGTATCTGTACAATGTAATGGTCTCGAATTGATATCGTAATTTTTCAACCCCCGCTCGAAAATCTTTGTTATTGCTTCTACTAATCCTTGTTCTTTTGCGCAAAATAAATCTGAATCCTCTATTTTCAATGAATTTATAAAATCTACTAATGTAATAGCGTTTTTACATTCTTCATTCAAAAATAAATTTATATTAAATGTTTTGTTCTCGATATTGTTCTCGATTTTCTCAATATTATTTGTTATTGTTCTCGATGTTACATTTTCTTTTAGATGTTTGTTCTCTTCTAATAATTGTTGATTCTGTTTCATCAAATAATTACAAATTTCCTTTGTCTGTTCTGTCAAATTTTCATTCTGTTTTATCAATGAAGTTTCTATTTTAATATCTTCATTTTTACTCTCCCAATAATTATCTAATGTTTTATAATATTCATAATTTTCCCCCTCTAATAAAAATATTTTTTGTTTCACTATTTTTTGTAATTTTGAAAATGTTTTCGCATTTTGAAATTGTATAAAACCTCTTATATATACTCCATTTTTATTATTAAAATATCCGAATATATGTTCTCGACATATCAATGATTTTAATAATTTTATTGTATTTAAATCCCACTTATCTATTTCATAATGATATTTTCGCTTTCTTAATTTTTCCATATTATATACTATAAATATATTTTTTATGTATATTTTGTGTAAATATATTAATTTGTGTAAAAGCTGTGTAAAAGTTGTGTAAAAAGGGGGTTGTCCAAAATTTTTTATTTTTTATTTTTTTATAGTTGATACCATAAATGCTTTGTATTATTTTTATTATGTTATGAAAAAATTTCTCAGTCTTGTGTAAAAGTTGTGTAAAAGTTGTGTAATTTTGTTGGACAGCCATTTTTGGATTATGCAGCGATTTTTATGCTTTGTCACTGTTAACTAAAATTCCATTTTCACAGCATGTCAGTCACAAATCACTTTTTGCAAAAACTTTCTCGAGGTTTTGAAAATTGGACAAGGTTTTCTTTGTCCATTTTGAAAAATTGCCTCGACTTTATTTTTCTAATATTTTTATTGTTGAGTAGTAAAACTATGTAATTTATAAAGAATCAACATAGAATTGTTTAATTATTGAGAACTTTATAAGAATGTTCTCGATGTTGTTTATAAATATGTAAATTAAAAGATTAAAAATCTAGTTTCGTCAATTGGAGACCCATTTTTATACATGATATAACGAATGAAATCATAATATTCTGTCATAGAAAGGGCAAAATGACCCTTTGTAAAACGAATATATGTATATGTTGCGCTGACCCTTTCGCAGTTAAATAATAGATGTTTTTCTGGTATTTCTAATAAAATAGCATATCTTTTATCAGTTTTTGGAATTCGATTCATTTATAATATTAGTATATTGAGAACATTCACGAATTGTTCTCAATATTGTTTGTAAAAATATGTATTTTCGAGAACGTCCCTCTTCCGAATGTTTTCTTTTATTAGAATATAGATATCTTAGAGATGCCTTGTAGAATTACTTGTTTGATATCAGCGGTTTTCTTGATAGGAATGATTTTCATGATGAATAGTGTTACGAATAGTGGTATCATAAAAGAATATGAATCTCAATTACCACCCGAATTGAGAACAGTATATAATTCGATTGTAAATGAGAGAACAAATATCTATTATATAGGCTATATTTTAGGATTTGTTCTCGCTTTGATGATAATTTTCTATAATGTTCAAATAAAAAAAGGATATATGTCAGTTTCATCCATGGTTTGTTTAGTAGTAGCAGTATCATTTTTGACTAATTATTTTTATTATATTTTGACTCCAAAATCGAAATGGATGTTAGAACATATCAAAACACCAGAACAAAATCATGCTTGGTTGAAAATGTATAGAGGAATGCAGTTTTATTATCATGGTGGATTAGCATTAGGAGTAATTGCGGTTGGTTTATTCGCATTTTCTTTTAGATGTTGAGAACCTATAATAAAATAAAATATAATATATATAAAATGAATAATACTGATAATAATAATAATAATAATAATATAAAAATCAACTATATCTATCATGTTAGTAATAATGAGGATGATAATAAAATAATTAATACTAATAATGCCAATTATATTGAAAGTATAAAAAATGAAATCGAAACTAGATTGGCACCTGATGAAAAACTAGAAGATAATTTTATCAAAGAAATACTTGATATCCTTTTGAAAAAATATGCGAAATTAAGTATTATTTTTCAAGGAGTATTAATCAGAAATTTTGAAAATAATCCAGTATTTTTGAATTTGGTAAAGATATGCTATGGAACTTTATTGGAAAATGCTGTAGAATTAAAAGAACGAGAACAATTACTACCATATATTCCAAATATTATCACTAATGAAGAAACTGTAGCAATTAATAGTTTATTGAATTTCACAATTAACAATAATGATAACAATAATAATAATGATAACAATAATAATTTTATCAAAGTGGAATCTGGAAAATTATACTACGACAAAAATAATAAAATAGTGACTTTTTATTCAGATTACCATTTAGATGATAACGGCAATAAAATACCTATGAATTTTCAATTAAAAAATTTTCAAATGTTGGTAACAGACGCTTTATTATTACATATTTTAAAAATGGATACTCAACAATTCAAAAAGAACTCTACGAATCTTGGCGATGCTTCCTGGGCATGGTGTATTTTTGTCATACAAGTTATCTTGTTGAACAAATTACCTCGTGAAATAATATCAGAGATTACAAAATTATCAAATCACAGTACATTACCAACTAGAGGAGGAACAAAAAAGAGAAAACGAAAGACGAATACAAGAAAAAACACAAAAAAAGGTTCAAGAAATAAAAGAGATAAAAAACATAAAAAACATTGATATAAATAGATGTTCTCGTATTATATTTATTTATACTTCTAAAAAGTTCTCGATTTAATAATCATAAATGGTAATTTTAAGTGAAGAACAAGAGAACATATACAACAATGTATCACAAGGCCATAATGTAGTCGTAGATGCTGTAGCGGGAACTGGAAAAACCACCCTAATATTATCTATTGCTGGAAGATTACCGAATAAAAAAATACTACAAATAACATATAACAAGTCATTACGACATGAAGTAATGAAAAGAGCAATTGATATGGAATTAGAAAACATAAAAATACATACGTTTCATAGTTTGGCGGTAAAATATTATTCAAGAGAGGCACATACAGACATAGAACTAAGGAAAATTATCAATAATAAAAAAAAACCAGGTTCTCGAATAGATGAATTGGATTTGTTAGTTTTGGATGAATGTCAAGATATGACATTTTTATATTTCCAATTAATAGTAAAATTTATTATGGATATGGGTCATAAAATCCAATTATTGATTTTAGGTGATTATATGCAGGGTTTATATGAATTCAAAGGTTCCGATGTTCGATTTTTGAAATTGGGTGATTCATTATGGAAGAAATTACCGAATTTGAGAACAAACGAGTTTTGTAAATGTACAATGAAAATGTCCTATAGAATAACGAATCAAATGTGTTTATTTATAAACAATGCGTTGTTAGGTGAATCTCGTATGGCAGCATGTAGAGATGGCGAGCCAGTTTTTTATATAAGAAATTCAATATATAATTTGATAAAAATCGTATACGCAGAGATATTGAAATTGTTTTCACAAGGAGTAACACCAGGAGAAATATTCATAATAGGTGCCTCAGTAAAAGGAGATAGAAGTGCTATAGGAAAATTAGAAAACTTATTAGTAGAACGAGATATACCGTGTTATGTACCAATGATGGAAGATGAAAAATTAGACGAGCGTGTAAGTAATGGGAAAATCGTGTTTTCGACATTTCATAGTGTAAAAGGTAGAGAACGAAAGTATGTATTTGTAGTAGGTTTTGATAATTCATATTTCAAATACTATGCTCGTAATATACCGAGAACAATATGTCCGCCGACAATTTTTGTAGGTACAACGAGAGCAAAAAATGGATTGTATTTATTAGAGAGCGATTCTCGAGCAGAAGACCGTCCTTTCGATTTTTTGAAAATGAGTCATGTAGAAATGAAAAAAACCAATTATATTCAATTCAAAGGAATACATAAAGGAGAACATAATCCAAATTCGTATATAGACGATGAAATCGATACATCTTTGGTGAAAAAGATAACCCCAACAGAATTGATTAAATTCATACCAGAAGATATTTTATCCGTATTCAATGAAATGTTTGAAAAGATATTCATAACAGAACGCGCAGCAACAGAAGAGAGTACAATTGAAATACCATCCATAATAGAGACAAAAAAGGGATTCTATGAGGAAGTAAGTGATATAACAGGAATCGCAATACCCTCTATGTATTATGATATGTTAATACAGATATGGACAGGTTCTCAAACAATAGAATTGGAAAATAGTATTTTGAACGAAATGATAAAAATTCAAATGAGTGATTTGAATTCAATAAAATATTCTTTTGTAAATGGAATAATAAATGAATTACCGAGAACAATAACAAGTATATCAGATTATTTGTATTTATCAAATATAGTATCATCATTACAAGAGAATCTGTTTTTCAAAATAAAACAAATAGAAAAAGAAGAGCATAAATGGGTGACTGATGAAATAGCATATGAATGTAAAGAGAGATTACGTAAGACGGTAGGCATAGATTGTCAAAATACACCGCCCAAAATAGAGGATTATATCATAATAGCATCGAATGATGAACAACATAAAATAATAGACGAAGTTCTCAAACCGTATAATATAAATGAAAAATTATTTCGTTTTACAGCAAGAATGGATATAATAACAGAGAACATATGTTGGGAATTGAAATGTGTCAATAAATTAACACTGGAACATATGTTACAATTAGTAATATATGCCTGGCTGTATAAATTACGTTCGGATAAGGATGGATATTCATTAGCAGAAGAAGATGAAGACGAAAAAATATTCAAATTATTCAATATAAAGACGGGTGAAATAAAACGTTTGAATGCCACAATAGATGAATTAACATATATAGTAGTAGAATTATTGAAGGTAAAATACAAGACATGTTCTCCAAAAACAGACGATGAATTTTTGAATGAATGTAATAAATTTGTAATGAATTTTGTGTAAAAATATATGTAACTATAATATATTACATATATTTATGATTATGCGGCAGGAACAGGTTGTTGTTGTTGGATGAATTTTTGAATGCATTCCCAAATTTTGGCGGATTCATCAATACTGAATGTACCACGTTTTTGGGCAAGATTTAAGAATGAAACCATTACATTAAGGGCAGTATTTTCGTCGACAATTTGTACATCAGTAAGACGTTGTTCTGGTTTAGGAGCAGGAGGTGGGACTTGGCCATCAAATTGATTGGTTGGTTGTTCTTCGGTCATGGTGATATTATCCATTATATAAAAAAATAATTAGAAACTTTTTATATAGTTTCAAACGAAAAGTATTATTTTTCTAAATGTTTATGACAAAAACAATAACGTTTATTTTTATATGAACTTTTTTTACAAAATTTATTATCTCCTAATTGAATACCACAAACATATTTGTAACAGCAATTTGCTAGTTTTTTTTTATTGGAATTCCAAAGCATACTAGCTTCATCGAAATCTATACTGACCTCGTATTCAACACGTAATTTAGTTTGACTTCTAGTAAGCATTTTCAATATGAATAGAATATCAATAAAAAAATAAAGCAAAAATATTTTCAATTTTTTATATAGAATAAAGGTATAATAGTGACAAAATGTTGAAAAAAAATAGTAAAAAAGTAGAATTTTCTATTTTTGTAGAAAAAATATTAATACCATCCAATGAAGATGTTTCACCATATAAAAATGAGATATGGTGGAATAATATTGAGATGTTAAATTTCAAAAATTCAGCCATGTTCGAAATATTTTCATTTATGTGTAGAAACAGAATAAATAATTATACAGAGGCTAGGCGAATATTATATCAATGATGAGATACTAAAAGAGTATCATTGATATATTTATCTAAAAAAACATAGAACATGTCATAAGAGAGGTTTTGAGGGCGTTGTTCAGGACGCATAGTAAGAGTACAACCACCAGTATCTAAAATGGAAACATCGAATTTATTGATTTTATTTTTGAAACAGTAAAAAAGAATATTTTGAATATTACGGTAATTATAAGGTTTATAATGTAAATGTAATGAAATTTTGGAAGGATGTATTCCAAAAAATATACAATTTTCAATGATATATTCAAAATCATCATATTTAAGTTCTCCAACAGTATCCGAGAGACATATTTCATCGAAAGGGAATTTGCCATGATAATAGAGAACCTCTTTCAAAATGAAATCATTATCTATTTTACCGATAATAGGACATTTATTGATACACGAAATATACAATTTCGTTTTAAAATTTGTTGTATTTTGTTCTCGATTTAATGTTTCAAATATCTTTTTGAATTCTTGTTTAGTTTCCCAAATATTTTTTTTAGTATTTGTCATCTGAAATTTATTAGAAACTGAAGTAATAAAAGAAAAATTACGTATATTATGATTTAATGCTAAATGGAGTTTTGAGAGAGAGGGAATGAGTAAATAAATACCCTCGAAATTTTTATTATATTGTTCTAAATCTCTAGTAAATTCCATTTCACTTTTTTTAATTTTCAAATATTCTTTGGCATAATTGAACATTTCAATAGAATCATTCATTATTGGTAATACTTTTTGTGATGTTAGAGAACCGATTTCGATGCGTTTTGGTAGATTTTCAGAATAAATAGTCTGGAATATTTCCATTTTTTTTGATGTTGGAAAGTTCTCAATATTCGCGTTTTGAATTCCATCACGTAATGATACATCAAAAAGATTTGGATTTATTTTATTGAATATTTCGGTTTTCTTTGGACATGCGAGAATATTTTTACGGATAATTCGAGAACAATTAATCATTTTTATTATGTTAGAAATTTATTTACAAATTTACACTTGTAAATCAATAATTATATGAATTGTGTATTATAATCATGGACAAGTACAATATGTTCTCCATTGGGGTCACGAATAGTTTGATTTGAATCTGTAGTATAACCTGCTGGTAGTATAGGATTATAACTGGCGTCTAATTCAAGAGAATTATACACGATAGGATGACCATCAAAATCATATTTGAGATGTTGAAATTCAATAGGAATTCCACTAGCATCAATTACGACATTACTAGCGTCTCTTGAAAAATTACTAGGTAAAATAACTTCATTATTAGTATCGAGTTTTAAATAATAAAATATAATGTCATTGTTACTAATATCGTGTGCTGGAAGAGGACATGATGTATTTAATGGAGGCAATGTAATAGGTACAGGGGTCAAACCTAATTTTCTAGTTAGAAAATCAATAAGATATGTATCATCATTACCCCAACCGTAATAATCACAGCCAGATAATTCGACAATTTTAGTATCAATATATTGACTATCTCATGTATATAAATTACAATTGAATGTAATTTGTTGAAAAGCATCAAAATCCATAACCGAATATTTGAATCCGGAAATATATTTACACCTTTTCTCATTTAAAACGCCCATTTTAAATGAAATTTATACTAAAAATCTTCAAATCCAGCGTCTAACCATGCCGAAATACGTTTTGGATGTAACGCAACCATCATTAGTTCCTCACAAAAGATATCAACCATTTTTTTTTTCATTTTTTTATAATCAATTTCAAAGATAGATGGATTTTCTGATATAAAAGACCAAGAAGTTCTATCTAATTTATGTTGATTTTTTTCTAATATATGCATAGCATTTGGATTTTTTGATAACCAAAACCAACTAATTTTGTCTTGATTTTTTTCTAATAAATGAAGGGCATTCGGATTTGAATTTTTTGATAAATGAAACCAATCAATTTTATCTGGATTTTTTTCTAATAAATCAATAGCATTTGGATTTTCTGATATCAAAGACCAGCAACTTCTATGTAATTTATCAAGATTTTTTTCAAGTAAAGCAGTAGCATTTATATTTTTTGACAACATTTCCCAACAATAAGTATCTAATTTATCTAAATTTTTTTCCAATAAAACAATAGCATTTGGGTTTAGATTTTGTGACAAACGCCGCCAATCTATTTTATCAATATTTTTTTCCAACAAAGTAATAGCATTTGGGGTTGGATTTCGTGATAATTTAAACCAATCTATTTTATCAGGATTTTTTTCCAACAAAGAAATAACATTTGGATTTGAACTTTCCGATAAACAATACCATTCAAGTTTATTTATATCTATCCAATCTAATAATTTGTATAAAGGTTCTGGTTGTTTCATTTTTGATACTTGTTTGAATATAGAGTTCTATTATTAATAATTATTCAATTTTTTATTAAAATATGGGCGTTTTAAATGAGAAAAGGTGTAATAGGAGGTGTGAATGGTGTAGGTACAACTTCGATAGTTTGTGTATTAAGATATAATTATTCTAAATATATTTTATTAGCATTTATCGTGTTGTAATTTACAATTGTAATTATAAAACATACATTTGTAGTTTATTCAGTGGTTGGATCGGCAACAGGTTCGGCAACAGGTTCGGCAACTGGCTCGGCAACTGGCTCGGCAACTGGCTCGGCAACTGGCTCGGCAACTGGCTCGGCAACTGGCTCGGCAACAGGCTCGGCAACTGGCTCGGCAACTGGCTCGGCAACTGGCTCGGATACTGGGTCAGCAACTGGTTCAGATACAGGTTCAGATACAGGTTCGGATACAGGTGTAGGATTATACGTTAGACCTAATTTGTTAGATAAAAATTCAATAAGATAATTATCATCATTTCCCCAATTTTTGTAATCATCGCCATTCATACATATAATTCTAGTCTCTAAATAATCATTATTTGCGGTAAATAAGTTACAATTAAAAGTGATACTGGTAAATGGTATAAATTCAGTAACTGAAAATTTAAAATAATTAATATATTTTGGCTGCTGTAAAAATGGATAAGGTAAAACGTTAATAGAATTACTAAAGTTCATGAGTATAATATAATATAATATTTTTAGATATAATATTATAATATTAAACAAATATATTTATAGTATTTTTGGGAATAAGTCGTCTAGAATTTTTGCGTGTTCTTCATCAGATATACGTGTTAAATTTGCTTTTTGAGCTAATAGATTTATAATATATTCATCGTCACCACCCCAATTAGCATATTCATCTCCCGAAATTTTATAATTATTACCATCTACTGTATGAAAATATTTATTCATAAGAATAACAGTAAATTGAATTTCTTTAGATGGAACAAATAATTGTGGAGCAAATCTGAAATAAGTTACATAACCATTTGATGATTCTAAATAGAATGGTTTAATTTTATATGGATTAAATTCAGTGTTTTCGGGTGGTAATACCACAGGTTCAGGTACAACTTCAGTGGTAGGTTCTTCGGGAACAACTTCGGTGGTAGGTTCAGGAACAACTTCTTCAATTTCGATAGTGATATTATCTTGTTCAGATGACATTTGTATATACATACATACGAATAAATCTTTATATTTTTAGATTCAAAACACTTTTATATTTCAAATTCATAAGTTCTAATAAAGAATCATATGTCAATATTTTGTCGCGTTTCAAAATATCAGAACCTTCTTCAATCAAATCTTTTGAATTTCTAATAATAAATTCAGCGTAACCATAAGCGTCATTGATAAGTATTGCTACTTCCTCATCAATAATCTCTTTGTATTTTTCACTCATACTAGGGTAAATAATTTTCTTACCCATACCATAATAACAAACCATTTTTTCGGCTAATTTGAGGGCTTCTTCAAAGTCGTTGATAGCACCAGTAGTAACGGATACACCGTAAAAAATCTCCTCTGCTATTCTACCAGATAACAAAATCATGAGATGTTCAAACAAAGCTTCTCGTGTTAAAATATTACTACTAGATGATTCAAAAACAGTATAAGCAGGGCTATTAGGAGACGATAAATTAATAATAACTTTTGTCATTTTAGCATGATGTGTAGATAACATACCAACAATAGCGTGTCCTAATTCATGAATAGCAATTTGGTCAATAATATCAGTTGTGAATTGATGTTCAGATGGTTGCCATCCAGCCAGCATTTTATTCACAATAACATCAACATCATTAAGATTAAATTGAGTTCTATCCTCTCTCAATGCGTTCAACATTGCTTCGTTTAAAAGGTTCTCGATTTGAGCACCAGAAAAACCATTAGTGATTTCAACTAAGTTATCAATATCAATAGTAGAATCATATGGTTTGCCGGAGGAATGAATAGACAAAATGGCTTTTCTAGTAATCTTATCTGGATTACCGATATAAATACGTTTGTCAATACGTCCCGGTCTAGTAAGAGCTGTATCTAATAAATCCGCGCGATTAGTAGCACCAATAACAAAAATACCCGATGTATTTTTGAAACCATCTAGCGCAACTAAAAGTTCATTCAAAGTACTATCGCGTTCGTTTCCAGATGTATCACCATCAGATGACCTTTTGCGCCCGAGTGCGTCAATTTCATCAATAAATATAACACAAGGAATATTTTGTTTGGCTAATTTAAAAAGTTCTCGAATACGACTAGACCCGACACCAACATATTTTTCTTGAAATTCTGAACCAGAAACGGCAATAAAACCAGTTTTAGCTTCACCTGCTAATGCTTTTGCTAATAATGTTTTACCATTACCAGGAGGACCTTCGAAAATAAGACCTTTTGGAACACGAACATTATAAGGCGCATACTTAGTATAATTAGAGAGAATATCGATACATTGATTTAATTCATTTTTGATATTATTATAACCACCAACATCATCAAAATCAATGGGAGATTTTTCAATAACTTCGAAATTTTCAGATTTCTTGTTCTTACTTGATGTGCCTCCACCACGTTTTCCATATGAACGCATAGGATTACCGTAGAAATCATAATAATCAGATGATTCTTCATCATTAGCAGTGTTCGTATTTTGTAAGTCAGCACCTAATTGATTAATAACACTCTTGTTTATGATAATACGTACTCCACCAGAACGATGTTTTCCAGTAGAATTATTATTCATTAATTGTTGTAATAATTCAGAATCATCTGTGTCATCTAATGGATTGTAAAACCCTTCGTTTTCATTATTCAAAATTTCATTAGCTTGTAGAGTAGCATTTTTGGAATTAAGTCTTTTGAGATATTGTTCATTGTAACTAGAAATAGGATATTTTCTAGAATACATATTCATATACAAGCTAGATTTAATGTTTTTATATTTTGGGAAAACAAAGCCATTCGATAAGGCGAATAAAAAGAAAAAAACAAAGATTTGATTCATTGAATAAATATAATATATAAACTTTATGTTGTTGCTGTAAATAAATTATTTAATTTACAAAATATTCAATTTACAAAATATTCAATTTACAAAATATTTGTAAATAACAAATATATAAATATGATATACTATAAAAATATCATATTTTTTGGAGATACCTAACAAATAATATTGAAAGATGCCAATTTGGATTTTAAATTATTAGTAGCGCTCTTGAGATTATTCGTGGTTTGTTTCAATTCGTTACTAGCTTGTTGAATATATTTTACATCAACATTTTCGGACATAGCGATACTAACACCATGTTCGCATAAAATATTCCAAGAAAAAAAATAAAAAAAAAATATTATATTGTCTAGATTGTTGCAGTTAACAAAAACAATATACAATTGTAAATTTGTGGTTACAAAATCCATTTTTTATTGAGAACATTTTCAACACTTTCGAGAGAGCCCTCAACCCAGCCTTGATTAGTGCTTAACAATTCGCCGACAACAATCATATTTTCATATGGATTTTGTGCTTTTTGTAAAAATTCCATTCTATTTTTGAAAGGTTCTCGAAGTGGTTCAAAATAATGAGTGCCAATATCCCAATAATAATCTTTCATAGATGTTAATTTCAAAGAACCCGGTTTAATTCCAAGAGATAATTCAAGGATACTACAAAGCATAGAACGATTTTCAGAATTATTTTGTAAAAATTTTTTCATATATAGAGATGCTTTGTTATCGTTATATGCTATCATATAAATACCTTCATCTGGATTCATTGGTATGATTTTTTGTAATGGTCCGGGAACAACAGTGAGATTTGGCACATATTTTTTCATAATAGGAATAGAGGATTTCGAGAACTTGCCGTACAATCGTATAAAAGGTTGTCCATGTATTTGATTATAAATACTATTTTTAGAGGAGGCGTTGGGTATTAGTTTCAAAACACTTTCAATGGTAGTAGCCATAATAACTTTTTCACATAAATAGATATCATTTTTATTACCAGACTTACTATGAATAAAAATCTCAGTATTCGATTTTCGATTGATTTTAGTTACAATATTATTAAGATGAATGTTCTCAATACCAATCTTCAAAGATAGTATTTCCATTAATTTTTTCCATGGAACTGAGAACCCAGTCCATTGTTCATAGTTATCGTCAAAACCATAATTGTATAAAGTTTCGTATGCGTCTTCGTTTTCATAATCAGTATAACCAGCGCATTTAATGAATGTATTATATAAATCGCAACCGATAATAGAGGTAGCATATTCTTTGAAAGTTTTGTTTCGGTTCTCAATATTATTATGAAATTCTTTTTTGAGTTTCAAGAATACTTTTTTAACATCACATGTATTATCAAAAGTAGTAGCAAAATGATGACCGGTTTCGAATTCATAAATAGGTATTTCAAGTTCTCGCATTAATTTCAATAATAATTTATCTTTTCTCTTTCTGCCGATACCTGCGCCAGTAACAACGGATGTTCCATGAAACATTTCGTTACTAGCACGACCACCGAGAACATTTTCTTTTTCTAACAAAATAATATTCTTATTTGGTGACATTTTTTTGATTTTATAAGCAGCATAGAGTCCGGCGATACCACCACCTATAATAATAATATCAGTTTGAATATATTTTTCCATATATAAATAAAAATATATTTATTTGTTCTCTAAATAGAGAATTATTTCAGTAACAAAATATTGATAGTCGCAGTGATTTGTGGAATAGAATTTCCAGAACTAGGAGAACCGTATAGAGTTACAAGGTTCGATAAATTAGTATTATTTATCATTTGTAATTTACAAATTTACAATTGTACTTTTACAAATAAATTACAAATTAACGATTTTGTGATTTTGTAGTACGATTTTGTAAATCGAATGTTCTCAATATTACGTAAAATATTTATTTATTTGTATTTACAAAAATATTGGTTGGTACAAAAGTATTTTTCTTACTACAACCACGTATGTGGGCTGATAGACTTTTTTTGGTAGGTGCGTCAAAATTGTTACACAAATGGCAACTATAGCCGCTCTTTTTAGTAGTAGCGTATTTTGTAGAAAGAAATTTTTCTAAAGCAGGAAATCGTAGTTCATCGATTTGTAATAATAATTTTTTTTGTATGTCTTTTGAAATATTGACAAGAGCATCTTTTTGAGTAATGAAATTTTGGAATTCGCGATTGATATCGTCGAGAACATCTTTACTAATAGAACTTTCATCAACATCATATGATAATTCTTCTAATTTTGGTTCAAGGTTCTCAATTATGTCAATAGCAAGTTGTATTTTCTCTTTTGAATATTCTACATTATGAATATAAACCAGAATATTACCTTTGTTGATATCTATGTGGTAATTTGGCTTACAAGTAATGCCTGTGTGTTGTGAAAGGAAAATAGCATGGCAGTTCAATTCTTCACTGTCACGAATAAACTTCTTAACTTCATCTGGATTTACATTTCTATCATATGCTTTGTTCTCAAACATGATAGTTGGTTTGTTCTCTCTTCTAAGAATAAAATCACCAGAGGCACGTTGTCCAGATGTATTCATAATTTCACCACATGGAAACATGAGAGTAAGTAACGATTCTAAGTGATTTTCACCCAATTGACCTTTGAAACTTGAATTACGAAACTTCTTCAAATAGTCAGATAATTCATTCATAATAGTATCTTGTTTTGTAAGCGTAGATGATGTAGAATCTTTCATAGAAATCAAATTATTTTGTATGCGTTCTTCACTCGATGCTATGTATGTATAAATAGGTTGTTGTACATTTTGTAACATACTAGAACATTTAACTTCAAAATTGCTGATAAAATCTTTCAAAGAATCATTATTTACAGATTTCAGTAACGAATTTGTGTCTTCTGAAATAGTATTATGAAATGTTCTCAATACTTTCTCAATTTGACCATAATATTTTTCTTGCGTCTTTGGTATAACATCATTCATAACAAGAGTTGTCTTATCGATAAGTATATTATTATTTTTTTCAATAAGTGATATTATTTTGTCACTTTTATCGTTACTATTGTTAGCAAGAATGGTCTTAACATCTTCAATATAATCTTTCTTGATATCCATAAACTTGACAATGATATTATTTGTGATATCGTTATTCAAATTTGTCATTGAATTGCTAATAGAATTGAGTTGTGTTTTAAAATCACTCAATTGGTAACTTTGTTGGTTTATCGAATTTAATATTTGAGAACTTAAAGCATTATTGAAAACCTTAGATGTATCATCGAGTAGTTTTTCTATGAAATCATGAAAAATGATATTCATAGTCTCAAAACTTAAATTTGGATTTTCATTATAAAAAGTCCAAATTTTTTTATTTGTTATTGTAAGAGCATAATCAGTCATTATATTATAAATTTATCATTCATTTCTTTATATAGTTTTTAGTAAAATTACATTATTAAAA
>Ga0209400_1000389_pt1 | contig 38052 bp, 51 predicted proteins | sample M_130807_EF_Meta_FD_187313 | JGI IMG/M metagenome (GOLD analysis project Ga0209400, IMG submission 187313) | Freshwater microbial communities from Lake Montjoie, Canada to study carbon cycling - M_130807_EF_MetaG (SPAdes) (version 2) | ecosystem: Environmental > Aquatic > Freshwater > Lake... | reverse complement strand
TTTCATTTAGACTAGGATTTCTAGTTATTAAGGGATGTCAATTAAAAGAAAAAGGGGGAGCAGGTTATTCACCCACTCCCCCTTCTTCAGAGGAAACAACCAACAATCTTTAGGCGAAGTTGGTGGTGATACGAACCGCCGCATTGGGGTCAATTACGACCTCATCGGTGTTCATACGCACACGCAACACTTGGCTACGGCGAGCTTCGTCACGATAGCTTTCGCTAACGAAACCACCAGCCGAGTCACCCGACCAGACCAAAGTGCGTCCGATTCCACCAGCGGTGAACTCACCACCAGCAATCTGACCCACAACAATCTTGGTGTCTGGAACAACAAACGAACCAGAGTAGGCTTTGTTCTTGCCAGCGGTATTGATCGCCGCACGACCAACGAGGAGGCTATTGACTCCAAGAGCCGCCGCAATTTCAGCTTCGCTCAACAACCTTGCACCAGTATTGGAGATAACTCCGAAAAACTGATTCTGTAGGAGGGTAGAGCGACGAATCAACTCAAACACATTGGCAGACATCGCAACGCAATTCGGCTCGTAACCATACTGCTGAAGAGCCAATTTAGCCGCCGCCACATCACGAGCCACATCAATCGTGGCGATATTCGCTTGGGTGTAGGCAACTGCACGAGTCTGGTCAGCGATGGTGAATGGAGTCGTTGCATTCCAGAGAAGATCGGAAACTCGCTTCTCGTGGGAGAGCTTCAACTGACGGAGCAAGAACTTGGCGGTTTCGGATTCGTACGAAAAAAATCTGTTGAGATCTTTTACGGCTGAATCGTCTAGCAACTCCTCGAGGCCGTACTCATCGGTCGAGTAGTTCGCAGAGCTAAAGGAGCGAATTCCTCGGCTGTATGAAGAACCAGCATCACGAGCCGCCGCATTGTTGGTCAGCAACTCTGCACCGCCGAGTTGGACTTTGAGGTATGTTCCAGCCTTTGCATCCACATTCTGCAAGGGTAGGAGTTGTGCTCCGATCAAACCGACATCGGCTTGAGGGGCTTCAATGAGGGCTTGGTTGATATCAGCCCGAATGCTTGAACCGCCGCTAATGTAACTCATTTTTTATATTCTTTCTTGGTTGGTTAAATTACTGGGTTAAGGGAACTGCGACTTCGATTACTGCATCAGCCGCACCACCTTCGAGAGCAACTCCGACAACGCCAACATTGGCGGCCGCAGTTGTCACGAGGCCAGCCGTGCTAGTAGCCACAAGGCCTCCAGCCGCAATCGCCGTGTCACAAGTTGCAAAAAAGGTTGGGTAGAACAGCTTGACTGCTCCGTTGTCACCAGCCGCTACATCAGCGATAGTAGAGCCAACTGCACGAGCCGTGCCGGAGACTGCCGCTACTGCCAATCCATCTGTTCCGATTTGAACGAATCGATAAGCCGAAATCGCCGAAGCGAAGTTAAAGGTGCGAACTGCACCACCGTCAATGTTTGTTGCCATTTTAGTATTATCCTTTGTTTAGAGTTTGGTAATACCACGAGACAGAGCCTCGGAGTATTCTTTGGGGTTGGAGAGCATCACGGCTTTCATCGCCTTGAGCTTGCTTGTTCCGTAGTCGCTATGGGCGGCCACGAGAGCTTCAAAAGTTTTGGGTTCTTCCTTTTTCTCGGATGGAACTTCGATTGAAGGGGAGGCGGGAATGGGCTTAATGCCGAACTCGGTGAGAACTTTCTTCACAACCGCACTCATCTCCTCGGTGTCATCTTCTTTTTCAGAAGGCTCAACCTCAACCGAAATTTCTGGGGCGGGGGTCTCGGAGGGCTTCTTATCTTCGGCCATCTCCTCTTTCTTCATTTCTTCTTTGGGTTTCATAGCGGCCTCGATAGCCCCTAGGCGGACTTTGATGTCCTCAATATCTTTCATATAATTGTTTTCCATATTTGTTTTGTCCTTTTTGTCAAGTGGAGCTTCCTCCACGGCTTCTTTGGCTACGGCTGGGATGGTCTTGCCTCCCTGCATATAACCGAGTTTTTCCATAAACTTCACCATCTCCTCGAATAATCCATTCGTGGCGGCTGGGCTGGAAACTAAATCAGCAGAGGCGATGCTCTGGGGTCGAATGTAATCCTTTCCGTTGATGGTCTCGGACTCATTCACGAAAGCCAATGAAACCCCAAACTGGTCGGGGGCTTCGGATGCCATCTCTTTGATTAGGCCGTAGTGGGGTGAGTTGCGGAGCAAGCGAAGATCAGCAACAAGCCTATCCCCTTCAATGCGGGGGTTTCTGGCAAAGCCAACTACTGCGTCTAATCCGCTTCCGTGGTTCATCTTCACCTTCACGCCGTTCTTTGCCTTGCTCATAAGATTTAGGGCGGTCTGCAAGCTAACTTTATCCACGAAAAGATCGTGTCCTTTTGCTTCACCAACCTCTAAAATTGAAACTCCACCTAGCTCCATTTCCTCCATCTCCTCATCCCTATAAGTAGAATAGGCAACCGCCGCTCTTTGTGTTTCATCTGGGAACTTGGATACTGCCTCTTCGTCACCCATAAAGCGGGATACAAAGTCTTGTTCGGATTCGTCTGCGGAAGGTAGGGGCAAAGGCATAAATGCCTAGATTATGTCAAAGAAGGTCGCCGTCTGCCTTGCGGTAAGAGTCTTTGACCTCGCCCCCACCAGCCATCTTAAGAAACTTGTTCACCCTAGCCATAGCCCAAGCGTTCCTAGAGTTGGGCTTTCCCCCGGTAATCGTTGGCCTAAAGCTAGTCGAGAACGCACCCGCCCCCCTGCGAAACACTTTCTTCAATGCTCCAAGGGTGGGGGCTTTCCTTGAGGGGTGCTTGTCTTTGAACTCGGCAATCTTGTTCTTCAATGCCTCTTCGTTCTCGGCTGAAATCTCAATGTCACCAGCTTTGCTCCTAGTGGATGCCGTGCCTTCGGGGTTCTCCTTTGAGCCTTTGATTCGTTCCTTGGGAGGGGCTGGGGTTTGGGAGACTGGTCGGGCTAGTTCTTCCTTCTTGTCTGTAATCGGCCCACCAACAATCCAAGCATCACAAGTCCTTTTGGCCGCACACTTGAAATCAAATATCTCGCAGTAACCTAGATCGCCACCAATAGCCACCTCGTTTGCGTCCTCTCCGATGCCCTTCTTAATGCACCCAAGAACCTTGCTCCTCTGGTCGAAGGCCGCACAATTACCACAAAGCATCTTCTTTGCTGTGACTACATCGCCTTGAAATTCGTCTGCCTTTTCCTTCCAGTAGTCCTCGTTTGGCTCGTTCGGATTGGCTGGGCCGTAGTTCGCATCGTCCACCGCTGTCTGCCTATTGGCTAGGTTGGTTTTGATGTCTTGGGTTGCGATTGGGCAAGAGGCTTGTTCTGCTAGTTCTTCTTTTTCTACTTTTGAAATATCCTCGGTTTTGCCATTAAATAAACTCTTAATGTATATATCCATAGCCCGATCATACTTATCTTGATTAAAATCTTTTTCTGAAAATATCATTTTAGTTTCGGCCCTTTGAAATACTCATATAGTTTATATACATCCTTATCATACTTCTTTCCATTTGCGTGCCCAGCAAAAGTTTCAGCAACAAACTCTAATGCGTTTTTACCAGCATATTTACTAACCTTGGATGCTGTTACAGAGGTTATTTTACCAAATTTCCAAACCCTATAAATATCTGCGTCTTTCTCTCCAATCGACTTTATGTGAGCATTATGTGCATATTCGTGAGCAAATACATCTGTTGTTGAAAGCCACTTTCTTCTTACATCTGACTCTAAATCCAAAACAACACTATCATCTCCTCTATTGAATTTAGCTGAATTAAAAATCATTTGCTCTTGCCCAGCCTTGCTTCTTGTGGCAACTGCATATACGCCCTCATAATCTCCGCCATAACTTTTTTTCAAATCCATAGTAAATACTTGATCTGGCGGCGGGATTTCGTAACCCCTTGATTTTAGATTATTATACGACTTTTCTATTTCTTCTGCTCTTCTAGGATTTTCTGGAAGCAATGCTTGAATGCCATCTTTTCTAAATTTATCATTTATTTTTGAAACCCTTTTTTCGGATTCTGTTTGTTTTTTAGGTTTCCCAGTTGGCGGTGGTGGAGGCGGCAATCCGGGTTTTGCAACTGGTGGAGATGGCCTTTTGCCCCTTTCGTCTTGAGATGTTGGCCTTTTGTAATCCTTGGGGAATTTCCCACCGGGTCGGGTTGGCGTGTAGCCTCCCTTGAGTGGGGGTCTCCCATAACCTACGGCACACTTGTTGTCTGGCCCGAAAGTTCCACCCTCATCTTGCCCACAATCTCTGCCAGCAACGAACTCTGTTTTCTTGTCCCTTGCTTCCATCTGCCCAACGACTTTCCTTGCCCAAGCATACCCAGCATCGCCACCCCATCCATTCCACGCTTGCCAGCCCTTCCCCTGCTCATCCCAAGTTGCACCTTTCTTATCCACTTCGTGCCTATCGAAAAAGGCTTTCATTCTGCGAACTGTGTCGGGAGACATCTTAACGCCATTCTGCAAATCCCTCGCCCTAGCGATGCCTACTGGGGTCATTCCTCGTTGGCTGGCTGGTTTGCCTTCCCGCACATCCAAGGCTCTTTTAGCGGCATCCCTAGCCCCTTGTGGTGGGGTAAAATCAATCCCATCGTATTTCGCCAACTCAATCCCACCCATCATACCCTCAATCAGCATCTTAATAGATGCGGGGTCTAGGCTTTCCAGAATCTCTAAATTACTTTTTTTTTGAGAAGTGCCAGCGGGGGCGGTCGGGGGCGTAGTAGGTTCTGGCGCTGGGGGTGTTGAGCCTCCCGAAGAATCGCCCTCTTGGTCTTTTGCAATCTGCTGTTTTTCTTCTTTGGTCGTGGGGATGGTTGTCCCAATGTTGACTCCCGCCACGATTGCCCTTGCTTGGTCTGGGCTGATGGTCGGGAAGGCGGCGGTGATAATAGATACTGCACCCTCCCTGGAAACCGCACCCATAGCCACGGCATTGATAACATTGATAAGGGATGCGACTTGTGCCCCATTGAGTGAAGCACCACCAAGCATATCCTCGTCCGAGGGTTGTCCAGCGGGTGTCTGCTCGCCTTCGGTTGGGGTTGCTTGTGCTTTTTGTGAGTCTCTGGTCAATCCCTCTGCGGCGATGTCGGAAATCGTGTCTGCCGATACTTCGTACTCGCCAGCCAAATCCTTCACTAGCTTGGCCTCAATAGCCCTTTGTCGCATAGCACTCTCAAAATCTTGGCCTCGCTCGGCATAGATGTCGGCGGCAGTTCGGAGGCCAGTCTTGAACTCGGAAATTGCGGAAGCGGATTCTCTACCTAAATCAATGGAGACATTCGCCCCGAAATTAAAAATGCCTCTTGCTGTTTTGCTTCCAACATTCCTTTGAATCAATCCTCTCGCTACTCCATCAGCAATAACGATGTTCTTGATTGGGCGAAGCACCTTATCATCTAGGAGCTTCTGGTATCTGCGGAAGGTTCGCCCTGCTTGTTGCATCTCAAGGCGGGCTGTCGGGCCACTCATAGCGGAAGGGTCTACGGCGAACGAATAGGGGATGCCCAAGCCAAGGCAAATGTTCCTTAAAAGAATCTTGTGGAATTCTGCGAATGCTCCGCTTGGTCGGCTCGGCCCATCTGGGAACACAATATCCTCACCCGGTTCTAGGTAGGAGATTTTCCCAGACTCAATCGCCTCTAGCTTAATCGTGTTCCCATTCAAATCTTCATCGTTTGTGAGACTTGAGAGATCAGAGGCATTGTTGTTATTCCTCTTCACAATGCCAGCTTGGGAGCTTGCATTTTTAGCGGCCATCTTCTCGAAGTTGATAATGTCGTAGATGTCCGTGCAATCATTGATTGCGGTATGGAAAGCGGAGATTCCTCGGTACTGGTCGATGCGTAGCGGGTCGAACAAGTGGAACGCTTGGCTTGAGGGGATGGTTGTCTGGTAAGTGTAGAAATCGCCAATGCTTCGGCTATAAATATCATAGGCACTTGGGGCACCAGTATCCCGATCAATATGGATTCCACCGATCAAATCTAGGCTTGTATAAACCTTAAATGGGTCTCCCAATCTATCTGCCTCAATGCCTTGAATTTTTAAGTTTCCGTCCTTGTCTCTCACGAGGCAAAATAAAAAATCTCCGTCCCGCAACATACTCATCATCGCCACCTGCATAAGCGTTGAGCCAGTATGTCTTGTGGTTATGTCGCATTTATCAAACCACTCTGCCCAATATGCCTCTACCTCTGTATTGACTTCGGGGTTCTCGGTTCGGGCTTGGTAGGAAATGTTTGCGGCGGTATGGCTGGCGAACTTCATTAAGATGGAGCGAACAAGGCCAACATTCTCTGCCAAATCCCTCGCCCTCTTCATTAACTCTACTCGGTCATAGTTAGAATGATAATCTTCCGCACCAGAAAGGGCACTCGGCCCTTTTCTTTCCCTTGTATATTTAACAGCATCATAAGAGAAATTGACGAGCTTTTGTCGTGCAATCATCCGATTAACTGCCCCTTGCGGGTTCAGAAAAGCAACGGCTTTATCTATTAAATTGAGTTGGGCTTTTTTCACGAGAACTTTGTGTAAGTTGTGCGGATACGAGTACCATTAACAGACTGAATGGCTAGGGTCAATTCCGCAATCGTATCTCTTACCTCACCGAGATTCGCTCTTGAAAACGAACGACCAGCTATCGAATAGCTTGAACCCGCCACCGCAATCGCCTCAAGACAAGTAACATACTTATCACGCAAGGAGGTTAAGGTGGCAAGGGGTAGCCCAATGAAATCACCCTTCGCCATTATCAAACTCACTTTCTGTCAAACTTGCGGGGGAGACTTTCAATCGACCATATAAGGCCGCACCTACGATTGCCATACACTCGCAATCCAACAAATGATTATTCTTCCCTATCTGCTTCCAAACAAGCCTTTCCCTTCCAGTCATAGGGTTTTTCACTCTGACCTTCACCTCTGCTTCGATATGAACTCGCCAAACATCGGGGGTATCCAAGGCTATGTAGCCGGGTTCTTTTAATAGGTTGGATAGGATGTCTTTGATGGATGGGTTCGACCATCGCCAAACTGGGCAGAACTTCCACTTCCACCCTGCCTTGGATTGCACCGCCTTACCGCTGAAGGGGTCGCCATTGGCGATTCTAGCGTAGGGGCGTTGGAGCTTTCGATCATCTACAATTTCGGAGAAGCTGGCTCGGTCTGAACCGACCAAGGCCATCCAACCATTCTTACAACAATTCAAATAAACATCTCTAGTTTGGTCGCCCGAATCGCAGAAAACGCATTTATGTTCTACGCCAAACTCTTCTGCCTTGGCTTGGATGTCTCCCCAAGTTTCCAACCGCCCCGCCCACACTAGCCTTGACTTACCCTCTAAATCCCAAGCCCTCACAACGCACCAAGCGTGGAAACCCCCCGCCTCTTGGATGTCGCAAGCCATAATGAGTTTCTCGCCCATCCGAACTTCACCCATCTTGTAGTCACCCGCCACGATTTCCATCTTCTCTGATTCGTGTTCCATCCAAGGCTCGGCTAGGACTCGGTTCACGAAGTCTTGTAGGCCAATGATTCCATTGTGCTTATCTTGCAAAAACTTGACCGCCAAACTCCCGAAGCTAACCCAAGGGGCATATAGGCCGTTGAGATGATAGGAGCGTCTGGCTGGTTCACCCTTTAGATTGGTTGCCCTCCACTCGCCTTCTCGAAGCATCTTGGTTTTCTGTCCGTCTGTAATCTTTCCCTTGCATTCTTCACACTCATAATAGGCGGAAGATTTCACTAGCTTAAAATCATAAACCCCATCCTCGATCTTGGCCGACTCGTCCCACTTCACTTGCCCCCAAACCAGCTTCTGCTTATGCCCACAATGAGGACAAGGAACGAAGTAGAAACGCATATCGCCCTTCTGCCACTCACTCCAAATGATTGAGTCGGCAGTTGTGGGGGTGCTGGTTGCTATTATAAGATGGTTTGGGTAGGTGCTGACTCGTGCCTCTGCTAATTGAACTGGGTTCGCCTCTCGCCCCGACCCCGCTTGCTCTGGGAACTTGTCCACCTCGTCCATACATAGCAAGGCAATCGAGCGACTAGAAAGAGCAGAGGGGCTAGTACCAGCCCACCACACCGAGCATCGTTTGAAGTGTTGTTCTAGGATTTTTATTTTGTCGGTGTTGTCTGGCTTTTCTTTGGCTAGGGCCGGGCAATCGTCAATCATTGGCAACCACCTAGTTTCCGTGAATGATCTGGCTAAATGTTCGCTCGGCATCACCCACAAGGCGGGGCAAGGTCGCTCCGCTATTCGGTACGCTAGGCCAGCTAGAATCGTTGTGGTCTTGCTTGTTTGTGCCCCCCATACCAGCACCACCCTACGAATTGAATCATCGCCAAAAGCCTCTAGCGGTTCACGGACATAGGGCGTGAGCGTTGTTGAATACGCTCCGGGTATGTTCGTTACTCTTGCGGAAAGCGTTAAGTTTTTCTCTGCCCATTCTGGGATTGAGAGTTGTTCCCTTGGCTCAAACAAAAGGCGAGCAAAGTTCTTGGCCTCATCAATCTGGTTCATACCCCACACATCCCTTCTTCACAATGAGGATGATCGCCACCAAAAATATCCATCTGCCCCTTATCGAAATCGTCCCTAAAATCTACTTGCTCAATAGGAGTGCAAGACTTGTGGAGAAATGGCGTGGAGTCAAAATTCTCACTATTCTTTTTTGCAAGTTGCATATCCTTTTCGAATTGCACGGCTCGCTCAAATGCCTCTGGTTCTTCTTGTTTCAGTCGCTTCCATTCCTTGTTTGAATGAAAGGGGCAATAAACACACGATGATCTTGGTGGTTTGGGGTATCCGTTCCTTTCCATCCATTCCAAGCAACTTTGCCTAGTCATTCGCTTTTCAATCAAAGGCCAACGGCTTTGTGCCCAAGCGTCCCTAGAGGGCTTGCATCGATGCCACTCGTCCCAAGAAATGCCGATGTATTGAGTTACTGAAATATGTTTTTGCCCCCTCTTAATTTTGCACCTAGCCCTAGCCTCTTTCATAATCGGCTTGATTTTGAAGTCTGCCGTGCAAGACCTAAACACGATTTTACCCAGCTTGCCCTTGGCACTTTTGGTAAAGAATGGAATGTTCGTTCTGCTGAACTTGCGGCCATCTTTTGTCACCCTCATTTTTAATGATTCTTTTGAAAGACTCCCAGCCGTTACTATATAAACCGGGTATGGCAACAATGCCTTTAACTGCTCTAGCCATTTATAGACGCTTTCTGGTTCGTCTTGCGTATCAGAGAAAATAGCAAAGTCTGGCATAGGGGAGATTTCCCCCTTCGCACACATCAAGGCTAGGCAACTAGACTGAACCCCAGCACCAAGAGAAATGATGTTGTATTCCGTCTTTATGTCTGGTTCGACTAATGGGTTCATCTCTTAACCAGATAATCTTTTGCGTATGCCCAAGCTGGGTTCATATGGATTTGATGATGGCACTCAAAGCACACCGCCAAGAAAAACTCAACCTCATTTAGCCTATCCCCGAACCTTCCTCGCCTATGGTGAACTTGGCTTGCCATCTTGCATCGGCACACTTGGCAGACTGGATTGTTGGTTAGAAACTTCTCTCGCACATCTTTATAGACTTCGTTCTGGCCTTTTCTCTTTGCAGATACTCGGCGTAGTTTGCCCCCTCGTTTTAGAGGGGTTTTGCGTTTAAGTGGAGAGCGTTTCATCGATCAAGGAATGGAAGCACTATACCAAGGATTGCGATTGCTACTAGCAAAACAATGAAGCACTCGTTCATTTGAATGCTCCTTCTGCTTTCTGGATTGTGACAAAGATTTGATCGATGCCCTCTTGGATAGCTCTCTTTGCACACTCTGGGTCGCTGGGGTTTGCTCTGGCCGCCAAGCTCGAAGGCATAGCGTCCATTAGGTTTCTAATTGCTCCTAGCCATTTGCCGAACACTTCTCGCACCTCGTCCATTCGAATCGTAACTCTGTTCACCTCTTCCCATCGAGCGTGTTCCATTTCTGCTTCTGCGACTCGCTTTTTTGCTTCGCCCCATCCTTGAACTGCCGCCCTCATAGCGACTGGGTTTCTTTCGTTGGTTGCTCTCTGAACTAATGAGTAGGCAACTACCTCGGCTCTCCTCGCTCGGTGTAATCGTCCAAGCGGATTTTCCAATTTGATCGACTCGGCATCCGAGTTTTCTGATGTCTCTGATAAGCTCGTTGATGCTGACAAGATCGGCCTCGCCCTGCTTGGCTTCTTTTGATTGGCTATTTTCCAACGCTCTGCATCGGCTACGCTTGTAAGGGGCATACCTCTTTTTACTAGCTTTGAGATTTCGCTCTTCACTAGCCCCCACTTCTCGCATAGCTCTTTTTGTCGTATCATTTCTCACAGAGGCTTCCCACACGCCAAGCATTTCTCGCCATCCCCACCCTTCTCATCCTCTGGGCTGGTCGCTTCCATCATCTTTCCAATCTCATCCAAGCTGAACCCGGTAATATCAATATCGATCTCTCCTGCATCTAGTTCTTCTAGGATGTCTTTGAGTTGGGGCATATCGAATTCACCACTCAACTTGTTCAAGGCAAGGTTGGCCGCCTTCTCTTGCGTTTCATCTAACCAAACTGCCCAGACCTCAATCTCATCTTTGCCAAGTGCTGAATAGCACTTCAAACGCTGATGGCCTCCGACCACATTCCCAGTCTTTGCGTTCCAAGTTATCGGCTGAAGATTTCCAAGTTCGCTCAAAGATTTTGTGAGCCTTCCCAACGCATCCGAAGTGATGGTTCTCGGATTGTATTTTGCTGGTGAAAGCTCGCTGATTTTCTTTGTTACTAAAGATGGATATTTCATTGGGTCGGAAAAGTTACGCAAGATTTGTTCTAAATAGGTTTCTATAAAGGTTTTAGAGGAAACTCGTACAGAAAAATCGCACCTCGGAACCTGTTTGGGAGGGTTTTGGTTAATAGGAGTCTCCTAAAGTACCCTAGCATCAACAACTTATGCCTATTTATGCGTAAGTACCCTATAATCAACGACCCTGCTTCTGTAAGTCGCACTTGTGCCTTGTGTAAAAACTTGCGTAAGTGGCATATCGCTTTTGTCATAGCTCGCCCCCTGCCTCCTTGTAAGCCTCAACGATAGGGCGGGCTTCCTCAAGGAACTGGGTACGCTGGGCGGGTGTCCAGTTGGTGACGCTCTTGCGTGCCAGCCATTGGCGGGCTTTGATTATGTAGCTATGCCACGCTTGCTCGGCCTTGGGGTTGCTGGTCTCGATGGGGTCTGGTAGTAGCCCAGTCCAAAGGGCTAGTTGCTTGAGGCCACCGGGGGTAGGGGCTTGCAGGGATGGCCTTGCCTTTGCCACACGCTCATACCGCCTTGCTTGCTCACCGTTTATTCCTGCTACCTCTTGGATGGTGTCGAGGTCTAGCCCCTCCACCCGTGCTGATAGAAGCAGGTCGCCAGCGTCTGCCGCCAGCCCGATAGCCTCCCCCATCTGTTGTATGGCATTTTCCTTGGCCTTTTCTAACTGCTTGACCGTGCGTTGTAGCTCCATTCCTACTTGTTTTTCGCTCATTTTGGGATGTCCTTTTTGGGTTATGCGTAAGCCTCGGCCAACTCCTCGGCCTCGACCTCTGCGGGTGGTTCTATCTCTCGAAATCTATGCTGGGCAAAGCCTCGCTCCGGGTGGGGCGGGGTGGTGCTTAAGGGGTTGTTGATACCCTCCAAATAGACCACTACTTCCCCTGCCTCTCCGTTCAAGCCTACCCCTATGCCTATGCCCCTTATTGTGTAGTGCCTATCCTTGGTGGGTAGGGCGTTGTAAAAGGCTAGGATGTCTGGCGGGAATCTGTCATCCACGCACACTACTTTTGACCCAGTTGTCACCGTTTTTTTCCTCGCTTTTTTATGCCTTTTTCCCAAGCCTCCTTGTTCCACTTGGGGCATTCTTCCCGCCTCTTTTTGTGAACCCTCAAGGCTCGTTCCTTGTAAATCTGCCTCACCCTTTCGCTCCGTTGGATGCGTAAAACCAGCCCGGTGCGTTGGCTCAACTCGGTAAGGCGAGCCGATATGGCCGCCCTTGTATAAGGCTTGCCCGTGCTTGGGTTGATGTAACGCTTTGCGATTGAAGTTAGGCTGTCGGGGCTTCGGTTGCTGGCTAGGGCTAGTAGTGCTTCGTCTAAGGTATCGTCCCGCCTATGCCTCAACATCTGGCTATCGCCTTCGTGCTTGATGGTCTGCTCCACCACCTCTGCCGTGAGCTTGGCTAGTTGGTCTAGGTCGATAGATGGGTTCATTTTCTGCATCTTCGCCAGCCTCTCCTTGACCCGATCTTCTAGGGTGTCGATTTGGTCAGCCATATTTGGCGTATAGGATGCCAAGATGCTGTCGGCTGGGTCTTGGCCTTGGTGGTGGTTCATTGGATTTCTACTAACGCTGTCCGTCCCACCCTTGCCAATTCCCGCCTTGCTTGCCGTTCCGTGGCATAGAAAAGATCAACGACTGGGAGCTTGGTTTTGCCCGATGCCTTCCGTGAGATAACCGCCGTGCCAGTATCGTGAGCGTGGTAGGCTTTCCCCTCAATGAGAAGGGTCGTTCCGTAGGGGATGATTTTTGGGTCTACTGCACAAGATTTGCCAGAGACTAACCGTTTTCCAGTAGAGCTTTTATAGCCAAACTCGTCCTCACCTAACCAGTATGCCGTGATGCGAGCCTTGATGGTTTTCTTGGCTACTGGCTTTGGGGTTTGAATCATTATGTTGGCCGCTTGGCTTGAGCATAAGAGCGTGATGGCTAGGATGATGAGTGCTTTTTTCATCGTTAGAAAGTGGAGTCGCTCGCACAGGTGGCGGTAGCGTCTCGATGGGGATTCGTCTCCCTTGGTTCTTTTGCCTTCTGCCGTGTCAATCGGGGTCTTGAGCTTGTCGATCTGTGCCTCGATTGCCTTGGCTTCCATCTTGTTAATCTTCACGCTTCACCTCCGTCCAATGGCATCGCTTGTTTGGCCTTTTAATCTTGCCCCTACCCTCTAAATATCGTAGGTGGTATTGTATTGCTCCGTGAGTTTTCTTCAGCACCTCGGCAATCGTGCAGGTCGGAATCTCGTTGGTGATTAGGGTGAACACGGCATCTCGGAGCATATCAATGGTCGCTTGGTTGCGAGTCGTGGCGTAGAGCTTTTCCAGTTCCTTTCCGGGGTAGCGGTCGGAAAGTATGCCGTTGGCCTTGGCCTCTGGGGTTACATAAGATTCGTTCATTGAGTTTTCAAGCTACTTTGAGTCTTGGTTGATGCAAGGGGTTGTTTTGGGTTGCTCATCTTCTATACATTCAGCCCCGCGCCTTAAGCATTCCAATCTTACTGCCTCGGTCATCTTGCCTCTACTAAAAATTGCCCTACCTTCCTCTCCAACTGGCATAAATATAGGCCCGACACGGCTTTCACCATATATCTTTGCCATACTCTCATCTTTTGATGGCTCTCTAAATACTGCTTTATATGGCTTTTTATAAGATTCATCGACTATGACTGGAACTGTGTTTATCCATTTGATTGAATGATGGATTCTTGGGTTGCTTGAATTTAGAATGGCAACCTTAACCCCAGATGGGTGCATCATAACTGTGGTAAAGCTTTTGCAATAAGTTCCATATTTCAAATAGACTTCCGTCATTCCACTTTTTGTTTTTTGAGTTGGTGTCTGCCGAAGGCTTATCATTGGGATTGTTGCAAATAGATTGCCCCTGCTTCCCAATGTTACATAAGTATTAACATCGTCGTTAAACTGACCAACAAATCTAAATGGTCTATCAGTTGAGCAGAAAAAGGAGTTCATACATTTCCTTAAAAGCCTCTTGGTGGTTGCGTTGGCGTTTTCTATTCCACCAATATAATCCCCATTCTGTGCTAGGGCTATGCTTGTAAATGTTGATGATTTGAAAAACTCTAGGTGAAGCTCAAAGACCTTATCCAAATTATCTATATCAACGCCCATTAACTTTTGACCATCAGAACTGGGATATCTGTACTCAAAGTTTTCATAGTCATCTTCTAGCAATATAAAATACTTTACACCAAGGCTTTCTGCTATTTTGAAGCTGGCATTTCTTGCGTGAACTGTAGCCCTTCTGTCATCAAAATTATTGCCCTCATCTATTGTATCTGCTATTTCTTTTTTATTAAAAACAATAACATTGTCCTTACCATATAACTGCACATATTGTTCTGCTGTTTTGTCCTCATTATCAATTATGAAATAGGTTTTCCCAGTATATCCAGCCTTTTTAAGTGCATTTACTGTAACTACTTTTTGTGGCCTTCCGTGGGTCAAGATGAAAACCACAAATTCTTTATTTTCTTCAACTGTCTTGCTCAATGTACTGCTCCTTAATCTTTTCACATAGCTTTACAAACCCATTATGAATTGCCTTTTCAAAGTCTATAATTACAAGGGCAGACCTTTCCATAAGATGCTGAACATCCACAGAAGCGTGCGCATAATAATCTGCAATCTTTTCATAGTTAAAAACACTATGCCTTCTTGCCGCCTCAATAAGAAAAGCCTTTTCTTCTGGCTCTGCCATTGACTCCTCAATTTCTTTTATTAGTTGCTTTGTTTTTGTCGTATCAACCAATTCAAGAAGATGTGGTTTCTTGTTGCTTGGTTCATAGGTTGGGGCTTTTATATTTTTTGAATATATGGTATCTGTTTGCTCTGATTGTCCAAAGAGATTTACTTGCTTAAAGATTTGTTCACTCATCCTATTTGCTCCACTATTTCCCACCCCTTGTCTGTCCTCTTAACGATTCTTGATTTTGGTATCTCATAGGCACTATGCCTTGCAAATTCAAGGCTCGCATAGGCTTTTGGCCTCTCCTTCCAGCAATTCATTGAGTATTCTTGAATCTTGTAGAACACCTTTTCTTTTCTTTTGGTTGGCAGGTCTTGAAGGTTCATAAATAATATTGGGCTATGCTCTTTCCACTATTGGTTTTGATTGTTCTCTTTTCTATCTGATTCCCTGCTTTACGCAAGTCGCAAATTCGGCTAGCCAATCGGAAGCACTTGAACCATTCCAACGCTTCCAAAGCCGTGAGTGTTCTCCCCGATTGCAAGTGGGCTAGGATGCGAGCGTTCTGGTCGTGGCCTTCTGCTTTTACTGGATGCGTGGTTCTCATAAAAGGCAACTCGAACTGCTCCGCTTCAACTATAGCAATCATCTTGAGCCTCCTTTGGCCTTGCGAACTATGAAGTTTTGCTTTTTGGCAAACAAAATAGCGGTTGGGTGGACTCCCCAAGCTCTTGCAAGCTCGCTCATCGACATTCCGCTATCGAGTTGATGCTTCCAGAGCGTCCATCGCTTTACTACGGTTGAATGGGAGCGATTCCGCTTCGCCCGATGCTTTCCAAAGGTAGGCACAAGCTCTTTTGGAATGTCTAGGGGGGTAGTTACCCCTATTACGAACTTTTCAAGCCCTTTAGAGGCCAATTCTGCTCGATTCTGTGCCATTGTAGAAGTGAGTGTGCTTACCATTTGCTCAAACTCCCTTAATTTGTCCTCGCACATCTTAACCCTGTGGATTGTGGCCGCTAGAACTAGCTCGTTCACGGACACCCCGCATTCACCCACTCGGCGTGAGTATTAAACCCTGCTAGTTTGTATGTTGGCGGGGATTCGCACCCCGACTTGTGTATTTTTTTCATTGGTTGGTTGTTTCCTTTGCTTGGTTGTTGGTTGCTCCGCCTCTGACAATTTCTGGCACAAGCCCTCCAATCCTTAACCGATGCCCTGCCCCCGACCTTCCATCCGTTCGATTCATAATAATCAAAAGCACTTTCCACATCCGTTCCTATCCAGCCAATTTCCTTTGCATACCCAATCCAATCCGCACGCATAGGACGCTCTTGCGTCCTTGTATTATCTAGCTTCTGGCCTCTAGCTTCTAGCTTCTGCCCCGGACTATTGCTGGGACATTTGCTGGACATTTGCTGGACATCGCCGTGACGCATACGCATCTTCCTAGTAGCGTCAGACTTACGCAATTGCTCATCCTTCACCATTCTGCGTGAAATGATGGTCTCTTTGTCGAAGCTGAACACCCCGGATGCGTGTAGCTCGTCCATCAACTCCGATGTCCGTTGTGGAGTTAGGCCACAGATTCTCGCAAGCTGTTCGCTTCGGGCTGGGTTGCCGCCGATAAGCAAATATCCGTGTCGATCTGACTTTGCCATCAAGCAAATCATATCAGCCCAGAGACCCCTAGCTTCAACCGAGCAAGAACGCAAAGCCTCATCGGAAAGCCAGTCGGCCACAAAGAATTTAATCCACGGCAACTTCACTTCTTGGCCTTTTCCATATCTATCTTTTGATACTTCTTGGCTCGCTCTAAAAGCTCTTTAGTGATACGATGCGAGTAGTCGAGGTGGCTGATGATGTCCTTGTAGTTCTCCCGCTTAGCGTGGTCGAAGTCTTTGAATAAATCCTTCAACCTTTTCGATACGATTGCGTGAAACTCATCTACTAACTTTAATCTTTTAACGCTCATTTCTTTTTAATCCTTTCCAGAATATCTTTTGCTAAATCCCACAATGCTCCGCTGACGAATAGAATTAGGAGATAGAGACTCAAGCACCCTAAACCTATTATGAATAAGTCCCACAAAGCTTTCACGATGGATAAAAGGAAACTTACCATTTGGGTGCTTTCGGCCAGCTTGCCCAAAGCCGAACATCATTTTCAGAATGCCCCCAGCTTCGAGACACAAACGAGCCATCAACGAAACGACCAACGCAAACCTCACCGCCAATATCCATAAGGACTTTTTCATCGTTCTTGGGTTTCTCCTCTAGTGTTTTCCATTCTAGCATTGACCATTTTAGCTTTGGAACATCGACATCAACGCTCATCCCAGCCTCCGCAGGGCTACGACAACCTCATTGAGAATGTCTTGAATGACTTGGTCTTCCGTTCCGTCTGCTAGTCGTTGGACGAGTTCGGCACACCGCTCCCTTTCGAGAGTGGCGGCCTTGCTCATCGCATCGCTGATGATGTCTTGGATTAGGTCAGAATGGGATTTCATCGTTGGGATTTCCTTTCGCTATCGCATCAGCTTCTGCAAAAATCTCTGCGATGATTTCGTTTCTGATTATATCGTTTTTATAAGGCTTACCATCTGCACCGGGCTTGAGGTCTTGCTTCGACAACCACTCCAAGTAATCCAAGCCCTTGTTTCCGAATGCGGCGATCTCCCGAAGTGTCGAGCCTTTGTGCTTACCGAACTTCAACTCCATATCTCTCGGTTCACCGCCATTACTTTTAACCGCAACTCCGTTGAGCTTTGCCGTGATGTCGGCTAGGTCTGCTTTGCTAATCGAGTCAGACTTAACCGTGTCTAGCTTAACTGGCTTTGGTGCTGGCTCGTACTTGTCCGTGTTTAAGTCCTCGAACCCGCCAATAGGAATCTCCTCTGCTGGGGTCGTACTTAATTTGGAATCTATTAGCACAACGATATGTGCGAATGCTGAACGACAAGCCCGACTGATTGCTCTGGTCTGAACCATAGCCCTTTTTGCATAGGTCGGACGCTCGAACCACATCTTTTCGTCATCACCCAAGAACCCCTCGGCACTTGAGATTACTTGGCCGTTGTCCATACGCTTAACCTCACCGATGCACCGATAGCCATCTTCGAGACGCTCAACATCTCTAGCCGAGGCCACACATCCGTGAGCTACTGCGATTGCTTGCCAGCCTTCGACCCGGACATAATCCTTTTGGCCTATGCGTTGGCAAGTTTCTTTAACGATGGCACGACAAGCCCCAGCCACATCCGTTGCTTGGCGAATGTGGGTTGAGACTCCGTTGCCGTTCTGAACTACTAATTGGTTATCACTCATTATTTCATTCTCCTTATTGGTTGTTGGTTGTAGTCGTAGTCTCCCAGCGACTCACGATCTTCTCTGCTTCCTCTGATTGGAAGATTCAAACATCTTAAATCGTGCGTCTGGTCGTAGAGCGTGTCTGGAATCGGGCCATCCACTCTCGTCACCCATTCTTCTAGGGTTTCTCCTTCAAGGCGTTTGGGATACCTTGGCACACAATCACTCATTTTTTTGTCCTTTCGTTTATGGTTTTAATTATCGGGGAAAGCCACTTGGTACTGATGTCGTGGGAGGGAACACGAAAAACTAGGATGCCCATAGAGGCGGCGAGATTGTATTTCTCCATATCGTTTAAGAACCCGGATGGATTCGTATGGCGGCCACGCACCCAAATTCCCCCTTCCAATTCTACTGCTACGCCCTCGATGTGGTAATAGTCGAATCTAAATCTTCTACTATCAGCAAACTTGTATTCTTTAAGTAGCCCCCACCCACCAAGACTCTTCCATAGAATCTCAAACTTGGCAGATGGTGTGAGCTTCATTTTAGTTACGCCCCACCCAGTTCTTTGTGGGCAAGACTAGCTCTGGCTGTTTGGGTTGGTTGCCCTCGGCCACGATCTTGTCCAAGCGATCTAGGTCGGCGGCCACGGACAAATAGAATCTCCGTCTCTCGTAGTTCTGCTGGTCGATATGCTGGGCGATTAGATAAAGCCCTCGAACAATCACCAGCCCTACAAAGATGATGACTCCAAAGATCACCAGCGAATCCTCTGTTTCTGCCAAGCGGGTGAGCAGTAGTTAGGGTTTGTAATGAAGGGATACTTGCCGTCATCCGTGGCCTTCATCACAAAGCCTTCCCAGATAACCTCGCCGGCTTTGTTATTCTGAAAGTTCATCTCTTCCCAGATTGCATTGATTTTGTGATGGGCAAGCTGAACAAAGCGAAGGAGCTTGTTCTGCGGCACATCAAAGGTCACCGCTTCGAGGTGTTCAATCTCCTTCATCCTCTCGGCGTATGGCTTGGGGTTGGCTGGGTCGAAGGCATCCATCACCACGATTGTTCCTTTGCCAGTCTTGGTGCGTTGCCCCATAATTTCGCAATCAATAAAGCGTGACTTAATGCCAGCACCCACCAGACGCTCTGCCATTAGGTTGTGATTCGATGCGAGTTGTCCGTGGCGATTGTAGCCTTGCTGGGTTTCTTGGTCGAACCAGCCCCGCCACCCGTTGAGCTTACCCTCGATAGAGAACCCATCGGCAAACTCATCGTGGTTAGCTGGCACGGCTGAACCTACTGGCCTTGCTGGGAGTGGTAAGGATGTCATTGTTTTTTTCTAGGGATTTCGTGGGGTTGTGTAAAGAACTATTTAAGTAGTTGCTCAACTATGAAAAGGGTTGAGCCAGCACCTACGATTAGTCCGATGATATAGGCTATTAGGATTTTGTTCATTTGGTTTTTCTTTCTTTAGTTAAAGGATGTGGGTTGGAGGGGCAAAGAATTCTGCGTCTGGGTCTTCTTTGTATGGAGTCGTTGGCGTTTTGGCTTGGTTATTAAACAAGCAATCTGCTTTCTGAACTCGCATCAATTCTTCTTGTTGTTCTTTGTGACTCATTTCATTCCAGCTTTTTGTTTGCATACTCCAACCCTAACACACTTCCCCAAGTTGTCTACTCTTTTTTTATGCTATCTTAACGATTGTTTGTAAGTCCCTATAAACACGCTACTTGCTAGGGAGCATTTTGTAGGCTTTTATCCATCGAAAGAATGTGTGTCCCTTCTTATTTGAAAGGACAACCTTAATTTTCGTAACCTCCAATTTCTTTTTATCTAGGAGTTCACGGAGTAGGCGGTCAATGGAACTAGATTTTTTCCCACTCAATTCCATTATCTCTGCCCTTGTCTTAAATCCCTCTGGTCGTGGAGGGCATTCTTTATTTCGGATGTGTTCTTCGAGAAGTTTCTGCCAAGGATTTCGTGGGGATTTCATTAGAAGGATTTTATATTTGTTGGGAGATGGAACTTATTTCCTCGTTGTCTTGCTTGGAATACATCGTGCGTTTTGTCGGGGTGAATCATTCCATACGCCCAGCCGTGTTGCCATCGTAGTCTCCGCAGTTGGCCTCTATTATATTCGGGGGTTTTATTGCAGAGGCATCCAATGTTATACCCGGTTCTCGGGTCGATGGAGACGCTACGGAAATAATCAATGGCGTGAGTGTGGCCGAAGATAACATCGCCATAAGCGTCTGCGTGTTGCTTGCCAGAGTGCATAGCGTGGCCGTATCCGTGGACGAATGAAAGATTGCCGCACTTGTAAATCCCGCCAACTGAATCATAGGGAAACATCCTTGCCTTCGTCTCCTTTATTATCAGTTCGATATTTTCAATACCATCGTTGGCGTAATCACGAGCCACTCCGCTTCGGCTGTTCCTAGCCATATCATAAATCCGTTCATCGTGGTTGCCCCGCAAAAAGATTCTTTCATCCCCGAACTTAAAGAACTCCCGCAAGAACTCCTCCCCACAATCCCAATCCTTCTGCAAGCTGGATGCTTGCTCCTCATCCCCTGCTCCTTTGCGAATGGCTCGGAAGTCCCAGAGGTCACCAATGCAAACAACTAGGTCGGGTTGGTATTCTTTCGTGAAAGCGAGTAGAGCCTTTATCGAGGGAGCATCTTGCTCGTCACCGTGGATATCGCCACAAGCAACGAACTTAATTGGCTTCATAATGTGGGTTTAGATTGTCCAGTTAGAGTAGTGTAAATAAGGTGACAACACTCTCTTGCTCTTGGGTTTGTCAATGTTTCATCCGTGCATCCCTCTTTCGCCAACTCCATAACGATGTGCATTTGTTGGCGTAGGGACAAAAGATAAACCATTTGATCGGTTGCCTCCGCTATTGACTCCTCAACCAATCTGGCCGTGGGCATTTCCCATAACTTCGTTCCCCCGTTTTCCTCAACTCCCCTCTTGTATTTCTTCTCCATCGACTCGACTGCCGCAACTTGCAAAGTCGTTAAATGGAGTTCGTGCTTTTTAGTAAAATGCTTTTGGATTTTCTCCACGCCTTGAGTTGATGTCATCCATTAACGACTAGACCACGGCCTTTTACTGACTAGAGAAACTTTTTGATTATTCACTTCTTGCTTTTGTGGTGAGACTAATTCCCTCCACCCAGAAATTGTTGCGTCCTCAAGATGAGGTTGCTCCCAGTCGAGATGCCGGAGCTTGTGCTTCTCGGCTATCTTCTGACAAATGGAATAGGTTTGGTCATCGTCCCACGAGGCCAATAGATTGCCAGTCGGAGTGCAGGATAGGGGAACATAGTCTATTGCGTGAGAACCTTTACCTTGGTCAATGTGGAGCGATTGCGGGGGTATCCCGCGAGCGTTTGTGACTTTCCTTCCTGCCTTGGTTCGCCCTTGGGCGTATAGTTCCTCTTGTTCTTGGGGAGTACGCACCGAACAGTAGATCAGAACTGGAATCTTTTTGCTCATCAACTCCGAGTACCAAGCCCCAACCCTCTTGCCAAAACTAGGCTCACACTTTTCGATATGGCTTCTTGACCTCTCCACCGCCTCTCGAATCGTCATTGGTCAAGCCTCGACTTGCATCGTTCTGTTTCCTCCATTGATCGAGATAACGCCTTGAGCGTCTGGGCATACAACTCTCGGTATTCTTGTGGGCTTGCTTTTTGTCGGTCGAGTTTGTCCCATCGCATAATGAAGTCCGAGATCGAGTCTTGGTGCGGCGTTTGCCCAATGTCGTAGGGGCGGGTGGTTGCACACCCACAAATCAAATTAGCGACGATGAATCCAAGAATCGACTTCCGAATCACGGAGACGGCGGTTATAAGCAATTTCTTCATCGTCTCTTTCCCTGCGTGTCTTGGCTCTGTTTTTTGTCCACCAAGCTATGATTCCAATTACACCAGCAAGCGAGGCAAGAATGGCCTCCCACATTGTTATTTCCGTGAGAACTTGGAGAGGAAGTCCACAACCTTCTGCAAGGTATTCTCTGGCTCGTCACCGGGGATAAGAGAGGCCACGGCAATCACGGCAGAGAGAAGGGCAACCAACGCACCTACCCAAGCAAACACATCCTGCGACTGAATGAAGGTTAGAATTTGTTCCATAAGAAGATGAGAGGTGTCAAGGGGTTAGGATTCGTAAGTCCAGTATGCACTAGGGGTCATAGTTCCATTTGCACTTGTTGGAACTTCGTCTCCGTCTCTGGCCTCTGCATAAAATGGAATTGATTTCCCAAGCACACTTAAAACCCCAACATCTGTGCTAGGCTCATTTATTCCCGATGTTCCTATTCCTCTGTTTGCCCCAGAAGGAATGAATTGGAAGGCAATATCTACACCATAAAGACTTCCAGAAGAATTGATATAAAACTGAGATGATCTCTGAAAAAAGGTATCATCTGTTTGCGGAGTAAAATCTGTTTCAAAGAATGGAGAGTAGTCTCTAGGCAGACAAACAAGGCGACTTTCATCGGCAAGGGTAGATGTGAATGTTTGAGAAAAGGATGAACTTTCCCCAATGTAATTTATATATGTTCCGCTGATCGTCCAAGCCTTGACCCTCCAATAAATTTCCATCGCCTCTTCCAAAGTAAAGATTGCAAACTCATCACTCACTTGCAGACACGATGGAAAGTACCCGCTGTAACTAGCGTGGAGAACTTTAGCCATAGGGATGTCTTTAGGGCAACTGCCCCAAGCTTATTCTAAAACTCGCTTGGCAAGACTGACTGTGGCTTGAGCCACAACTTGTTCATTCGTTCCGTCTGTCTCATAGACTTCCATTAGGATGTCTCTTTGGGTAGCTGTCGATAGGATAGCGTTAGCAGAGGCGGTGGTGATATTGAAATCTTTTACAATAGTATTTGAAGGGGCTAATATGGCGGGTATTACTTCTGGAACATTAAAAACAATATCTGGGGAGTCCCCAAAGCCAAAACCCTTTGAAAGAACAGAAACGCCAGTGATCTTTCCAGCCGAAACAACTGGGACTAGAGATGTACCAGAACCATTTGCATCTAATAAAACAAATGTTGCGTTGTCTGTGTTGTAATAACTTCCTTGGCAAGTAATAGAAATTGATGAAATTACATTTCCAATCGGGGTAACTACGGATACTGTCGCTGAATTGAGATAGCCGTCACCAGAGTTAATGATATTAAAACTCTGAGATGTATCAGAGCTAACAACAAATTCTATTTCAGCAACAGTTCCACCAGAAGAAGGAGCAGAAACATCGCAACGATATGTCCCGGCTGGATAGCCAACGCCAAGAGAGGAAACCGAAACAAAATCAATGTTACCAGTTTTTAGGTCTGGTGCTGGGGCTGTAACGATTGGAACGGAAGTAAATCCGTATCCTTCATTTACCACATTTACAATATAACTAGCCGCAGATGTTCTCCTCATAATAGCAGATGCGTTCCCAGCGGGAGAATTGCTGGCTTGAATTTTGACTGGATAATCAGCACCAATCCGATACCCCTTGGGTGAATTAGTTATATTGATAGATGAAATGAACGAGTTTGATGCCCTTAGGTCGGGGTCTAATCCAGTTGCTATCCCGTCTTGAGTGTACCCATACCCGCCATTATCAATAAATGTAGACAAGCCATTTTTGCTCAAGACAAAGCCCAGTGCGGCATTAGCCCCACTGATTGAGCTATTGGATGGGGTCAAATAATGTTTAGTATCTAATGAATATCCGCTTGGTTGAGTCACAACAACAAGGCCAACGATTTGCCCAGACTGGACATTGGAGGGGGGTGCTGTTACAATCGGGGCAGATGTATAGCCAAGCCCAGAATTAAGAACAACGGCTCTGGCTCGCCCAGATTCTAAAACTAAACTGATTGATGCAGTAACTCCCGATGCCGGGGATTGCACTAGACAGCTATAATCCCCATCAGAATAATTGGTGGGAATGTTTGTTACAAGAGCAGAAACAACACCGCTAGTAATGGTTGTTGCATTAGCAGATAAGATTCCGTTTCGGTAAAAACCATATCCACCATTGGCTATATAGTATTTGAATCCATTCCTTGATAATCCAGTTACAATCGTTGGTGCTTGTGAGTATTCTGTATCAATATAATATCCAGTTAAATTTGATGTTACTACGGATACATTTCTTGTTGCTGTTGCTTCTATGTAGTTTGTGGCATCGACTTGTAATGGGAAAATTCCAACCAAATCATATCCCTTTAATCCCCCGGCAGAGGTGTAGCCGTAGCCAAGATCAAGGAAAGTAATTTTGGGTTCAAAAATTCCACCACCATAATCAAATGTGAATCCAGAGGCTTCCATATCAGTTATGGTATAGTTTTGACCATTAGTATATGTCCTCTCCGCTGGTTTGTTTTTTTGAACAAACACATAATTATTATTGATTGGTGGAATATCAATTCTGCATACAGCATATTTTGTTGGGGAAATCGTTTTGTCCCTTGGAACAACCGCCGCAAAAATTGTTTTGTCGGCAAGCACGGAATGTCTGGGGTCAAAGGCTGGCTGTGGTTGTGTCGTAAAATTAGCTGGCCCGACTAAAAATGGAATACTTACAACCGCCGAAGTGGCTGAAAGCACTGCTCTATTGGTTACATCTACTTGTTGAGCTAAATAAACAGCGTTTGGCCCGCGATCTATTCTGTTGGGATATCGAAAATTGTTAGTTGGTTGCGGGAGTAGAGTCTGAAAGGATTTAATTTGCAAAGCGGATATTTCCCAAGGAATAAATTGTTTATACGGCTCGTCATTATTCCCTCTAACTGGAAGATTGCTAGAGAAAGCAAACGGCCCAGACTTTAGGTTGCCCAAATATGTATTCCATTTTAAGTTTGATTGTGCTAATGATCTTGGGCTAAATGCCGAACTTCTTACTTTCAATGGTATATTAGATGCTGTTGCCACAAGCGATAGGTTAATAGATCGGTAAGTTCCATCTGAAGCATAAGAAGGCAAAACCCGACTGTCTTGCGGGGGTTTTTGACTAGAACTTGTATTAGTTACTTGTGTTTCGGTGCTTGTGGCATAACCAATAAAATCTTCGTGTGTGCAACTAGGAACTGTTGTGTATCCATAACCAGAACTAACAATGCTTGTTTGCCAGTTTGTGCCGCCGATATTAACCAAAAAGGCAGATACCGATGAATTTTGTGGAAGTGTTACTGATGTAAATGTTGGAACAGATGTAAATGAAAGACCCACACGAGTTCCAGTTGTTTGTGTTGAAATCCATTGAAATTGTCTACTACCATTCTGATTGACTGAATTTGCTGTTGATGGAATTAAATCAATAACTTGTTTTAGGGGAGTAAAGAATGAAATTGATGGGTTTGTTGAATAACCAGAACCGGCATCGACTATTGTTACAGACGCAATCTTTCCTCCCGAAGCTACTGCATTTGCTGATGCTGTGACTGTGGCAGTGCCCGATATTGTAAGGGGATATGAACCATTGGGATAGCCGTCTCCAATAGATAAAATTGCGATTGTGGAAATCGACCCACCAGATATTGAGGAAATAAATGTTGCTGTTACTGGTGAGTTTAATACTGGGGTGACTTCCAAAACAACTCCATCAACTATGGGGGTGAAATAATCAGTTATAGGAACAGACTCTATTGGTATAGACCTTGTTATTGCTGGAATTGTGCTTACTCCGATATATGCAACAATCGACGCAGTGACTGGTGCGGTATATGCTGTCTGCATAATAAAGGTTGCCGTAGTTACTGGAAATGTTGAAACTGTTGCTTGAAGAGTTGCTGTTACAACTGCATCATCATATATATTTGCAACTCCAACTGGCTTACTGCTTCGTTGCGTAACAACTGTGGCGGTAGCCCTTGTTGGGAAAATAGGTGAAGTTGGAACACTTGTGCCATCTGCCAGCTTTAGGGCTTGAGAACCAAGCCTTACTCCAAAAGTTGAATCACTAGATGGAGTAACAGCAATTCTTGCGTTACCAGCAACCTTATATAAATTTACAGCAATCCTTCTTTTTTCCTTTGAATAAATTACCGGTTTAGCAGAAGGGATATTTGTAGAGCCATCCAAAAATCTACCGCTTGCAACATCCAGAAATAGCTCTTGAGCGTTCACTTTAGTCTATGCCCTTGTCAATTTGACTTGCCATAAACAACTATCTGGGCGGGAGTTCCATTTGAACAAACTGTAAGTGTAACGGCTGTAAAGCCACTTGGTGCTATTCCTGCCCCACCAATGTTTATTCCTGCTGTTGCCGATATTACAAAGCTACCATCGGTCACTTTAATGTCGATATTTGCACCAGCAATAGGGGTGCGTTGTCTTACTGCGGCCTCTAGGTCGTGAAGGTAGGTCTTTGTGATTAGCCCATTGTCGGCCAATACTGGAACTTTAGAAAAGGAACTTCCAGTACCCGATCTCATAGAACTAATTGCATTTGGCCTTTTGTAGCCGATGCCCTAACTCTGAATAAACCACCAGCAGTTTCAACTGAAGAGCCTATGATGTTGATTGCATTTACATCTATTCCCGGCCCGAATACTGGATATTGGACAGTTCCGATTACCGCAGACCTATCTGGTTTATTTCTAATGATCTGCACCTGTTGGCTTGCAACAAGATCCCTAACCCTTTCTTGAACTGCCGTGACATCTTCGGTTGGGCTATTGGTTGTGATTGTAACTGTTGGGGACAACCATTCACAAATATAATTAACAGAAATATCTAGCTGTATGGTTTGAACAAAACCACTCACAATCTCCCTCTGGTATTGGTAGCTTGTTTCTAGAATATAAAGGGAATTATTCCCAGTCCCGCCCTCTGCCGATACTTGAAGCCTATAAAGCCCATCGGCTGTATCACCAGCTATATGACTCATATTTCTGCGAACAACACGGAAGTTACCGGGTGGTTGATCTGGTACTCCACTCAATACCTCATCTAAAGAAAAATTTGAATTTAGGGCAGAGAACGAACCGACAACAGAGAATTGAAAGGCTGTAATCCCATCACGGCCATTGTCTGTCGTTATGTCTGGCTCAAATTCAAATGTGGAAATATTGGAGAGAATAGTTGTTGCCATATAATTATTGAGCTACTGCGGCCGGTAACTTTTTATTGAGTTCTGATATTGCGTCTAATAATGATTTTTGCATATCTGCCCCACCCCCACCCTTGGCTTTTTCTGCGGCAACTTGACTTGCTGGTGTCCCAGTTTGCATAGCCCCGAGTTTTTCAGATAGTAATGGCATCTCTCCTGCGGCTTGTTGTGCGGCTACTTTTTCCCGCATACTTTGAGCTGTTACTGGTGGTAATCCTTGTGCCTTTCTCTTAACATTTTCCTCTGTTTTCATCTTTTCAAATACTTGGTCTTGTGTTCTGAAATCTTCCTTATTTACTTCCCTTGCCCTTACTTTCCTTGCTGTATCAAGGGCTTGTTGCCCAGCCCTGCTTGCACCCAATAGACCACCGCCAGCCTCTTGTGCTTGTTTAGAGCGTTTTGCATTCGCATCGTTATTTGCTTTTGCCAGATTATATTCTGCTTGAGCCTTGCGAACTCTTGCGTCTGCCAAATAAGCGAGACTCTTATCAATAGCCTCTTGGTTTTTTTTAACACCAGTTATTGATTCAAGTGTTTTTAATAGTTCTTTTTGTGCTGAAATTTCAAGCTCAACTGTTTGCAGTTCGTTAAAAGCAATAGATGCGTTTTCGTCTAAAATATCTCCTTTTAATGCTTGATTTTTAATATCAATAGCATTCATTTTGTTGGCAAGTTCTAGGGAGTTTAATTCTCCTTCAAGAATTTTGGCCGCATCTGATTCCTTCTTTCTGGCTTCAACCGTGCTTTCAAGTACGGTTAGATTTGCTCTTGCGGTTTCTAGGGCTTTTTCAGTATCTCCTACACCAAGATTGATTCCCGAAAATTTTTCGATTCCTTTTAATATCCCACCAAAAGCACCAAGCTGAGTAATCTTGCCACGCAAAGATTCAATCGTGTCCTCTGTCTTTTCTAATCCAGCTTGTGCTTGCTCAACGCTCGTACTCTTAAACGACATTTCAAAGGCATCTGACAAGGCTTTCTGGGATTGATAATAGTCTGTTGAGGCTTGCTTAACAGTTTCTCCAAACTTATTGATTGAGCCAAGGACAGCCGCCCCAAACAATCCACCAGCACCAAGTCTGCTCAACGCACCTAGAGATGTGCCAGCCCTGCCAGCATTAAGCCCAAGGGAAAGAAGGCTTTTGCCCAATCGCTCTGTATTTCCACCAGCCCTACGGAATGTGTCTGATGTCTTGTTGGCCTCCCTCTGAAGGTCTTTTAACGCAGTTGTTCCCTTGCGTCCGTCAATTACTACCTCTCCGACTAGCTTGAAGCTCATATTATCTTTGGAGCTTGTTAAGCCTCTTTTGCTCCATTTCAGCTATCTTGCCCTTCATATCTTGTTCCTCACGAATAAAGGCTCTTGCCAAGGCTTGTATGCCAATTTTGCCAACCCCATTTGCGGCGTTTGCAAATGTTGTTTTTAACAAATCTCCAACTCTTTGTGCTGGTATGGCATATCCCTTACCAGCCGAAGTTTGTGGGCTTGGCTCTCTTTTAATATCAGATTTAATTTTGATTCCTTGTTGCTTGTATCTATTAAGTGCTGGCAACCATCCCGCCTTTATATATGCTACAGAGCTTTTTGTTGCTTTAACAAATAGATCGAATTGTGTTCCCATTTGCTCCCAAGCAATCCCCTTTCCTCTCAAGTGCTTACGAAGGCTTAATGGCCTATTCTTTCTTCTCCAATTAAAAATTTTATAGCCTACTGGTGTCCCCTTGTAGAAGGGCTTAAATTTTTTCCTTTTGGATTCTTTACCTGTTTTTAATTGCCTTGCACTCTTAAAAGATTGCACGATTGCTTTTAGGTCGGCCTCAATTCTTAATGGGTTTGTAACCTTTGTTTCTTGCATCGCCTTCATAATAATGTTGGCGGCTCGCCTATTGACCTCTGTTAGAAAATCAGCATTACGCAATTCAATATACCTATCAATAGTTTTATTGAAATCCCTAGTATCCAGCTTAAATACATTAGCCATAAATTTATTATCTATCGTCAAGAATATCATCAATTATATTTACTGCGTTAGAGTTGTGCCTTCTGACATCAATTCCACGATTGACAAGCATAGCGTGTTCTAGCTGAACAAGTTGCACCTCGGCCATCTCCCACAATACTTGCTCTGCTGTCCACCCGAACTCCTTTGCAAATAGCCAGACGGACGAAGCAATCCCGGCTGGCTGTACTATTTTGGGGAGTCGTTCCCTCCATTAGTCTGAACACGAGCCTCTGCAATTTCAGAAAATATTTCATCAACAATCTTTACCCCTTCAATAAAATCAGCCTCATTAAACTCATCAGACCAATTCAGAACCGCCTCTCTAAACTTGGCCTTGTCCCAAGCTAACTTCACTAACTCCGACCTTGGATGAGTTAGGCAATATAAGCTAGACCAAATAAAAAACTCTGTGGTATCTGCCTCCTCACGAATCTGGTTCATAACAATTCGTGTGCCAAGGGTGAACTTACCAACCTTATTGCCCTTAAACATTCTCTCGTTTATGACAAAGGATTTATCGAGTGCCTTGTTTAGAATCTCCTCATCTTTTTGTAGGTCTAGGTTCATAGGTATTTGCTCAATTTCTTTCGTAGTTCTGGGGATGCGTTCTTGCTAACCAGCAAGGTAGCTTTCCCAAACTGCTTTTTGACTAGGGGGGTTGCGTTGTTCATAGCGTCCAAAAGACGCTCTCTGTTCTCTAGTACGGCTCTGCAATAGGCTATGGGGTCATCATAGTTCGTGATAGCTGACCAGCCCTTTTCCCATATATCAACTATCTTGCCCCCCAGACCACTAGGTAGGTCGCTAAAGAAGAATGTGACGCTTCTGCGGTTGTTATCGTCTGCATCCTCAATGACAGCCATTGGCTCTTTCTCTCTAAAGGGAATGCCAAAAGTGGCAAGAACAGAGGCTAGTTTGATGTTGCGAGTATAAAGGATTTTTTCTTGCATAAGGATTTCTAGGTTAAAACTAACTTATACCATCGTATCGAACTGCCGTAAAGGATACAGTCTCAAAGTTATCTGCACTACGATTTCTAGCGGTTTCGGTAATATAGGCCGCACCAGATAGGTCGTAGTTGCTTCCGTTGGATACTGTGATGGTTGCCCCAACGCTACCGCTAAAGGTTGTATATGCACCCTCTACTGAGTAGGTGACTTTCTTATTGCGGAACACAACTGCCGTAACATCGCCACCCTTATTCTTTAGCTCAACCGCATCAGCAGAGGCAGAGGAAGAGATGGATTGAATTACCATCCCAGTCTGTGCAGAGGCAATCCCGAAGGCTAGGTCTGTGCTATTCCCGATGATTGTGGCGGCCATATTATGTATTTAATCCATCGTATGCGGTTGCAGATAGGTCAAAGCTGTTAAAGCCATCGGCGGCTTGTGAGAAAGAAACATCAGTCACAAAGTAAGTTCCGCTAGATACTGCGGTTGTGTTGCTGGTTAGGGCAAGAGTCCCACCAATTCCAGAAGAGGCAACTGCACCACTACAATTACCAGAAAGACTGACATTCCTTTTAAAAGCAGAAAACGCAACAGCAGAGTGAGTTCCATTGTGCTTTGATACTTCGGTTGTCTCGGCTGTGCTTGTAAGAGAAAAGCTCTGAATAACAACGCCAGTTTCAGCGGCGAGTCCGAAGGCAACGGAGGAAAGTCCAATACTTGTAGCGGCCATTTGATATTCCTTTGTGTCAAATTATCGTGGGAACACACGCACCTTTATGAGTTCCCAGATTGTAGAGAATACCGCCCCAGACACTAGAGCAACTAGCCATAACTTCGTTTTAATGGTGTGAGCATCCCTTTCTAGGGTATCTACCTTGGTGTTAATTTTATTTGTCCATTGAGCAAGTTCGCTTGTGTGACGCTCTAAAACCGAGATTATATTTTGCTGTCTTTCTTCTATTCTTGCGATGGCCTCTCGGACAGTAGATAAGCGTTCTTGTAGTTCAGCAACTTGGTCTGCACTCATAGCGTGGCTCGCTCTGCACCGGGGGCAATCCTAACCATCTGCTCGCCCTTGTCGTTATAGAATATCTCTATGTAGCCCTCGGCCTCCAAGAACTTGAGGCTTGCCATAAAATCCTTCCAGCTTGGTGTCTCTTGATCTTCCGTGGCACTCATTCACTTTGCCTTCCCCGCATCCTCAGCCGCACCCATATCGGAATAGCGTGGGAGCAAATTATTATTATCTTCTGGCTTTGGACAGCAGGAACAAACAAACAGGCAGATAAGAACTATTTTCATTGATAAACTCCAACTCTTGCGGTTTCCTTAAGAGTTATCGTCTTTGAGCCACTTATGATTTTTTGAAAAGCAATTATATTCTTGTTATCTATAACAACATTTTCTTGATCTGGGCCGTTTCTATTTAACGAAAGCCTCCATTTCTGTACATCTGATCTAAAGAAGTAATTTACAAAACTCCCAGAAGTGTAAATTCGAATCTGATCGGCAGTTCCCGAGGCAGTGCCTTGTGTGAAATCCAACTCGTTAAATATCGTACCTATGGTGTTATTATTTGAAGCAAAAAGTTTTTTTGCATTTGTTTGACCAAAAGTTACTACCCACCCCTGCAAAAGATTTCCATTTTGTCTTTTTATAGAATTGTTTTTTGCCAATGGAACTGCAACTTGAATAGGCATCGCCTACTCCTAGCTAACTTCCGTTACCCTAGCCGTGCCAGCCGTAGCGAACACTGCCGTATGGGCAAGTGTAAGCTGTCCCGCTGGGCACTCCCAATAATCGCCCGCCGATAGACGCACTTGGTAGGCCACAGTTGTGCAGGTAGCTCCGGGCGAGATGTGTAGATTGCCTGCTCCTTCGTTAAATACTGTTAGCACTTCTCTGCCCGCTACTGCCGAGACAAGGGTGGTAGAGGGCGTGATGCTGGTAAAGTTACTGTTAGCTACAGTCGTGCCTTGAGCTGGAAAAAATGTTACTACGCTGTTAGAAATTGACGCAGTGACTGAACCAATTTGAGCCGTTCCAGCCGCCAGAGCTGGCAACGAACTAACAGTGACAGTGGTAGAGGAAAGCGAGACTGGTTGCGTAGTTTGCCAGAATGCGCCGCTAACGGGCACTGTTCCGCTTATGCTTGCAGTGACTGAGCCGATTTGGGCTGTGCCCGAAACTAATGCGGGAAGTGTGCCTAGTGATACTGGAAGGCTTGTTGCACTGGCTAGTGAAGTGTTTCCGATGGCTTGGATTCCAGAATAAATATATGTGTTAGCTCCATTGTATCCTTGTAATGACCCGCCATAGGCTCCGCTAGTTGGGAACACTACTGGGATAGCTGTGACTGCTGTGGATGATATTGTGGTCGCTGTCTGCGAATATGCTAGACTAGCCGTGACGCTTCCAATCTGTGCCGTTCCTGCTCCGATGGTGACCGTCCCCCCTCCAATCGTAACCACGCCGATACGGTTTGTGCCAGCGGGGAGGGCAGAGCCAATCGTGACTGTGCCAGAGATGGGGAAAGTTAAGAGTGAACTAACACCACCAATTTCAACAGCAAGCAGATCACCATTAGTGTTGTTTGCGATTACTGCATTTATAAATGAAGTTGAATCTAAATTTGCCGTCACAGTGCCAGAGATGGCGGGGAGGGAGGAGACTGAAACAACACTTCCACTTACCGCACCCCTCATATCTGTAATTGCTTGCGTACCAAGGCTAACAACTGTATGAGCGGGAATATGCTGGCCACTCGTTACAATGGTCGAAAGCGTGGTTGCTGACTGGTTGCCGTCTAAAATGGAAAGTGCCATAACTCAATCTCCTTGTTAAATCGTGCCAAGATAGAAGCTGTTTAAGAAATCCGAGAAGTCATAATTCCTCGTTCCGTCAGCCGTTGGGTCTGGGGTTACTATAAATGATAATGTTAAACCCCTTTGCCAAGCCCTTTTATCGGCTCGTATTGTTGGGGCTTGGCTTGTGATTCTGCCCATAAATATCTTCAAATCAGTTACTTTATCTTGGACTTTTTCCTTCAATGTGTTGTTGTTGCTATATAGAGTCGAAAAGATGCTATAATAATTGTCATCAAAAATGGCTTGAGTAGTCCGTGTGGCTGAATCTGAATAGTTAAGTTCTACGCTAATCTCAAACACGCCAGAGTAGGGTATGATTTGCTGACTACCAATAGAGGCTTTAATGGTTGCGTAGGGAAATAATCTTAATCCCTTCCTATTCGCTATAAACACATTAAGCCCCGAAATTGGCGTTAATAGGCTCGCCAAGGCATCCTCTATCTTAAATTGGGGGCTAATCATATACTTGTGCAGGAAATGTCTAGGGATAGGCTTTTAGACCAAGTGCGGTTCTCCGACTTAATATCTGGGGATTCAGAGGCTACATTAGCCAAGAATACCTTGAGCGTGGCCGTGGTTAGAACACTAGCCAGATTGGGGCTTTGATACATCACTTGCAGAATCTCTTGAAACTTAGCATCGAAAGTTGATCTTGTGGTTGTGTCTGCCCTTGTCGCATAAGTAATTGTGGCTGGGCAACGAAATACCCCAGAATAGGGGATAATTTCCTCTGACCCAATAGAGGCTTGAATTACTAGGTTTGGGAGCAATCGTTGGCCTTCGGTATCGCTCTTGTAGATATTAACGCCAGAAATACCCGCTAGGGCTGTTGCCAGCCCATTCTCAATCTGACGCTCGATTGAGATCATTAGGTCGTTGGGTCAGCTATATCAATAGTGTAGCTAACTCCATCAGCACTTTGTTGAAAGCCAGCAATCATCCTCTCTGTCGTTCCTACTGTTATATAAGCCCCGATAGTTACTGGCGAGGAAATAGCCGATGATGGCACAACCATACTTTGCGTGACCCTGAAAATCTCTCCACCCACATCTAGCTCTTGTGCAATCGTTAAGTCGGTAATAGAGGCAGATACAGCAGAAGAACCAAGCCCGGTGACAACTGTATATAGGTCTCCGATCATATTTGTAAGATCGGTTGAGAAATAGGTGGTATCGATTGTCCCCGCCATAAACCCACCCCTTATGTCAATTTATCTCTACGCTGTCCCAGATAAAGATATTGTCCTTATCAAATGGCTCGATTGTTTGCGGGAAATACACAACCTTACTTTCTTTCCTAACCCCAGCCGCTATTGCCATTTGCCCACTATCTATTGACCAAAACTCATTAGCCCCTCTTATTGCCCTAGCCAATTCTAGGATGCTTGGGGCTGTGTAGGTTTGCAATCCCTTAATCTCCGTACCCTCTTGGCATAGGACAAAGAAATTATCCCCACCGCACTTCTTCCTTGCCTCAACTATGATTTGCAGGGGGTCTCTCTTATGCCCTTGGCTTATCCCGAAGGGGGCAACCATATTATAGGTTTCTGGGAATCCTTTGGCTGGGGCATCGTCTAACTTGTCGAACAGAATATCCTTTGGGTCTGCCTTGTTAATGTCTGGGTGAGCATAGACAAACTCTGTCCAAGTCTTATTTGAGAAACGATATTGTTGGTATTTGTTAGGCCAAATCTCAAGGTCTATAACATCGCCCTTATTGCCAACCTTCACATAGGAAACCATCTCGAAGATGCCGTGATATTGGGGTAGGCAATCAAAGAATACCTCGTGGCCTTGGTCGGCCAGATATTTGCAAGCTGGTAGGCAACGAATGATGTCTCCTAGCCTCTGGGAGTATTTGATTGTTTTAGCAGTCATCGGCTACGCTCTTGTCGTGTAGGTGAGGGAAGTATTCGCTCAATCGAACTGGGCCGATAGTCTTTTGCAATTCCTTCCATCCATCCACCAATCCCTTGTAGCCATAAAAATCCTCCTTAAACTCAACTTGTTTTTCGATGGCATAGGCATAGTGATTGAATACCAGCCCCCAAGTTTCAGTCACTCCCCTTGGAACTAGGCGAGACTGGATGCTTAGGCGGGGTGGCTCGTGGCTTGTGAAGCACACATTCTTTCCCCACTTCCAAGCCCTCATCCATTCATACCAGTTCGAGCCATAACCCTCTCTAGTAACTACTCGCTTATTTTCTCCAACAAAGAAATTACAATGGAATTGCATCGTTGCCCCATCCTCTGCTCCCTTTAAGCATTCGTAAATCTCCTCGATCTGTTCTGCTCGCCACATCTCGTCAGCGTCCACTTCCATAACGACCCCATCATCCACGCCAAATAGGGCTTGCTGAATCATCTCTAGCTTTCCGTTAAAGGGCTTGCCCTGCGAATAAACAACAACATTCCCGCCTTGGATACTATTAAGATATTCGTGCGTTCCATCTATGCTCTTAAAATCCTTGTGCCATTTGTCGGGTACTTGCTTACACCACCGGGTGCATCCAACTGGCTCACTTACCCCCTCGACAATCCTCCATCTCCAAGGAATCTTGAGCTTTTGAAACTCTGCAAGATGCCTCTCGATAAAAGGCATCCCATTGAGGACGATGGTAAAGATGGTCAACATAATTGGAATATGGCCGCACCATTACGGACAGACCAATCCTCCCAGAGCAGTTCAGAAAATCCCTTGAGCTTGTTATAGTTCGCCAAGTTCTTAATGTCGTTCACATCATCCAAGGCGATGATTGCTTTCTCCGCTAGGAATGGTCTAACGCAACGAAGTTCGGCCTCACCAGAAAAAGGCGAGCCATCAATCAACACAAAGTTAAAATCCACCTTATGCTCAAAGTGAATGTCCTCGATTGAATTGGTGCTATATGGTTCGGCAGATTCAATACATTCGTGATACCACCCAAGAACTTGATCTAGGGGATATTGATTGAGATTTGTTTTATTTGTTCCGTAAAACTCTGCTACATCTAGTTGATTCATCCAGAGCTTCGGAAGGGTTGCAGTTCCCTTAACCGAAACGCCGCCTCTTGCAGATAGGTTCATTGAATGCCTACCAATTCGGTCTGGGTGGTTCTCAATGCTGAATAGCCTTTTTGTCCTAATGCATTGAGTTGAGCCATCCCCAGTTCCTCCACCGATCTCTAGGCCAACATCAAGCCCCTCACTATATTTTGCAAGGGCTTTCCCAAACGAATCGTTAATCGTTACTTCTTGCATTTCAATTTCTCTTCTAAAGCCTTGCGAATCACATAGGCAATTACTGCCTCTTTGTCGTGCTTCAACGCAATCATCCCAGCTTTGTATAAATCTTTCTCGGCTCTATCATCATAGCTCACATCCACCTCAACCATCTTTGGAACTGGCCGAGCCTTGCCAAAGCGAATGATTCCAGATTTACGATTGCCAGTTTTGGCTTTTGCGTTTTTCATATATGGCTTTCCCCTTTTCATAAAACTCTGGCTTGTTGTGATTCTTTAACTGCTCGTCTGGGTTGCCCCCTGCAAACATAGGATTCTCGTGCCTAAAGACCAAGTCCCTAGCCTCAATTACGCAATCATCGGCATAGGCTCTTTCTGTGAACTCGTTGTCGGAGTATATGCCGTCCGAATCTTGATAGCTTGGGTGAAACATATACCCCCCCTGCTTCCGTAGCCTCTTTTGCGTTAGGATAGCCATACAAAGCAGTTTGTCGGTTCGGAGGCCATCTGATACTGCCAGCACCCTTTCGGCCTCTAGGTTGTCGATTCTGCTCAAAATTAGGGCATCCCAGTGCCTCGGAGGACTCCAATCATCGCTCATTTGCACAATAACCTCGCTTTTTGCCATCTTTGCCCCCTCGTTCCAAGCATTGATAATTCCACCGGGATTAACTCTTTTTGCATCGTGGGGAGTGTAATTCACTTGTTCATCGTGATCTACCATAAATAGCCATTCAACTGCCAGTGGCTCTTTAGCCAAGGCAAGCCATTGAATTTTCCTTTGGAATGCCAAGTCTGGCCTACCCCTTGTAGCGTGAATAATACTAATCTTTGGCTTGGGATACATATTGGTCAACTTGGCAACCTCTTCTTTTTGATTGTAACAAAGAGAAGCCACTCTGTATCCATCGAGGGCTTGCCAATCGTAGATTGCGTGAACTTGATTCCAATAGTGCAAAGGTGGTCTTGGCATCGCCATACAAGCCCTTCCAGAGTGCCAAGCCTTCGGCCAATCGCCTCTTGCGGAGTATTCGGCCATCAAATAAAAATAAGCCTCTCTCCGAATAGGATTGATCGCAATCGCCTCCCCTAAATATCTAAATCGTTTATCACCGAGTGAGCATCTCCCAAGGTTACACAGAAGCTCATATTTGAGAGTCTCGTCTAGGTCTGGGAATGCCAACGCTCTTTCCCCCACCTCAATCGCCTTATCCACTTGCCCCCTCAAGAAAAACTCTTGGTGCTGATAATAAAGATTGAATGGGGTAGAGGTTAGCTCGTCTGCTAGGATTCGATGGTTTCTATCTGCCGAATCTGCCTTGCTTGTAATTGGGCGGTGAATCCTAAATATCTTATCAATCGCCAATAGCTTATTTCTGTCGTTTGGCTCAAGGGCTTCGTGAACTCGATTCCTCCACCTACCGCACCCCTTACGCAAGGCCATCTCTCGAATAGGATTCAATCCGGCGTTCTCAACCAGATAACGGAAACAAACAATTTCAGCCCCCACTTTTTCTGCTTGCTCCAATCCCTCTTCTAAAACCTTTTCCCCGCCCTCGGCCATAATATCGTCAGCATCCACCCAAATAGACCACTCGTTCTTACAAGCATCTAGGGCTGTGTTTCTAGCAGAAGCAAAATCGTCTATGTGAGGCCAGTCAGTTTTCTTATTCTTGTAATGAATGACTTTAGCCCCAAGCGAAAGAGCGATCTCTTCTGTCTTGTCTGGCGTAGCTGACCCCCTAGCCATACAAACAATAATTTCTTCTGCGATGGGCTTAAAAGATTCAATGACTCGCTTGATGTGGGCTTCTTCATTTCCAGCGATTAGGTAAAGGGAAATAGGGATTTTCATTTAGACTAGGATTTCTAGTTATTAAGGGATGTCAATTAAAAGAAAAAGGGGGAGCAGGTTATTCACCCACTCCCCCTTCTTCAGAGGAAACAACCAACAATCTTTAGGCGAAGTTGGTGGTGATACGAACCGCCGCATTGGGGTCAAT
>Ga0209400_1000388_pt1 | contig 38057 bp, 63 predicted proteins | sample M_130807_EF_Meta_FD_187313 | JGI IMG/M metagenome (GOLD analysis project Ga0209400, IMG submission 187313) | Freshwater microbial communities from Lake Montjoie, Canada to study carbon cycling - M_130807_EF_MetaG (SPAdes) (version 2) | ecosystem: Environmental > Aquatic > Freshwater > Lake... | reverse complement strand
CTATGCGTCAGCATCCCGGCTATGTAGAGGTCCTCGAAGAGGTTAAACCTGTTGCAGAAATTAAAGAAAAGAAAACTGTAGCTAAAACCAAGGCTGAATAATGTCTATTTATCGTGGTCCCGGTGGTCCCGGAGATGCAGTAAATGATGCGACTAGTGAAGCAACCTTAACAGTACAAGCAAAAGATGCTGCTATTGCAGCTAAAGTCTCGGCTGAAACTGCTGCTACTAACGCTTCTACATCGGCTACAAGTGCTGCTTCGTCAGCATCGAGTGCTACTTCTTCAGCATCTGCAGCGTCATCTAGTGCATCTGCTGCATCAACTTCAGCAACTAATGCTAGTTCTTCAGCGTCTGCTGCATCAACATCAGCAAGCAACGCATCTACATCAGCTACCAATGCTTCTAATTCAGCATCGGCTGCGTCTACTTCAGCAACTAACGCAAGTAACTCAGCTACTGCTGCATCTACATCAGCGACTAACGCAAGCAACTCTGCATCTTCCGCTTCTACTTTTGCAACTAATTCAAGTAACTCAGCTACTGCTGCAGCTTCTTCTGCAACAAGTGCTGCTGCTTCTTATGATTCTTTTGATGACCGTTATCTAGGTTCTAAGTCTTCTGCTCCTTCAGTAGACAATGATGGCAATACTCTACTAACAGGTGCTCTATACTTCAATACCGTAGATAACGCTATGAAGGTGTGGAGTGGTTCTTCTTGGTTAGATGCTTATGCTTCTCTGTCAGGTGCTGTAACTTCAGTATCAGGCACTGCTCCAATAGTATCCTCTGGTGGCACAGCTCCAGCAATTAGCATTACACAAGCTACAACATCTACTAACGGATACCTTTCCAGCACTGACTGGAATACATTTAATGGTAAACAAGCAGCTCTTGTAAGTGGTACAAACATAAAGACTGTAGCTAGTCAATCATTAGTAGGTGCTGGTGATGTAACCTTTAGTTCTATCTCACCTATTACAACCACTGGTGATATTATCATTGGTACTGCTACTAACACTTCTGCAAGACTCGGTGCAGGTCTTTCAGGATACTTGCTTACATCTAACGGTGCTGGTACTGCTCCTTCATGGCAAGCAGCTCCAGTTAGTTTACCTTCTCAGACTGGTAATGCTAACAAGTTCTTAAAGACCGACGGCTCTGCTGCATCATGGTCTACTCTTCCAACAGTTCTACCAATCTTGATTCGTGCTGGTTCTACTGTAAGCGTTTCTGTCGGTAACGGAGTGTTACCAGTTACCAATCGTGCTGGCTCTACCGTTAATGTAGCCGTAAACTAATAGGAATATAAAATGGCAAATCGTTATCCTCTCGTACTAAACGGTACAACTGTACAAGAACTACAATCAGGTGATGCAGTAACTGGTTTGATTATTGGTACTGATGTTCAAGCCTATGATGCTGATACTGCTAAGACTGACGCAGTACAGACATTCTCTGTAGCTCAGCGTGGTGCTATCACTGCTCTGACTGACGGTGCTACAATTACTCCTGACTTTGCTGCTTCTAATAACTTCTCAGTTACTCTTGGTGGTAATCGCACACTAGCTAATCCTACTAATATTACTGCTGGTCAGTCAGGTGTGATTGTAATTACTCAGGATGGTACGGGATCTCGTACGCTTGCATATGGTAGCTACTTTAAGTTTGCTGGCGGTACTGCTCCAACATTAACTACAACTGCTGCTGCTGTTGATGTCCTTGCTTATTATGTAGAGAGTTCTACTCGTATTACTGCCAAACTAATTGCGGATGTTAAATAATGTCAGTCATTCATAATGATCTGTTGTTAAGTACCGATGAAGCAACAGGCTATAACTTAACTAAGTCTTTGCGGTTTAGGGCTAGTGCTTCTGCTTATTTAAACAGAACTCCAGCTAGTACTGGTAATAAACTAACATGGACATATTCGGCTTGGGTTAAGTATTCTGTTTCAGACCTTGGAACATATAACCAAGCAATATTTTGGTCTACAGGCTCTAGTACTGTTGCTGGAGTTTCTTTTGAACAAAGTCCAAATACACCACATCGTATGTATGTTTACAATGGCGGCTCAAATATTGAAACGACACAACTATTTCGTGACCCATCTGCTTGGTATCATATTGTTATTGCAATAGATAATACTCAAGCAACAGCATCCAATCGTACAAAATTATATGTAAACGGAGTTCAAGTTACTTCGTTTGTTAATAATGGTTATCCAGCACAAAACGCTGATAGTGGTGTAAACGACACTACTGAACATGACATCGGGAAACAAACAGGTCAATCACGATATTTTGATGGATACATTACCGAGGTAAACTTTGTAGATGGACAAGCATTAACTCCATCCTCCTTCGGTGAAACAGATACTATTACTGGTGTATGGAAACCTAAACGCTACACAGGTACATACGGCACGAATGGATTCTATCTACCATTTACAGATGTAGCTACTACTAGCGGATCAAACGCTGGTCTAGGTAAAGACTTTAGTGGTAATGGTAACTATTGGACTACTAATAACATATCTGTTACTGCTGGTGCTACATACGATTCAATGACAGATGTACCAACATTGACAAGTGCTACTGCTTCTAATTATTGTACTCTTAATCCATTAGATAAAGGAGCTAACGCAACTATCGATAACGGTAATCTGCGTGTATATTCTAGTTCTGGTTGGACTACTAATCGTGGAACAATGGCTTTCCCTACAACTGGAAAGTATTACTTTGAGTGGATATTCACAGACAATACTCCAGCAGCGATGGTCGGTATTGCAACCTCACAAGCTGGCACAAGCACGCAACTAGGTGGGGATGCTTATGGTTGGGGTTATCATTATAACGGTAATAAATATAATAATAACTCAGGTGTTTCTTATGGAGCAACCTATACCACTGGTGATGTAATTGGTGTAGCCTTTGATGCTGGTACTGGTGCTTTAGAATTCTATAAGAACAATACAAGTCAAGGTGTAGCTTACACAGGACTGACAACAGCAACATATTTCCCTGTATCGGCTGTAGCTGGTTCAAGTGCTGCACAAGGTCCTACAATTAACTTTGGTCAGCGTGGCTTTTTATATACTCCGCCTACAGGGTATGTAGCACTAAACACATATAACCTACCAGACTCTACTATTGTTGCTGGTAATAAGGTTATGGATGCTACTACTTATACTGGTACAAGTGCAGCACAGAACATTACTAATGCTGGTGGATTTAAGCCTGACTTAGTATGGACTAAATCACGAAATAATGTAACATATCATGGTCTTACTGATTCTGTTCGTGGTATATCTAAAGCAGTTTTTTCTAATGCGACTGATGCTGAAAGTTCTTCTGCAAGTAACTATGTAACTGCGTTTAACTCAAATGGCTTTGGTGTAAACCAAGGTTCAGTATCAGGTTACACAGGATATACCTATGCTGGCTGGCAATGGCAAGCTGGACAAGGAACTACATCATCTAATACAAGTGGCTCTATTACATCTACAGTAAGCGTTAATGCTTCTGCTGGATTTAGTATTGTTACTTACACAACTCCAGCTTCAGGAGTTTACACAGTAGGTCATGGTCTTGGTGTAGCTCCTAAAATGATTATTAATAAAGCTAGAGGAACAACAGGAAACTGGCTTACATGGCATATAAACTTAACTGGTGGTTCTTCCAATACAAACACTTATATTGCATTAAATTTAACTGATGCCCAAGCAACTAGCGGAAGCCAAATTTGGTCTGCCCCAACATCCACAACATTTGGATGTAACTCAGGCACTTCTGTGGCTGCAAATACAACCTATGTAGCCTACTGCTGGGCAGAAATAGCTGGTTTTTCTAAGTTTGGTAACTATACAGGTAATGGTTCTACTGACGGTACTTTTGTATATACAGGATTTAGACCAAAATGGATTATGGTTAGAAATACTGCTGGAGGTGGCTGGGAGATTAGAGATACTTCTAGAGACTCTTATAATACATCTACTTCAGCAAGACTTTGGGCGGATAGTGATGCTTCTGAATTAAACGACTATCCAATGGACATACTATCAAATGGATTTAAACTACGTAATACTGGTGGTAACTCTAACGGCTCTGGTTCAAACTATATCTACATGGCATTTGCAGAAAACCCATTCAAGAACTCTTTAGCGAGGTAATAATGTTTTTACTTAACGGCAACACACTACCACAAGGCACTCCGTTTAAGGATGCTGAAGGCAATCAATATCCAGCTAACTGGTTAAATCTATCTACTGCAGAAGAAAAAGCTGCTATCGGTATTACTGAAGTAGCTAACCCAGTTCGTGCTGATGATAGATTCTACTGGGATGGTGATATCACTAACCCTAAAGACATCGACCAAGTTAAGGCTATGCTAGTATCTCAAAGCAAGACTACTGCTGGTTCTTTGTTATCTCAGACTGACTGGAAGATTATTCGTGCTGCTGAGACGGGTGTTGCAGCAAGTGCTGAAGTATTGGATGAAAGAGCTGCTATTCGTACAGCTTCTAACGACAATGAAACAGCTATCAATGCTTGTACTTCTGTGGATGAGTTAGCTGTGTTGCAGTTAGTATTCCCACAGAAAGACCCAGTAAATGTCTGATAACATTGAACGCATAGCTATCTTGGAAACTAAGGTTAACTCTCTCCAAGAAAACCATGAAGAGATGCTTAAGATTATGCACGACATCAAGGATGAGATGACACGCTATAAGGGCTTCTTAGGTGGCATAGCGTTCATTGCTTCAGGTATTGGTATCTTCTTAACACTATTTAAAGACTGGCTGCTAAAGCACCTATAAGGATTATATGTTTGGTAAATTAATTGCACTACTGTTGCTTTCCCGTGATACAGCTCATCGCCAACATTGGAATACAATCAGCTTCTCACATCACAAGACACTCAATGAGTTCTATGAGAATATTCTAGAACTAACTGACTCATTGGTAGAGAAGTATCAAGGTCGTAATGGTCGCATTGAAGTTCCTACATTGGAAGAGAAAGACACCTATACTAAGAATGCTGTTGAAGTTCTAACTAAGCATCTAGACTGGATTGAGAAATCTCGTTATGACGTTGTGCCAAAAGAAGATACATCACTACAGAACATCATTGATGAAATCGTAGGTCAATATCTTGAAACCCTTTATTTACTAACTTTGGAGTAAGAAACTATTATGAGTACATTTCAATTAGATCCTAACGGAGTAGCTAACGGAGTTCCTGCTTTAGGGACAACCCAAGTATTTACTGTAACAACCTCTAGTGTAGCTTCAACAGCTTTTGGTGCAAACACAACAATGATCCGTATTGCTTCATCTTTAGGACATTGTCACTTTGCAGTTGGAACAGCACCAACTGCATCTGTCACAACAAGTCCTATGTGTCCTGTTAATAATGTTACTTTTGTTAAAGTAAATCCGGGTGACAAGATTGCTGTTATCAAAGACGCAACTGTAGCAGCTTCTACGTTTTCTGTAACTGAACTTATCTAAGGAATAATCATGCCATTAAAATCTGGAAGTTCTAAAAAGACTATTTCTTATAACATCAAGAAAGAGATGAAAGCTGGTAAGCCACAAAAGCAAGCTATTGCAATTGCTTTAAGCAGTGCAGGTAAATCTAAGCCAATGGCTAAGCCAATGAAGAAGATGGGTGCTAAGCGTGGCTACTAAACCTTGTTTTAAGTGTAAAGAAACAAAAGAAGTTGCTTTGTTTTTTAAACACAATCAAACAAGTGATGGCTACCATAGCTGGTGTAAAGCCTGTTGTACTGAAGGAAATATCAAATCAAGAGCTAAAGTCTATTCGACAATAGAAGGAAGAGCTAAGATATTCCTACAAAGCTGTAAAAGAAGTGCTACAAAAAGACAGCAGATATTTGATTTAAAGATTGAAGATATTGTAACTTTTTGGAATAAACAAAATAAAATTTGTGCATATTCAGGAGTTGAAATGACTTTGGAAGCTGGTAAATTAAATACCGTTTCTATTGAAAGAATAGACAGCTCGGTTGGATATACTAAAGAAAACACAGTGCTAGTTTGTAACATCATAAATCGAATGAAATCAGACTTTCAATACGAAGACTTTTATCTGTATTGTAGTAATGTAGCTAAGTTTCTTGGAGACGAGGAATTAAAACTAACTGTAGGGGCTTATAAATGAAAAAAGCAGGATTATATGATGCAATTCATGCTAAACGTCGTCGTATCGCTGCTGGTTCTGGCGAGAAGATGCGTAAAGTTGGTAGCAAAGGTGCTCCTACTGCTATGGATTTTAAAGAATCCGCTAAGACTGCAAAGAAGAAGAAATAATGGTTAAGAAGGTTTATCAGAACCCTGCAGGTGGTCTCAATCAAAAAGGTAGAGACTATTACAACAAGACTACTGGTTCTAAGCTAAAACCTCCTGTGTCTGCTAAGGAAGCTGCAAAGTCTCCTAAAGCTGCTGGCAGACGTAAGAGCTTCTGTGCTCGCATGGGCGGTGTAGCAGGTCCTATGAAGGATGAAAAGGGCAGACCTACTCGTAAAGCATTAGCACTTAAAAAATGGGATTGCTAACTTGAATGCCAGATCCATACGGTTTCTCCGAAGGAGTCAAAGGACTTAGCTCTAGCTTAGACTCTAGCCGAGAAGCTTCTAAGGGTCTATCTAAGAGCATTGAAGGTATCCAACAAGACGCTACAGATGTAGCACAACAAAGAGCTAAAGAACGAAGAACTGCTCAACGAGAAGCAGAGTTTAGAAAGCAACAAGCAATATTTAGAGCTTTAGACGAATACAAAACAAGAAAACTATTAACAGACCACGAAGTAGCCCTTAAAAAGCAGTTCATTAAACAGTACGGAACTAAAGAGTGGGAAGCAGTCTTGAAGATTAAAACAGAAATAGAAGCACTAGAAAAACATAATCTAAACGAATTTCAGCATGATTTAAAAGCAGTGCGTAGAGTCCAGTTTTGGTGCTTCTTTGTAGCTGCTTTTATTGCGTGGTATCTCACTTGGGGAATTAAATAATGTTAACACTGTTATCAACTCTTATATCATTCTTAGCTGGTGGTGTACCAAAGCTATTGGATTTCTTCCAAGATAAGTCTGATAAAGCCCATGAGATGAACATGGCTAAACTGCAGACTGAACGTGAGTTACAGTTAGCTGAACGTGGTTTTATTGCACAAGCACATATTGAAGACATCAAGACAGAACAGATTGTGATTCAAACAGCAGAAAAAGAAAGAGAAGCTATCTATGCACATGACATCGCAATCGGTGAAGGAGCTGCTCAGTGGGTTATTAATGCCCGTGCTTTTACTCGTAGCTTTATTACCTACGGTATGTTTATTCTCTTTGCTTTTGTGGAAATCTTTGGTTTCCTATACGCTTGGAAGTCTGGTGTGGACTTCAGCATTGCTTTAGACGTACTCTGGGATAACGACACACAGACTATCTGGGCTTCTGTCGTATCCTTCTGGTTTGGAACTCAAGCCTTTAAGAAATGAAAGTAAGTGATAGAGCTATCGATGTCATTAAGCACCACGAAGGTGTACGTACAAAACCGTATCAATGCCCTGCTTTATTATGGACTATCGGTGTGGGACACGTTATTGACCCCAACCATGGTCGTATTCCTTTAGCAGAACGTAAGTCGTTACCTATCCCTGATGGCTGGAATAGGACAATATCGATGGAGGAAGTAGATGACATTCTTAAACGAGATCTGGCTAGCTTTGAACGAGGAGTCGAGCGTTATTGCCCTGTACCACTTACACAAGGTCAGTTTGATGCTCTTGTCAGCTTCAGTTTCAATGTTGGTCTTGGGACACTACAGCGATCAACACTCCGTCAAAAGGTTCTTAGAGGAGACATGGCAGGGGCTGCTGAAGAGTTTAGCAAGTATACGATAGGTGGCGGTAAAGTCCTTAAAGGATTAGTCAGTCGTCGTAAAGATGAAAAAGCTTTATTTTTAAGCTAAAAACCTTGACATTTATACAAAAATGTGTTAAAATAAGGACACCATGGCACAACCTACATACCTAGAATTAGTCAACTCAGTACTCAGACGAGTACGTGAAAAAGAAGTAACTAATGTAACCGACAATACTTATTCCAAGATGATTGGTGAGTTTGTCAACGATGCTAAACGTCAATGCGAAGATGCTTATAACTGGAATGCTCTTTCTGAGACTCTTACAGCATCCACAACTAGTTCTATTTTTAACTATGTTTTAGAAGGTTCTGGTCAACGTTTTCGTATGATTGACGTGATTGACGACACTAGTAATAACATTCTTGAGTTAGCTTCCACAGCTAGAATGAATAAGTTATTTTTAGTTGAAACTACTCAAACAGGTGCTCCACAGTATTATAACTTTAATGGTGTTAATTCTAACGGAGATACTCAAGTTGATTTATATCCTATTCCTAACGCTACATACAATCTTCGCTTTAACATTATTAAACCACAAGTTCCTCTCTCGGCTAATACCGATAAACTCTTGATTCCAGCAGAGCCTGTGATATTTAATGCTGTTGCCCGTGCTATTGCCGAACGTGGTGAAGATGGTGGAATGGCTTCTAGTGAGCAATATGCATTATTTAAACAGTCTTTAGGAGACGCTATTGCTTTGGAGTCTGGTCGTTATCTTGAAGAAGAAAGCTGGGACAGCTAATGGCTGAACAGTTACTACTAGGTTCAATTGCTGCACCGGGATTCTCTGGATTAAACATTCAGGATGCTTCGGTTCAACTTACAAGTGGTTATGCTCTTGAAGCATATAACTGTGTCATTGACAAATATAGTCGTATTGGTGCTCGTAAAGGATGGACTAAAGTTAATACTTCTGCTCTAAGTCCTGCAGGAGCAGTTAGAACAATATTTGAGTTTGTGAAATCAGATGGTAATGTAGTATTTAGTGCAGCTAATAATAAGATCTACACTGGTACAACAACTCTAACAACTGTAGTAAACACAACAGTTACAGACGCTGCTGGTACAGGCACTCAATCATATACAATTACTGGGGACAACTGGCAGATTGCTGGTATGCCTTATAGCCACGGTGGTAACACATCTGCTCACGCTGTGTTTGCTCAAGCAGGTCATCCATTATTGGTATATCATAAATTAGGTAATTCTTCACATAACCACACCGGTGCTTATGGATTTCAACGTGTAGGTGATATCGGTACTCTTCCTTCTGGATACTCAGCTTCTACATTTACACCGAATTGTGCTCTTACAGCATATGGTCGATTATGGGTTGCAAACATTGGTGGCGATAATCAAACTGTTTATTTTAGCGATTTACAGGACCCATCTAACTTTACAACAGGCACTTCTGGTTATTTAGATATTAGTACTGTTATTCCTACTGGTGATGGTATTGTATCTGTGTCAGCACATAATGGCTTCTTAATTATTTTCTGTCATCGTAGTATTGTTATTTACGCTAACCCAAAAGATCCCACAAACATTACATTACAAGATGTCATTAAAGGTGTGGGTTGTATTGCTCGTGATTCAGTAGCTTCTGTATTTGGTTCGGATATTATGTTTTTGTCCGAGACTGGTGTTCAATCTCTTGGTCGTTTGATTCAAGAGAAGTCAATGCCATTGCGTGATGTCTCGAAGAACGTACGTGATAACTTAATCTCTAACGTAAACAGCGAAACACTAATTAATATTAAAGGTGTATATTTTGCTTCTGATGCGTTTTATTTACTGTCTTTACCTACAACAGGGTTAACATACTGTTTTGATACTCGTGGGGTTTTAGAAAATGGTTCAGCTAGAACAACTATCTGGAATCATATTAATCCAACAGCATTCTGTGTAACTGAAGATAGAAAACTATATTTAGGACAAGCTGGCTATATTGGTAATTACGAACAATACTCAGATAATAACGTTTCATATCGTATGAGTTATTTTACTAATTATTTTGATTTAGACCAACCAGCAGCGTTAAAAATATTAAAGAAAATTGGTCTTGTTGCAATTGGCGGTGCAGCACAGCCACTAACAGTTAAATGGGCAACAGATTATTCTAATAACTATGACAGTAGCACTGTTAATTTAACAGCAGTTCCTGTCGCAGAATATGGTATTGCTGAATATAATATTGCTGAATACAGTAGCGGTATTGACTTAGACTTATTAAAGTTTAACGCATCTGGAACAGGTAAAGTATTACAAATTGGTTTTGAATCAGATATTAACTCATATCCATTATCGATTCAGAAATTGGATATTGCAGTTAAAGCAGGTAAAAATCTATAAAGGTGAATTATGTCAGATTATAATAAGTCAACTAACTTTGCAACAAAAGATTCGTTATCAACAGGAAACCCAGCTAAAGCTGTTAAAGGTACTGAAATTGATAATGAATTCAATGCGATTGCTTCCGCTATTTCATCTAAAGCAGAACAAGCAGATATTGATACAGCCATTGCTGCTGCCGGTGGTGGAAAGATTGTTCAAACTGTAGTTGGTACAGCAGGTGCTTCATATACAACATCTACAAGTTATACAGCAACAGCTCTTACAGCGACAATAACCCCAACAGCATCCACTAGCAAAATTTTAATTCTTGCTCATGCTTTAGTATGGCAAACAAATGCATATGCAAGTGGAAATGGTTTAACAGCTTTATATCGCAACGGATCAAACCTTGTATCTGGAGCTAACTGGACAATTGTAGCAGGACAGCCAGCTTATAACGACATGGCAATTAGTCACTTAGATTCACCTGCATCAACAAGTGCTTTAACATATACCATTTATTTTAAAGCTGAAAGTGGTGGAGACATTGCGTTTAATGCAGCAGGTAACGCTGGTTCTATTATTCTATTGGAGATTGCAGCATGATGACAATTGGTTATCCACAAGCTATTCGTTCTTTAGCACCTACTGCTGAATGGACAATGTTAGACCTTACAAACTATTCTACTCTTCAGTGGTTCTCATCTGATGTAACTATACCTACCGAAGCACAGGCACAAGCTGAAGTAGTTCGCTTACAAGCACTAGAGCCTTTAAATATTTGTAGTGCTGAAGCTAAAAAACGTTTAGTATCTTCTGATTGGTCAGTATTGTCTGATGTCAATATCAGCAACAAAGCTGAGTTTGAGACATATCGTGCATCGTTACGTGCATTGGTACTTAATCCAGTAGCTGAACCAACATTCCCTACTGAGCCACAACCTATTTGGGTGTAAGAGTTGCAAGTACCAGTTATTGTAAGACCTAATTATGTCTTCACAATAGAACAGTTTCAAGACGGTCAGTTTATGCATTGTGCAGTACATAACTGGAGTCCAAAAGTATTTAAAGAATTAAAGAAAGATTGGTTTACTTTTACAGAACTACATGGCGGTCCTCTTTTTTGTGCAAAAGAACAAGACAGTCCTGCGTATCTGAAGTTTATTAAACAGCTAGGGTTTAAACCTTATGTCAAATTACAAGGAAACACAGGCAATGAAGTTCAAGTTCATTATTGGAGCGATTAATCATGGGTAGTTCAATTGGTGGTTTGGTTGGTGGAGTAGCTGGTTCCTTCTTTGGAGCACCTACTGTTGGTGCTGCTTTAGGTAGCGGAATAGGCGGACTCATTGGTGGTGGCGGAGAAGCGAAAGCTCAAGGTAACGCTGCTCAGGCTATGTCTGGTGCAACAAATAACGCTGTGCAAGGTGCTACGTTCCGTCCTGTTGGAGTAACAACTAACTTTGGTGGTTCTAACTTTCAAGTTGATCCGACTACAGGTCAACTAACTTCTGCTGGTTACAACTTAAGTCCACAACTTCAAGGAATTCAGCAAGGTCTTTTAAATACTGCTGCTGGATACAATCCGACTCAGTATCAGAATGCATCACAAAGTTTATTCAATCTTGGTCAAGGCTACTTAGCTACATCACCACAGCAAGCAGCTACAGATTATTATAATCAACAGCGTCAGTTACTGGCTCCGAGTCGTGAGCAAAACTTAGCTCAAGTACAAAATCAACAATTCCAAACTGGTCGTTCTGGTTTAGGTGTTGGTGGTACTTCAGCAGGATATACAGCAGGTGGAGCTGGTTTAGCTCAGTCTAATCCTCAATTAGCTGCTCTGTATAACGCTCAAGCACAACAAGATGCTACGTTAGCTGCTCAAGCAGACCAATACGGTCAACAGCGTACTCAATTTGGTTTAGGTCTAATGAATGCTGCTCCGGGTCTATTTAGTGCCGGATATAGTCCATTAACCAATCTGCTTGGTTTATCTAACAGCGTTGAAGGTATGGGTCAGAATGCATTAAGTCTTGGTTCTACACTAGGTGCTCAACAGGCTACTGCAGGTGCTCAAGCAGGACAGTTAGGTCTTTACGGAACTAAAGCAGGAACACCTTATAGCATCGCTAACCAGTCTTATAATCCGTTGTCTAGTTTATTCCAAGGGCAGTCTACTTTAGGTACAACCGGGGTAGCTAGTGGAACAAATCAACTAAAAGATTGGTTTGGAGATGTTATTGGTGGTGGTTCTGGAATGGGATTATTAAATCGTTCTGCAAATTCTGGTGACTACATGAATGCAATTGGTGCAACAGGAAGCGGTGCGTTAAGTTCCGGAAACGCTTACACTAATTTAGGAATATTTTAATTATGGCTGATACGATAAATGGTTTGTTTGGTATTGATCCTACTCAATATCAACAACAACAACAATTAGCTCAAGCATCTGCTAATATGAAATTAGCTCAACTTGATCCGCTACAAGCTCGTAAGTATAGCATTATGCAAGCTGGTACAGATTTAGGAAATACTGGAATGGGTCTGCTTGGTATTCAAGATCCTATGTTACAAGCTGCATCAGAACTAAAACAGATTTCTACTCGGTTTGATACAACAACTCCCCAAGGTCTTGAAGGACTTGCTCAGGCTATTTCTGCTAAGTATCCTCAACAAGCTCAGATGGCTATTAGTCGTGCAAATGAGTTGAAAAAAGCTAGTATTGATCAAGCTTTAAATACTCGTAAAGCATTATCTGAAGGAGTATCAACAGAATGGGTCGGTGTACCCGGTCAACCAGAATTAAAACAACAAGCAATCGTAGATGCAATTTCAGGAAAAGTAACACCTATTGGTGCTCCTATTAGTGTATTTTCTAATAAACAATTAATTAATATTGATGCTAAAGGTGAAACAGAATTTGCTAAACAGTTAGGTAAGAATGATGCCAACACTGTAACAGCAGCGATGAATACACGTCAGAATTCGCTTAATGCTATTAAGAGTTTAGATAAACTAGCTACATTAGATAACGACAAGTTGTATAGTGGCGGTTTAGCAAACGAAAGAGTTGCTGTTGGTAATTTCTTAGATACTCTTGGATTAGCAAGCAAAGACGATGTAAAACGAATTTCAGCATCGCAACAGTACGACAAAGTTGCCGGTGATGTTGTTTTACAGACTCTTGGAGGTAAACTTGGTGCTGGCTTCTCTAACGAAGATCGTAAGTTTATTGCAGGTTTAGTTCCACAGTTAGGCACTAATGCTGCTGCACGTAAACAGCTTATTGATTATATGCGTACTAAAAACATTGATATCATTAAAGAAACAACTGATCTTGAAAATTATGCACGTGACAAAAAAGGTCTTGGTGGATTTAAATATACATTACCTAGAGAAACCATTGCTCCAATTAATACTAATGTTGGCTCAGTTCCGAATGATCTTGAAGCAGAAATGAAATCACGTAATTTAATTAAATAAGGACTGAGATGGCTAAAGATTATTCCAAGATGTCCGATGCTGAACTTACAGCAGAATACAAAAAACTAAATCCTGTAGGTTACGCAGAGAAATCAGTACTAGATAACAGCCCTACAAAATTCTCTACTATCGCAACAAATACAGTAGAGTCTCTTGCTAAAGGCAGTGCAAAAGGTATTGTTGATCTTATTGGTGGATGGGAAACACTTTATAATTATCTAGATGCAGGTAATGATCCAGAAGCTGCTAAACCAAAACGCATATTGGCAGCAATTAAAAATCTTACTGGTGTTGATTTAGAAACTTCACCTTATCGTACACCTTACAACTTAGCTGCAGCAGGTGCTCCAGCAGCAGCGACAACGGTTATGGGTGTGCCGGGTATGTTTAATGTTGGTCCAAAAGCATCAGCAGCACAACGTGCGGTTGCTGGAGCCAAAGAGTTTGGTGTTGCTGGTACACTAGGTGTAACTGCTCCTTTAGTGACAGAATCTCCGTTAGGTCAGTTAGCTATTCAAGGCACTCCGTATGCCGCTAAAGGTGCTTTTAGTGCAGGTGTTGACAGACTTCGTCAGCCTATTGGTACGTTTCCGCCTGTAGATGAAACAAGAGCATTATTAAATGTTGGTCCAATGACTCCGGGAGAGTTAACCGGTAATCGTAAACAGCTTTCTAGAGAAGCTCGTGTAGCTTCGTCTCCTGAAGCTGAAAATGCACCAGCATTCCGTCAAGAACAGGCTAAATCTGTACAAACATTTTTAGATAATTTATTTACTCGTGCTGCATCAAAGACAATGAATGAAACTGAATTAACTAAATCAGTTGTTAGTTCTTTTGATAACTACGGTAAAGCTTTATCAGGTCGACTTCAGTCTGATGCAATGAAAGACTTCAATGCTGCTAAGAAAGCAGGTGGCACTGTAGATACTCAACCAGTATTAGATGCTGTTAATCGTAATTTATCTTCTTTACCTCCTGAGACACCCGGATTAGATAACTTAAGAGCTTCTATTAAACGTATTGTAGACCAGTATGCTATTCCTGAAGTGCCAGCTACATCTACACCAAGTACAATTATTGGTGCTAATGGTCAACCTGTATCTGTTACAACTACTCCGGGTACTCCGGCAGCAGCGAATAGAATCGACATTGATCGTTTACAGAAAAACTTGTCTGCATGGGGTGCTGCTGTGTATTCAGGAACGGCTGATTTTGGTAAAGGCAACATCTTTGAAGGTGTAGCTCCCGGACAAGCTAAAGGTCTTGCTAGAACTGTTTTAGGCGGATTTAGAGATGCTTTAAACCAAGCTATTGATCAGGGTGTTCCCGGTGCAGATCAGCTTAAGAAAGCTCGTGATAAGTTCTCATCTAACTTAGATGCTGTAGATGAGTTTGCTAATCGTCCATTAGTCAAAGCTTTTGATGTGGCAAGTCCTTCTGAATTAGTTCCTGAAGCTGTTATTAAGAAACTAAAAGATGCTCCACCTACTCAACGTGCTATCCTTATTGATGTGTTGCAAAACAATCCACAGTCTTCAGAGATTTTAGACACTATTCGTAGATCTACTTTTAATGATGTTATTGAAAAAGCTAAAGTTCCTAACGCACCTACTAATGCTCCTGACTTTAGCGTATCTACTGCCTTAGCTGAACTCAATAAGCCTGACAGTGAATTGGCTTTCTTATTTAAAGATAAAAAAGATTTAAACGATGCTAAGTTAGCTATGAACTATATGCAGAGAGTATTACAAAGCGAGAATGTAGGATCTGCAGGTCTTGGTGGTAGTGCTGCTTATGCAAGTACCAAAGCTTTAGGTGGAAGCACTCAACAAGCTAACATGGCTAAAGAGTCTTTCAGTACAATTAAAGATTTTGTAAATAGTCCAGCAGCTTTTTCTGAAATATTGTTTAATCCTAATTCTAAACAAGCTTTAATTGATTTAGCAACAAATAAGAGTGTTGGTCAAAAAGGTCTTGATGCTTTAATTACAATTGGTAAAATTGGCGGTACAGCAGCTATTCGTGGTGCTCCCATGTTGTCAATAGAAAAAACTCCTGCTGATTCTACAAATCCACAAGCAGAAGCAACACAAGACTATAGTAAACTAACAGATCAACAGTTAATTCAACTGTACCAACAACAGAATCCTGACTATACTCCGGAACCAGTTCAACAAAATCCAATATTTCAACAGCAATAAAAAAGGGGACTTTCGAGTCCCCTTAGTTTATTCCTCTTCGTGTTCTTTACTAATCATTATCCTTAGTAATCCTAAGTCAAATGCCCAGTGAGACTCATCATCCCAATCTGGGACATACTCAAAACCAATTGAGAAGCCACAGATTAGGTGGAAGTTAATATAGATCATATTGAGCATCCTCCAGCCGTACAGGATAACATCTGAGCACCTTCTACGTTATCGTCATACTCCTTGAAGTTCTCCCAATCTACTGTAGTCGGTACTAATGATTTAAGCTGATTGTATTGTTCTTCAGTACACTCTTCATAAGGTGCTTGCTTGTATGTACCCCCATCCATCGGCAAGAACGACACACCAGTTACTTCGTCAAAGTGCTTAAATGTCCACGCTCCAACATCCATCCATTCGTTCTCTAATACAGAGATAGTTACTGAAGGCTTATGCTCACAGTAATGTCGCTGAAAGAGCAACCATAGTTTTAAATGTTGAATAGCTGACAAGTCTTCACGCAATAAACCACCTTCAGCAACTTCTACAGGGAAACTAAATACTGTAGTTGACTCAGGCTTCATCACACAAGGCTCTGCTACAAACCCAGCTTGAATCATAAACTGTGTTAGTGGATCTTTGTTATCAGCTCGCACACGACGAATATAATACTTACTGTGTTGAGGGTGAATACCACTAGCGGTGCTGCAAAGCTGAGAAACTGTTCCCTCTGGCTTGACTGCGGTGACAGCCACAGACTGGTTAATACCAATAGCTGAAGCATAAAAAGCGTTAGTAGAAACAGCAAGGTCACGTAAAGACTCCAATCTAGCAGGTAGTTCTGCATCATCAGGATTATTTAACAAAGTGTTATCACAGATACCAGTCATTGACACACCTAACAATGCTTCTTCTTCGGTATTCTTCTGCCAGATCTTACGTAGATAAGGGAAGTCTGTTAATGACGCTTGAAAAGTACCAAGAATGGTCGCCAAACGAATCTTATTAGCGATACTGTCATAAGTATCATCAGAGCGAATGATACAAGAAGACAGATTACAGAATTGATAAGGACGGAGTATGATTTCGCTACACGGATTGGTCCCAAAATCATAAGTCGAATCTCGTCGTCCATTTTTAGCAGCTTGGACCTGAGAAGCATCACGATTGAAGATACCACGTTCGCCACTGTGTGATTCATAAATAGAACTCCATTCACGCATGAATTGACCAATTGAAGGTGTCTCTAAGTAAGACGCAGAGTTGTTAGCCAATGCACGTTGTGCTTGACCATCCCACCAGTTACCTGCTTTGGCATGAGCCATCTTGTCGTCAGATAGGTCTGACAAAGAGATCATGGCTGACCGTCGGACTCCACCCACAACAACAACTTCCCCGATTTTGCACAGAATATCATGACACTCAAGGGAAGACAAACGACGACCTGCTGCCCCTTTAAACTTGGTGACGCAAAATTTATAAAGTTCTTCCAAAGGTCCGGGTCCAGAAGCTCGTCCTCCAAATGTCTTAAGTCTAGCTCCTGCTGGTCGAACTCTCGATACGTCGAACTTTGGAATTTCCCCAGCGTATAGTAAAGCCAAGAGTTGACGGAGTGATTTAGCCCATCCTTCTTTAGAATCCGACACAACAATAGAAGTCTTACTATCAAACAACTGCTCCGGGACTTCAGGTAACTTCTTGACATATTGCTGCTCCACTGAGAAACCGACACCAGTGCCACAGAGAAGGATGTACATCGCTTCATCAAAGGCTTTAGGGTCATCGATAGGTAAATAAGAACAATTGAATGCAGCCACGTTCTGACGCTCTAACGCAGATCCTGCTGTCATTACTGCTCTCATGCTTGGTACTACATCTAAATCATTTACAGCTTGTTCTAATTCTGCACGTAATTCTTTTGTCAATGTGTAATTCTGTTTTGATGCTAAATGCTTCTCCATAAAATCAAAGTAACGAGCTACAGTCTCATTCCAGTGCTCTCTACGTCCTTTATCATCGAGATACCGACTGTATCGGCTCTTAGCAATGAAGGTGTTGTACGGGGTCATCTTATATGTCATTTATTCTTCTTCCCAGTCTACTTCTGTTGATAGTGGTTCGTAATTGTCTTCGATTAAGTCAGGAAAAGCCTTAACAAGATCTTCTGAAGTGAGTCCTAATAACTCGACTAACATGACCTCATCAAGGCTTTTGAGACGCTCTCGAAGCTCTTCAAGCGTCAATTGCATTGCTTATCTTTCTTCATAGTACTTCTCGTGAACTTCGTCGTAATTCTCAATTAAGAAGTCTACATAATGTTTAGCTTTTTTTAAGTCTTCTAAGCCATTCTTATACGGAAATCTTAATATATATTTTACCACATTTGCTGCCCACGGGTCAAGTCCCCAAGCAAGAAAAATATCCCAAGGCTGTAATGCTGCCTTTTGATAGTGATCTCCACCCACTTGTGCTGACTTTACAGAAAGATCTTCATCTAAATCCTGAAGATTAAGTTGTAACTTTTGAAAATAATCTTCAAGTGTAAATTCCCACTTATCAGGATCCATAGCACACGACCATTTAATTTCTGGATCATAGCCATAAGGACCCGGCATAGCTACTGGACTATCATGCATGATGTTTCACTTCCACAGATTTTTTAATTGACTTAGTACCCTGACTCCATGATCCACAAGACTTACATTGGTATCGCTGATACGAACCAGTAGTAGACACTGCTGTACCACGCTTGTGAAGATGTGTTGATCCACACGTAGGACAACCAGTATGATCCATGTATAGATTACGATTAGGAGCATTCTTGATCCACGGCAAAAGATTCTCGTACAGACTCTCTAGCAGAACTACGTCTTGAATGTTGTAGTCTTGCATTCTCTGCCACGCATCTTTGTCTCCGTTCATGCACTTAACCCAAAGATCGTGTCCTTCATGAGCGTGTTTCTTACCTAAGCCCAGACGTTGAGATACATAATCCAGCTTATTGCTAGGAAACCTAAAATTACTACGAACCACACGCAAGAGGTCAATCTGCTTATAAGGCGATGGCGGAAGTAACTTGGTGAGTAGAAATTCTTTGTTAAGAGTAGGAATATCAAACTTAGTTCCATTGTAATGGATAACAGCATCAGCAGAGTCCAGAAGAGCATGAATACCTTTCAACATTGATTTAGGTTTAGATTGTTGTACAGAATCAAAATAGATGTCTTCCTCGCCTAGCCATTTAGCTGCATAGCAGAGGACATAGGAAGACTCCATTAACTGGTTGATACTGACGTTTTGCTGCCACAAGCCCCACACGTGGGCTGTGTTAGGACTAGTCTCAATATCGAGCAGTAGAATTTTCATTCGTCATCGCCCCAATCGGATACTTCTTCTGCACGTTCTTTATCAAAACTTTTAGCTACAGAATATGCGTCGCTGGAGATTGTACGTTCACCAACTACTGAATAATCATCAAAACAAAAATCGTTAATAAATGCAATCTTTTCTTTTACTTCGTAGCCATACTGAGCACTAAGAAAATCAGCAAACTTAATTACTAACGCTGTCCACTGTTCACAATCCTCAACAACAAAAGTATTGGTGATAATGTTGTTTTCTTCTTCTAGTGTAAATGTTAACTTCATTGGGTGATCAATCTTCATTTGGAACCTTTCACAAGTAGTAATACATCAATTTGGTGTTGTAATTCTTTAATCTTTTGAACCAGATCTAAGAAGTGTTCTGCGTCTACGAGAGCCAGTGGCTTGCTGAGATTCTGTTTCAAAATAACTAAAGGTTCAATTAATCCGTGGGTCTTTGCTTGTTCGTAGTCCTTATACACTGCGATTGCTTTTCTGTTTTTGCATTCGATTGTGTAAGTGAATAACTCACGAGCTGCAGTAGACAATTGTACATCTTCGCCACCTGCACCCATGCTTGTAGAACGTACATCGTCAATGCTCAGCGTAGGGAATCGTTGGAGTATCTGATCCCTGCACCACTGTTGAAGCTTTCTTCCTTTTGCTTTTGCGGACTGGGGCTTCAAGTTTAACTTCCTTCCTTTTTGTAAGCATTCTTTTCGGGATTGTAATGCTGTTATTGCACATTCCGTCGGTGATAGTCCCTGCAAGTTCAATTTGCTCATCGTCTTCAAAAACAACAAATCCAACTGTTTTACAACGTAAGTCTTCCCTTTTTGCTTCATGCCACTCACCTTGTGCTAAAGCGTCCAACCACTCAACTAAGACAAGCTTGGCGGTTTCCAGAGTTGATCGTGGCTTCTTTGGAGCCATAATAACTGCCCGTTCTCCAAGACTCGCTCCTCGTTTCCTTGGTAGGCTTCGAGACAAGCAAGATACATCTCGTTTTCGGTTTGACATTCTTCAAGTATCCTTTTTGCTTTGACGGGACCAATCCCTTTAATGCCAATGATGTTATCAATTCGATCTCCAGTTAGCATTTGTGTATAAAAACTACGCAGACCTTCAAACTCTGTTACATGATACTTTTCTTTCTTGCGGTAGTTGTAATGCCATCCTCGAAGTTGATTAAGGTCTTTATCGATATGGACCATAATCATTTCATCTTCAGGGATAGCATAACAAGCTATTGCAACTGCATCGTCAGCTTCTATATCCTTAGTCATCATAAAACCATACTTCACCTGTAGGTGCTCTCGTAAGGCTTGATAGTGAGCCGGTTTAGGTGCTACACGAGTTCCTTTGTAAGGAGCAGTCTTTGCTATGTCGTTACGGAAGTTTCCTTTACCCGTTAACCAACCAAAGTAACAGTCTGCTCCTACATCAGAAAGAATCGTATCGACAGCTTCATTCATTCTCCACTTAGCTAATGGTTCTTCAATATCTTCACTGGAGAAACCGATAGCATACACAAGAGAATCAGCGTCGATCAAAGCTCGCATTACAGAACGTCGTCTAACTCTGTTACTGCTTCAGGGTTATACGTAACAACTTCAGTCACTGTAAGCTTTTTGATTGATGGAGCCATGCCATGAGCAGGAGTCATCCGGTGCTCATAAGATGTCACTTCAGCAATCACTTTGGAGCCATTGCCTAATGCTTCAATCTCAACTGGTTTGCCTTTAGAATCAAAAGGTGTAAATAGATAATTGCTTTTGGCAACGATGAATTTACCTTGTGCATCTTTGTGCTTAATCTTAACTCCTAAGCCTTCTAGCTTAGTAGCGTCAGCGTCACTGATGTTACCGATAGTGCATTGATACTTAGTGTTATCTGGATTAAACTTAGTGTTAAAGTTGTTCATATCACGAGTCCAAAATAGCTCGCCTTTAATTGTCACTTGCTTATTCATTTTATATCCTTTATTAGGTTAGTAAGTACTGCTTCGTTATTATACTACAATTGTGTAACATACTACACATTTTACTGCAAAACTGTTGTTTTTACGTCATACTGCCGATCTTCTATTGCCTGTCCTGCCATATCAATGATAGCTAATAATGTCTCATCGTCCAAAGACGAATAGATATGTAAGTAGCCGTCAATATCTCCTAGTACTGCTAAAGGAGTGAACTCTTTAGGTAGCTCATCAAATAAACTCATGGTGCGTGATGCGACTCTTTAATGGCATTAAAGTAGTCAAAGGCATCTCCTAATCTGTTTAATTCTTCAGTTAATAAAAAAGAAATATTAGCTGGGCTTTGTCCTCTTCGGAATAATTCCAGCACAAGGTTATGTACTAAATCTAATTCGCCATCTGTTATCATCAGTGTGTTTCCTTCCAATTGTTACCGTATTTAAATTCACCAGTTAGAGGACAACGCATCTCTAACACTTTACCTGCTTCCTCAATCGATTCAACACCAAGCCTACCGACCTGTTCTGCAAATGTCCAAGGCACTTCCAATTGCCACTCATCATGTACATTAGCTACAAACTTATAAGGGATCTTAACAGTCTTTAACTTACGATCTAAGATCACCACTGCTTGCTTCATGACAATCGCACCTGCACCTTGCAAAAGCGTGTTAACGGCTGAATGCTCCGACCTACAAAGTAACTGCCTTCCATCGAGACCCGGTAGTTTGCCTTTCGTAGAGAAGATTCTACTAACTTTTTGCCGTAGCTCTTGCAGTTTCGGTGTGTTGCGTAGAAAAGAATCAATGAGCCTTTGTCCTTCCTTCGCTGAACCACCAACAATTGTCCCAATCTTGGCAGCTCCTGCGCCATAGAGAAAGGCATAAATAAATGTTTTAGCCTGATTCCTCGTTTCAAGCCCAGCAGCTTTTTGGTTTGTGGTGTGGATGTCACCCGATACGACTTCATTAGTATACGCATCATCATTCATATAGTGAGCCAGCATACGAAGTTCTAAACCAGAAGCATCGATACCGACTAACGCATTGCCTTTCTCAACTGTCCAAAGTTCTCTACAGTCCATTCCATAAGGACTACCACTGTTCGGCACTTGTGCCATATTAGGCGACATATGTGTCATACGTCCAGTGATAGCTCCACAAGTAATGAGACGACCATGTACTCTTCCATCTGACTCCATAGCATCTAACCAAGATTCAATCTGAGCTATACGCTTTTGGAGCATCATGTATTGTGCTAAGGTTTTGGCTTCCGGGTAGTCGAGCGTTTCGAGGACGGCTTCGTCGACAATGACGCTTCCCTTTTCGGTACGCTTAGTTGGTTTCCAACCCTTTTCTTGAAGTCTTTCTGCAATTTGCTTTCGGCTGCCGGGGTTAAACGGGGTGATGATGTCTTTAAGCGGTTTACCGTTTTTGCTGATTCTGCCGGTTTCGATGTGATCTGGGAAGATGGTCGCCATTTCAAGATGAATAGCGTCCAGCTTAGTTTTAAGTAAAGCCAGTAATTGTAAAGCTTTGACTTCGTCGAGTTTGAATCCGTTTTCTTCTTGCTTTGTGATGATCGCTTGTACATTGTGCTCAAGATTTATACTCCTTTGTGAAAACTTCTCTGATTGTAAAGTTGTTACTAGGTGATTGTAAAGTTTTGCAGTCACCTTTGTATCCTGAATGCAATACTCTTCCATTTCAGGTGTTGCTCCTCCGTCCCAGTCGCTAAAGTCTCCCTTAGCGTACCCAAGACGTTGTCCCCATGCGTCAAGGCTATGTCCGTCCTCTAGGCTTGGGTTTAGAAGTCGGCTTGCTACGAGCGTGTCGTACACTTGGCTCAACTTCATCGTGACGTTCCAGTTCTTCCTCAGTACTGGTGCATCGAAGTTTATTCCGTTGTGCATGATAATCAAATCGCAAACTTCCAAATACTTTTGTAATCCACTTGCTGCTTTCCATACCTTTACCTCATCTGTTTCAATGTCACGAGTAACACACATCCAAATCTTATCGTGTGTACTATTTGTTTCGATGTCAAGGACAATTTTCATTCTTATATTATAACACTAAATCAGATTGCGGTACAAAAAAAGCAGGTCTTCCTGCTACTTTTTCTTTCCAATACTTGTCCTGTTTTCCATCCTTTCCCAAAATATAACCATGTACAGTATATGTTCCGTTTTTGCCAGTAAGAAGCCAAAACTTTTTATTATCTGGATCACGTGGATGTAAGATTAAAGAACCAGTTTCATACTCAGTTACACGTACGTCCTGATCTCCCACGTCATCTCCATCGATAACACCAACACCTTCCCAATAGATTCCTAAATGCTTGGATAAAGCATATTCAGATAGAGCACCTTCAATTTGCATCTGCCAGTTTGTTTCAGCACCATATACAGCAACGGCATTTCGTTTCATAAACTGAACTCGTCTCATGACACCGACTTGAGCAGCCATGAGAATCTGCGTAGATGTTAATACTATTTTAGATTTAGACATAATCCCACCTGAGCAAAAGCATATCCAATCCAAATCATAGCGTTAGGAATAGAACCCTTTAGTAACTGGAGAACACCGACAGTAATATATCCTATTCCGGTAAGAATAACGATTCCTTGTTCCATAGTCATTTGTTTGAGTATCCTTTACGTTTACCAGAGTTGTCATAATAGTTTACAACCCCTTGATTTGACTCAGTTTTATAGCCAACACGATTGCCTTGTGAATCAAAAACTGCATTCGGTGCATACGGATTGACAGGGCTATTGCTATAGTTGTACGGACTATTTTTGTAATTGTATTGTGAGTTCTCATAGTTGTACTGTGAGTTCTTATAGTTATAAGGACTATTTTCGTATGTTGTTGCCTGTGCGAAAACAGTCGTAACCATTAAAGCAACACTACTTACCATTACATTTTTGATTTTGCTCATTTTCAACTCCGTTAAATTCAAACATATTAGAATAATTTCTTAACTGTTGTATTGCTTCTTGAATCAATGTGTTTTCTTTTGCTGCATAAGGATTTCCATATCTCTGATCCAGTGCTTCAATTAATTCATTTGTTGTCATTCTTGCTCCTTTAAAAGTTGTTCAAGTACTTCTAGTTTTTCATCGTCAGTCATGATATACCAATTACTGATTTGCTCTTTAGTTCTACCACAATCATTACATTTCATAATTGTAATGTCATAAGTACATTTACCAATACAAGGTGATTTTACCATCTCTGTTTTCCATTTCCAAAAATTATTCCAATTAGGCAGATGCAGTGGAGGACACTTCCAAGCCACTATGAATTCCTCCAATACCTATCTTTAGGGTTATCTAGCATTGACTGCAGCAGCTCATCTACAGACCGAAACCACTGGTCCACACGCATACCCTCTTTAGTAGTAATAGTAAAGCTCATAGCGGAACTCCCTGACGAACCCTATTAGGGTAAGACTGCTCTAGCCAAAAGCATCTTACATCTCCAGTAGCATCACGTGCAAGAAACCCTTTCCATATTGTGTGCTTTGTGCTGAAATCATGACAGTCTAAAAACTGAATGTCATAGTAGATCTTCATGCTATAAGCACCAACAAACAAAGCTATACACACTATACACACTGTTTTAAAGTTCATTTTTCTTGTGCCTTTCTTAGTATTGCTCTAGCAAAATCCATAATTCCTTCTAATGCTTTATCAGGATTGTGTAATTGCCACAACTGAAAAGCGTAAGCAAATTCTTCTATTTCCTCATCTGTTAGTTCTTTTGCTGCATGGGTGTAGAGTGGAATAGACTTGCTTGATACAGGTTCTCGCCATACTTTGTATTCCGTAAATCCACCATATTCTATTTCCATCCACGCTACTGGTTCATTTTTCATAGTACATCCTTAATCTCCAACATACGACCAGTATCACGATTGTATAAAAGACTTGCACAATGTGGGCTAGTTAGTCCAGCAAAGCGATTCTTTAGAATGCTTACACGTGTGGTGTTACGCTCAATTGGATCATCAGCTTGTGCATTACGAACCAGTCCGATAACGATGTCAGATAACTGTGCAATCGAACCAGAGCCACGTAACTGTGACAAGGACGTTGCAGCACCTTCTTCGTGTCCTTTGGACTCTGGACGCTTCAGGTGAGACACTGCGATCAAGCAAATACCAGTCTCTTGTACCAACATACGCAGCTTAGTCATTAGTTCGTCAATCGATTTACGTTCATCACCGTTTGACTGAGCACTAACAACCATACTAATGTGATCAAGAAATACATACTTGCAGTCGGATGCCTTAGCGAAGTAACGAATGCGATTAATGACGTTATCAATGTCAGTGCTACCAAAATTATCCCAAAAGAATAGACGATCAGTAGCGAGAGTATTGTCGAAAGCATCTTTTAATTCCTCATGTGAGACTTGTGTGCTGGGCAAGTGCAGTGGTTTATTAGCATACAGAGACATAATCGATTTAGCAGTCTTGCTAACTGACTCTTCCATAAACATACAACCTATACGTCCGTCTGTGGTTTTAAGCAAATGCCAAAGAATTTCTCTAAGGAATTGTGACTTACCAAGACCTGATCCAGCAGTAACTGTGATGAGTTCAGCAGGTCTAATTCCATAAGTGAGTTCGTTGACACCTTCCCATGGGTACAAGGCAAGCGACTTCTCGACTGGCTTTGTGACTTCGTCCCATAGTGACGAGCCAGCGATGATCCCATCAGGTGTCCATTGTTCGGCTTCCCACCAGAGTTTGATATATTCAGCACTCTTCCCACCTTTGAGATAGTCACAAGCGTCCTTATATCCAGTTAAATGTTTAATGATCTTGCACTTGCTGCCAAATAGCTCAGCGACTTCGTTAACTGCTTTTTGTCCAGCTTCGTCGTTATCAAATGACAAGTATATTGTCTCGAAGCTATCAATCCATTCATATTGTGCTTTACAGTCCTTTAGAGCAGCACTGGCTCCATTTTTAACAGAGACATGGGGATACTTACTACCAGCCATCTGAAACCCTGCTAGAGCGTCTAATTCGCCTTCGTGAATAGTGACGTTACGACCACCTTTAGCAAACTTATTCTGCCCAAATAGCGTAGTGGATTTCCAGTCACCTTGAATAGAAAATTGCTTATCTGCTACATTGCGAATTTTAAGACCAGCGATAGCGTTATCACTATCAAAGTAAGGATAATAATGCTTTGTGTCATCTTGTTTTACTCCGTAAGCTAACGCAGTATTGTAAGTAATGCCACGATCACTGATAGAACTGCTAGAAAGATTGTCATAATTTGTAAAATTTCTCATAGGTTTTGTTTTCGTTAGAGTAGATCCTTCGGATCCGTCACCGGTAACATAGGTAAGACACACATGGCAATATTCATGATTGTCGTCATAGAGTGAATTACCATCACTGGAGCCACACTTGCTGCATGGAATGTGTTTTAAAAAGTTACTCTGCATTGACTTGCCTGTCCTTTCGTCGTAGTTCTATACGATCATAAATATCAGTCATAACGACATCAATTCCATATAAAGACACTGCAAGGTCAATATCCTCCAAAGTGAAGTGATACCATGCATTTTGTGATGTAAACCGGTCTTCGTTCATAGTGTATGTTCTCCGTTTTTAGTGAAGCCCTACTATACTTTAAAGTTAAGACATATATGTATAAATAATTGAGTTTTTTATACATATAAGAAAAACATCCTTAGTGTCTTACTTCATAGTATTATAGTGCTAAATTTCAGTCTGTTAAAGGGTTTTCGTTCCATGATGTGAAATAGTCATCTTCTTTCATATCGTGAAATTCTTCCTCTTCGTCTTCATGTCTCAGGTCTGTTCGCTCAATTGCTAACACTTCACTAGAAATAGAGCCATAACACTTATTACACATATCTAAGAATTGCCCAGTTTGTACGCTTTTGCGTGTCGCTTCGTAATCGGACAACGCTTTATTGCAACAATAGCATCTCATTTTATAATCCTTTTAAATCGATTTTAAGGGGCTTTTTAGCCGTTTTCTTGGGGTAGTCGATACCTAGTCCTTATCTTTGATGTTTTCCTCGCCATGGGCTTCTATTTCAGCCTTAGTGAAGATAGCACAATACCGACGTTGTTGCTCCATCATAAAATCAGCATAGCGACGGGCTTCGTCATACATATCAAACCAAAAACCATTAACATAGTAATTATTATCATTTTTCATAATTTAGATCCCTTTTTGTATAAAATTTCAAGTTTATTTTGTAATCTTTCCATTTGAGTTAGTAAACCCTTGTAAACATAAAAATCATCTTCCGAAATACGTAGAATACTCTCATGGTTTGAAGCATCAATACTATCTTCAATTTCTCTTATATCATGATACGGAAACCATTCATCATAAGATATTGCTATTAATTTCATATTGTGAAATCCTCTATAAGTTAGCAAAATAAGACTCTTCGCCTAAGTGACGTGCGATATCTTCCCAGTACTCTTTAATTTTTTCTTGCTGCTCCGGTGTAGCATCTTCCCACTTTTCCAGCTCTTCGGGCATTCCTAATTGACTGGCAGCTTCAAGAAAATTACCTTCCTCCATAGGATCAAGATCGCCACCTTTTCTCATTTCAAATTGTACGTAATCTTCGATATATTCCTCCATATCTTCGTAATCGTCCTCCGGTGGCTCATAATATCTATCATGCATTGATGTACCCATTTTATAAAATCTCCTTTAGTGAATTGTAACCCAGTAATTGTAAATTATTCCTAAGCTTATTGATAGCTCTTTTTTCAATCTCATATACTGCTTGATGAGTGATCCCCAGCATAGCCCCTATTTGCTCATAAGTATATATATCAACTCTTCGGCAAGCTTTACACGTGTAATAGGGATCACACTTACATTTATTAATCATATGTTACTAACCTATTTTAACGTGATAGAAGTGCTCTGCAATGAATTGCGTCGATTGTTTTAAACCGGAATACATTGTATTTAACTCATGAGCGATATCGTCCCCTTTAATGGATCCTATAGATCCGAAGCCGATATACTTTTTATCCGGTCTAATCCATTTTAGATCTATGCTAGATCCTTCAAATTCAATTGACATATGAGTTAAACCCATTTGTAAACACTCCCCTATAGTTCGCATAATATAGGTCTTATTGCCCTTCGCAATTTTTACCGGGTAAATTAATTCACTCATGTTAGACCCCTTTAATATCTAGAATTTGATCCTTAGATATCGCTCTATAGCCCTTAGATTGTAGATCATAGACTGTAATATACTTATTAGGATCTAGCGTACTAGATCCTCCTTTTAAGTGTTTAGTCACTCCTAATCGGCAATTCATTACCCGTATAGAGCCGTCCTTTTTAGTGAATGTTACGGTTACAATTTTCCCGTTAGTGTTTAATAATTTGATAGCTAGATTGTTTTCCATGATAGATCCTCTTAAGTGTTATATAGGTTTAATGCTTTATTGCGAAGCTTATCGCAAATCCTTTTATAAATATCGGCTTTACTCTTATAATACAAATAATCCTTATCCCCTTCCCTGAAATTATTCCATGTATTTGCATTCTCATGAGCAAGAATTGCGTCCGATAGACTATATCCACAATCAACAAGTGAATAATTGCTTTTAAAACCGTCGATATTGTAATGAGCTATAAAACCTGAAGCGAGATAAATATACTTATATCCCGTCCCATTAAGCTTCTCTATATCGTCACAAGCTTTTACAATGTTATTGACGATCAAGCTTTTTTGCTTTTCTGTTATTGCGTCCATTTTTATTCCTTTATTAGTTGATTAATTAATTTTTCTACTTTTTTCCATGCTTTATCCGCTTCTTTATCCATTTTTCCGCTCATATGCTCGTTTACTGTTAATTCCGTGTAGTATTCAATAGCTATTCTTAAATCACTTGCTATAGCTTGCTTTTCCATGGTTTTTCCTTTAGTTGATGACATTCAAATTAAACACTGGCTTTACGTGATCCACTACAAAACCGGTACGATCTTTTTTGGCTTTCCCCTTAGCGTACAATGCAACAATAATGTTACCGGCTTCAATATGACGGATATCTGTATTATCGCCTGATACGCAATTAAGACCTAAAAATTTTGCCGGTATTTGCTTCTCGCTTCTAAACACTACCGCAATTCTCATTTTATTTTGCAGGGCAATATTGACATACTTTTGATATTTGAGAACTCCACTATACGAAAACGTGATGTCATAATTTTTTGGTAGATCTACTCTATTTGCAATTTTTGTATAATCATAAAATTGTAGATCCGGAAAAACTGACATAATATTAGGATAGTCTATCCCGTCAACCGTTAAGGGTACATTTTCCCATTTAATATCACTTGTGCCATTTAAGCGAACTAATGGAATAAACCCCTTTTTACTTGCTGCAGCGATAAGCTTTTTAATATCCAATACAATGTTATGCATGAATAATGCTCTATGCTCAAAATACAATCTTGCTTTTTTGATCCTTGCTTCCTGAATACTAGTATAGACTCCTCCTAATCCTGCAGTGTTTAGACAAGCGACGTCGCATTGTGCAATTGCAGCCATAGAGCACGTATTGTATCCGCTCAAATTTGCCGGTGCCATGTATAGAATTCCAGTCAAAAACCCTTCCTTTTGTCCTTTGACTGTCTTCGCATTTGTATCAATTGAGATAAGCGGAATACGTTTTAATTTAGTGTTAAGCATGGTAGATCCTTTATAGGTATACAACGATATAGACAATGGTTACAACGATAGAGTACAACGTGAAGCCGGTTAGAATGAAGCTTTTAAGTTTAGTGGATATCATTTTTTTAGTCCTTAATAGAATTTAACTTGATTGTCAATTGTGCCCGTAAATTTACTGATTTGCTCTTGCAATTGCTCAAGAGTATAAATCTTATTTATCCTTTTACCAGATCCAAATGAGTGAGTGACGGTAAATTTACCGTCCTTACGTATTGTTTTAATTGTAAGTACGTGCCCTGATACGTGCCCGTCCTTCTCTTGAGTAAAATTACCGTATGTATTTGTCATGATATTTATTCCTTTATTGTTTAAGTACGTAACACTATTTTAGGGGTTTGCAACTAAAAATCTATAGGGATTTACCCTTAGTTTTACAAATAATTTACACAATACAATTGCTTAATGCTTACACTATTAAACGGTACAATTCAGGGAATGTATACTAGGATAAACCCTTAGTTCTATGACTATCTCATATAGTGAAATGTTATTGTCTATTGTCTTCCCTGATACTTTTTAGGTACGTTATAGGATCCTTTATAGCCCCATATACTTGCTTCCCAGTCCTTCGGAGCACCTTGTGAGTGAGTGCTTACTAACTTAACTCCGAAGTGAGCACTAACTTACTTCATAGGGGGCTAGGGGTGATACTCTAGTATTATTATTGGCGGACCTTCTCAGATTCCTAAAAAGAAAAAACAACCAATAGCTCTAAAGTAACTAAAAAGCAAGAAAAAGTACCTCTAACGTGACAAAGAAGAATCTTCAATGTAATCAAAGACATATAGCTCTAAAGTGCATGAAACGTCAATAAAAGTATGTATTGTATAAGTCATAGTCGGAGATGCTCACCCGAAGGGCTATCTAAGATGTCCTAGGTGTGCTCCCCGAAGGGGCTAAGACAACATAAGAGACTGTAAATAAATATTACAAAGGTATTGACAAAGAGACAAAGAAGTGTTATAATAGTATCTAAGGAGAATCTTGTCAGTTAAAACACTAAGGATGTTTTACTTAGATGAAAAACACTAAGGGTGTTTTATCTTATTTTGTTATAACTAACTAAGTTAAACAACCTAAGTAAAACAACTAATAAAGAAATACTCCTATAAGTTAACTTTAAAGTATAGTAGGGCTGTTCAAAAAAAGAACAACAACCTGAAAGGTGTCATGTCTGAACTTGTCGTAAAACCAAAAGCTAAGATGGGTCGTCCACGTAAAGAGGACCTCAAGAAAGCTAAACTACCAATGGGTCGTCCTAAAAACGATACTGGTCGATTAGCTGAATTTAAGCAAAGACTCTTAGGAACCTCTGGTTCTGCTGTCATTGAAAAGATTATTCAGATTGGTCAGAACGATGACCATCCCGGACAGATGGCTGCATTGAAGATGGCAATGGATCGTATTCTACCATTGTCTATGTTTGAGAAGGACGCTAAAGGTCAGCGTAACGCAATACAGATTAACATCACTGGTATCGGTGAAGCAAAGATAGAAACTGCTTCTGACTATGTTGATGAAGTGATAGATGTAGAATCAGATGAAGCTTGATTTTGAGTTGTTGCCTTGGCAGCAGGAGGTCTATAAAGACCAAAGCCGATTCAAGGTAATTGTTGCTGGTCGTCGCTGCGGTAAGTCGAGACTATCTGCGATCAGCTTGATTGTTGAAGGACTGAAGTGTCCTAAAGGTTCAGCAGTAATGTATGTCGCCCCTACCCAAGGGCAAGCAAGACAGATTATTTGGGATGTATTAATGGACTTAGGGAGAGAAGTAATTGCATCCAGCCACGTTAACAACATGGACATCACCTTGGTTAACGGAGCTAAAATCTATGTCCGAGGAAGCGATCGCCCAGATACTCTTCGAGGGGTTAGTCTCACATATCTCGTACTTGATGAAGTTGCCGACATCAAGTCAGAAACATGGGAAAAGGTCTTAAGAGCGTCTCTTTCTGATAAAAAAGGTTCTGCCTTGTTTATTGGGACTCCGAAGGGACGTAACTGGTTTTACGATATGTACAACCTAGGTCTTGAGCAGGACGATGCAGATTGGAAGTCTTGGCACTTCACCACTAAGGACAATCCATTGATTGATCCTGATGAGATTGAAGGAGCTAGGAAGAGTTTAAGTTCCTTTGCGTTTAAGCAAGAGTACGAAGCTAGTTTTGATAACGCTGGTACTGATGTCTTTAAGGAAGCTTGGCTAAAGTATGGAGAAGAACCCAGTTACGGTTCGTATTATATTGCTATTGACTTGGCTGGCTTTGAAAATATTAATAACTCAGCCGAACGTAAGAAGCGTCTTGACAAGACTGCGATTGCAGTTGTTAAGGTGGATGAAGAAGGTGAGTGGTTTGTTCACAAGATAGAAACTGGTCGTTGGGATGTACAAGACACTGCCAGACGAATCCTAAAGAACATAGCGGAGTTTAAACCGTTAGCAGTAGGGATAGAACGAGGAAGCCTTAAGAACGCTGTACTGCCTTATCTAAGCGATCTGATGAGGTCTAACAATGTGTACTGTCATATACAAGATTTAACACACGGTAATAAGAAAAAGACTGAACGTGTGATCTGGGCATTACAAGGTCGTTTTGAACACGGTAAGGTTGTCCTAAACGAAGATGAAGATTGGGAAGACTTTAGAGATGAGTTCTTAATGTTCCCAACACCACAAGTACATGATGACTTGATTGACGCTTTAAGTTACATTGACCAACTAGCGGTTACGTCTTATTTCTCAGACGATAACTCCGATGAATATGAACCTTTGGATATAATCAGTGGATACTAATTTAGATACCTGCCCTGCTGCACTACAAGATAATAAGTTAAATGTTAAGAATCATCTTAAAGCCATCAAAGATGCTGCTTTAGGACCTGCTGACCCATTAGAGAGAAATAATGATTTTTGGACTAAAAAAGCTGTGCTTTGGGGCATCTCGGAAGGTGATGCTCGTGGTCGTTTATGTAACAATTGCGAGTATTATTTTGATAATGAGCAAATCAGAGATTGTATCTCAAACGGTCCTGCCAACACTCTCAAAGCTTCACAGCTACCGTTAACACCTGCTTGGGCTGACATCGAAGAACACCCAGTAGGTTACTGCACTATGTGGGACATTACTTGCTCCCCTATCCGTACCTGTGATGAACAAGAAATCTTTGAACGTCCTCTAGTCGAGGAAGATGAAATGACTTCGGAAGCTAATCCTATCTTAGCGTACACAGACCCCTTCAAATCAACAGTGGAAGACTAATACATGAGTGATCCGATAATCGACGAAAACCTCGATAAGAATGAATTTGTAAATGAAACAGATGCTGACAAAGAGTTAGTTAGCTTTGTTCTTGACCACTGTACAGAGTGGAGAGATCATCGTGATGTTAACTTTGTTATCTACTGGCAAGAGTACGAGCGTCTCTTCCGTGGTATCTGGGATCCAGCCGATAAGACTCGTGACTCTGAGCGTTCACAGTTAGTAACTCCAGCTATGGCTCAAGCAGTTGAGTCTAAGCAAGCAGAGATCTCTGAAGCAGTCTTTGGTCGTGGTGATTGGTTTGATATTGAAGATGACATCAATGATGACAACAAAGCAGACATTCAGCTTGTACGTCGTCAGATGCACGAAGACTTCAAACAAACACGCATTAAAAAAGCAATTGACAACATTATTCTCCTAGGCGAGATGTATGGTACAGGTATCGGTGAGATTGTCATCGAAGAGAAGACGGTACTAGCACCTGCTACTCAGCCTATCCCCGGAGCTAACATGGCTGCTATTGGGACAATGGAGAAGACGCAGTTCATGGTTGGCTTGAATGCTATCAACCCACGCAACTTCCTCATTGATCCTAATGCAGAAACTGTAGACGAGTCTCTTGGTGTAGCTATTGAAGAGTATATGTCTTACTACACTATCATCCAAGGTATTGAAAAAGGTATCTATCGTAAGGTAGACGTAGTGCCTAGTTATCGTAACACTAAGCTAGAAGCAGTACAAGAACAAGTTATCTCTCGTTCGGACAAAGTTCCTGTCATCCGTTACTACGGTTTGATTCCACGTTCTATGCTCAATGGCTTGGAAGAAGCTGAAGCAGAAGCTGAAGAGTTATTCCCTGAAGATAGTGCTGCTGACGAGTACTCTGACATGGTCGAAGCTGTTGTTGTTATTGCAGACAACCAATATCTTTTAAAAGCAGAAGAGTCTCCTTACATGATGAAGGACCGTCCTGTAGTCGCTTACCAAGCTGACTCTATGCCGGGTCGCTTCTGGGGTCGTGGAACAATCGAGAAGGGCTACAATATGCAAAAAGCCCTTGACGCACAGATTCGTAGCCATTTAGACTCATTAGCACTGACTACTGCTCCAATGATGGCTATGGACGCTACTCGTCTACCACGTGGTGCTAAGTATGAAGTACGTCCCGGTAAGAACTTCTTGGTTAACGGTAATCCTGCTGAGATTATGATGCCATTTAAGTTTGGCTCTACTGATAGCGGTAACTTAACTACTGCCCAAGCCTTCCAACAGATGCTTTTAGCTGCTACAGGTACTCTAGATAGCTCATCAATGCCTAACTCAGTAGCCGGTGGTGAAGCTACCGGTGCTGGTTTATCGATGGCTTTAGGTGGTTTGATGAAGAAGAACAAACGTGCTTTGATCAACTTCCAAGAAGACTTCCTAATTCCATTCATTGAACGTGCTGCATGGAGATTTATGCAGTTCGATCCAGAGCGTTATCCAGTTAAAGACTTCAAATTCATGCCTGTATCGACAATGGGTATGGTTGCAAGAGAGTACGAACAGCAGCAAATGGTTGGTTTAATGCAGACTCTTGGACCTAATAGCCCAATTACACCTGTATTGTTACAAGGTATTGTCCAATCTAGCTCATTATCGAACCGTGAAGACATCATTGCACAGCTACAGAAGATGTCACAGCCTGATCCACAAGCTCAACAACGTGCAATGCAAGAAGATCAACTTAAAAATGGTCTGGTTGAAGCTCAAATCAACTACTACAACTCACAAGCTGGTAAGAGTATGGCTGATGCTCAGAAAACTCAGGTTGAAACTCAGATTTTACCTCAAGAAGCTGAAGCTAAGATGATTGGCAACATATCTCGTGGTTCTAAAGATCCTTCTGACTTTGATAAGCGAGTTAAAGTTGCTGAGTTGGCACTTAAAGAGCAAGATATTCAGTCCAACGAGCGTATTAGTGTAATGCAGATGCAACGCACTAAGGTAATATAACAAAAAAAGTATCAAAGTACTTGACAATTGGTTGAAATTGTGTTAAAATAGTGGTATTGCAGAAACTATAAACACATTTCTCCACTTGTTAAGGAAAAAGAAATGAACAAAGAATTACAGGATTATTACGAGAATAGATTCTCCATGATGGCTACACAAGGCTGGGTTGACCTCCTTGAAGATCTAGAAATCATGATTGAAGCAACAAATACACTAGCTGGTGTGGAAACTGAGCAGCAACTGCATTTTAAAAAAGGTGAAATGTCAATCCTTAACTGGATCAAGAACCTTCGAGATGCTTCTGCAGAAGTCTATGACCAATTGCAGCAAGAACAGAAAGAATTAGAGTATGCCTAGACGTCTGTATGAGTTTAAGTGTACCAAAGATCATGTTACTGAGCAACTCGTCGATGAGACGATAAAAGTTTCTCAGTGCCGTGAATGTGACGAGATGGCAACTCGTATCATCTCCCCTACTGGGATCTATTTAGAACCCTTTAGTGGACAGTTTACAGGATCTTATGATCGCTGGACTAGGGTTAGAGCTGAGAAGCTCAAACAGGAGAAGAAACAAAATGCTGAACATGGCTCATAAGTGGTGATCGTTACCACCGAGTTATTTTAAAAACATCCTACAATCTTTACGACAGGAAAACACATGGCTGAATTAATTGAAGTGCAAGATGACCAAGGCAGTATTGCAAGCTTAGACCAATCTATCGCTGGTACAACTACAGATAACCCTGTAACAACTGAACCCGTAGAACAAACAACTGAAGCTGTTATTCCTGATAAGTATAAAGGTAAATCCTTTGACGACATCATGAAGATGCACCAAGAAGCTGAAAAGCTCATTGGACGACAGGCTCAGGAAGTTGGCGAAGTTCGCAAGTTAGCCGATGAGTTAATCAAGCAACAACTCAATACCAATAAGCAAGACACGCAGCCACGTGTAGAAGATAACGAGATAGATTACTTTGCTGATCCCGATAAGGCAGTAAATCACGCAGTAGAGAACAATCCGGTTGTTAAACAACTAAGAGAGCAATCGGAGATGGCAGCGAAACAGCAAGTTGTAGCGACCCTACAACAACAGTATCCTGACTATTTAAACATTGTTCAAACTGAAGATTTTGCTAACTGGGTTAAGTCCTCTAAAGTACGGACCAATTTGTTAATTGATGCTGAGAATTATAATCTAGACGCTGCTCAAGAATTGCTTGAAACATATACAGCAATCAAGGGTATTAAAGCACAGAATGCTCAAAAAGCTGACTCTGCTATTGTCGAAGATGCTAAGACAACACGCTCACAAACACTAAGGTCTGCTGCTGTTCAAAAGGGCGGTACTGGGGAAGTAGGCAAACCTATTTATAAACGTGTCGATTTAATTCGTTTAAGAATGACAGATCCTAACAGGTATAACGATATGCAAGACGAGATTCATGCTGCGTATGCCGAAGGACGAGTCCGTTAATTTAATTTTAGGAGATTTTTAAAATGGCTTTAGGTACAGATCATCAAACAAAAACAACTGCAGATAAGTTTATCCCAGAGATTTGGTCCGACGAAGTAGTTGCGACCTACAAGAAAAACTTAGTTCTTGCAAACCTCATCAAAAAATTGTCTTTCAAAGGCAAAAAAGGTGACACACTCCACATCCCTAAACCGGGTCGTGGTTCCGCTAACGCAAAAGCTGCTTCTACTCAAGTAACATTGAACACAGATACAGCAACTGAAATCAACGTATTGATTGATAAGCATTTTGAATATTCAATCTTGATCGAAGATATCGTTGACGTACAATCTTTGGCTTCTATGCGTCAATTCTACACTGATGACGCTGGTTACGCTTTGGCTCGTCAAGTAGATACTTCATTGATCCAATTAGGTCGTGGTGTTAACGGTGGTGCAGGTACTGCTGCTTATGACACAGCTTACCTTGGTTCTAACGGTACAACTGCATATGTTGCAGCTTCAAACAACGAAGCAGCTTTGACAGACGCAGCTATCCGTCGTTCAATTCAGCGTTTGGATGACAACGATGTTCCAATGGATGGTCGTTTCTTGATCGTTCCACCATCAACACGTAACACATTGATGGGTATTGCACGTTTCACTGAGCAAGCATTCGTTGGTGAAGCTGGTACAAGTAACACAATCCGTTCAGGCGAAATTGGTAACGTATACGGTATTCCAGTATTCGTTTCAACAAACGCTGATACAACATCTGGTTCTGGTGCAGCACGTATTGCCCTTTTAGGTCATCGTGACTTCGCTGTTCTAGCTGAGCAAATGGCTGTTCGTTCACAAACTCAATACAAACAAGAGTACCTCGGTAACTTGTTCACTGCAGATACAATCTACGGTGTTAAAGAGTTGCGTGATGGTTCTGCTGTTGCTTTAGCTGTTCCAGCCTAATACCTAGAAACTAGGTTCTGCCCTGCTCAAAAGAGTGGGGCAGTTTACTTAAGAGTTCTTTAATATAAATATCTGTATTAAAGAGTACTTAAATAAACTGTAGGAGATACCAGATGGCAATTTTCAAATGCACCGAAACTAACAATACTGTTGAGTTTGATTTAGAGCACGACATTCGTACTATGCGTCAGCATCCCGGCTATGTAGAGGTCCTCGAAGAGGTTAAACCTGTTGCAGAAATTAAAGAAAAGAAAACTGTAGCTAAAACCAAGGCTGAATAATGTCTATTTATCGTGGTCCCGGTGGAGCCGGTGA